>Ga0099849_1001340_pt1 | contig 11531 bp, 23 predicted proteins | sample CB_VirMetaG_4_FD_78177 | JGI IMG/M metagenome (GOLD analysis project Ga0099849, IMG submission 78177) | Freshwater to marine saline gradient viral communities from Chesapeake Bay - CB_1508_1M Viral MetaG | ecosystem: Environmental > Aquatic > Marine > Coastal | place: USA: Chesapeake Bay... | reverse complement strand
AAGTCAAAGGAACTGGTAGGAATAAATTTCCACAAGAACTTAGATATCCATTAGGACTAGGAAAAGAAACCACTCAAGATGTTGTGCAGTTTACAATGCTTGAATATAGACCCCAAGAATTTGATGCTACACAAGCTGGATTTACTGCAAGAGAAAGAGACGTTAGTGGAAAAGGTATTGGAACAGTATACTTACCAGTTCCTGCAGGTATTCGTGATTCAAATGGTGCGAATTGGACTAGTGCAGATATGAATGCTTTTCAAGCTGCTATAGTAGATCTTGCTCAGGAGACAATAAAAGAAGGCGCTGAGGGTGGTTTGAACCAAGCAAAAGAAATAGTAGGCAAAATACCAGGTGCCTCAGATGAACTTAAAAACGCTGTAATACAAACATTCGTTGCAAAAGCAACTGGAGCTCAAGGAATTCTTGCAAGAACTCAAGGTGCTATTATAAACCCAAATATGGAGTTGTTGTTTTCTGGTCCAACTTTAAGATCATTTGCATTTACATATAAACTTTCAGCAAGAAGTAAAACAGAAGCAGAACAAATTATACAGATTATCAGATTTTTTAAACAAGGAATGTCTCCTCAAAAATCAGAATCAAATATTTTCTTAAAGGCACCTCATACATTTCAAGTTAGATATCTTTTAAGAGGTCAAGTAGAACATCCATACATAGGTAAAATGAAAGAATGTGCATTACAAAATTTTACAGTGAACTATACTCCAGAAAATAACTATGCAACTTATGAAGATGGATTTATGGTTTCCTATGAAATAGGTATGCAACTACAAGAACTTGAACCAGTATTCAATAATGATTATACAGAATTAGATAATGATGCTGATTCTCAAATAGGTTTCTAAAATGTCAAACTACTTCAGTCAAGTTCCAAACTTTGAATATGTTAGTCGTCTTCCTGATGCAAAGATATCAGATTATATTACTGTAAAAAATCTTTTTAAAAGAGGATTTTTGCGTGAAGATATTTTTCAAGATATTTCGTTCTTCACAAAATATCAAATTGAAGGTAATGATAGACCAGATAATGTTGCATATAATATTTACGGAGATTCAAACTTAGATTGGTTAGTTCTTGTTTGTAATAATATTGTTAACATTCAAACTGAATGGCCATTAACACAAAATGATTTTGAAAGATATCTCATAGAAAAATATGGAGATATTGATACTGTTTATAATACCATTCATCATTATGAAACTACAGAAATTAAAAACAGTCAAGGAGTTACAATTGTTCCTGCAGGATTACAAGTTGAATCAGATTATTCTGTTACATATTATGATTTCTTTAATGGAAATCAACTTACAGCAACTCCAGTAAGAGCAGTTTCAGTTTATGAATATGAGAATAATATTGAGGAAGAAAAGAGAAATATATTTTTATTGAAACCAAGATATCTGAATGTCGTACAAGATGATCTTGAAGAGATTATGACATATAGAAAAGGTTCCACTCAGTATATAAGTGAAACCTTGAAATCTGCGGATAATATTAGATTGTATACCTAATCACTCTTCAGCAAGACGTTGGAAGTATGAAAGAGCATCATCTTCATCTTCCGAACTAGATGACTTTGCCATAATATCAGGAGAGTTGAAATCTGGTTCTGAGTTACGGGAAGAGAAGTCGGGAGTATAAGACCCACGATTGTCATCTTCATCAGCAGTCTCTTCATCATAACGAGGACGTGAAGAGGACTTCTTACCGAGAACCATATTCAGACGTGTTTCCAGTTGCTCATAAGTCTTAAACTGATCAGGAGCAGTCAGTGCAGTCAGAGAATACTCTTTCTTCCAGATGGTTTCCAGAGCATCATCATCATCCAGGAGTGGTGCAACACGGTCAAATTCTGATTTGTCATAGTTCCAATAACCATCCTTCTTCACAATCTTCAGTTTGAAGTTTGCACCTTGCCAGAAGTCAAAGGGATTGATTGGAGTCTCATCTTCAAACTCAGGTTGCATAGCTTCCATAATCTTATCAAAGATTTTCTTGCCATACTTGAACAGGAAGACTTTACCTTCGTTATGAGGATTTGCAGCATCTTTCACAACATAGATGTTACTGTAGTAAGACAGTTTACGTTTCTGCTTACGAACAGTATCCTTGTCTGCATCACTACCACTGTTCCACAGTTCTCGGTTGTATTCTCCCAGAGGATCTTTCTGACCAAGAGTAGTCAGAGAGTTCTCAATATACCATCCACCAGGACCTTGAAAGGCGTGAGAATACATCTTTGCCCAGGGAAGGTCTTCACCTTCAGGTGCGGGCAGGAAACGGATGACTGCAAAACCATTACCAGTCTTGTCCATTTCGGGTTTCCAGAGACGGTCATCTCCACCGCCACTAGTATTGTTCATCTTCTCAACTTCCTTGACCAGTTTAGAAGTCAGTGAACCAAGAGAAGATTGCTTCTTGAGATTTGCAAAAGACATTTGGATTACCTCGGATTGTACGGATTTGGCTTTTGTGTACTTCGTTATTCTACAGGTCTGAACCTGTTCTGTCAATCTGTTCTTTCATCAACTCAAGCATCTTACTCATATTATTAAATACGACATTCATATCAACATCTTTAGAAAGACCCATCATTGAAGCAGATTCAACAATTCGTTCTTTCATTATCTTTGCTTCAGGATCATCAGACAAACTCAATCTTGTATAAAGAACTTTTTGTTTCTCCAATAATCTTTCAAGAAGATTAACGTGAAACATTTTCTCTTCTTTATTCATTGAGTGAAACTTAAAGACATTTTGATAAACATCTTCTTGTAGTTCACTAATTTCCGTCATCTCTGCACGAACGACTTGAGAATCAAAAAAACTCATTTTTCTCCTAAAACAATTTCTTTAAGAACTTTTTTATAACGTTGTACATCTATATGTAGGAACGGAGAATACTTTTTTATCTTCATACTGACGGTTTCCCACACAGGATCTTGGAATTTATTATCAAACCTTTGGCGATAATCAAGTATCTTATCCAAGATTACTAAAGTTTCAATAGAAGTTTTTCCACTCAAATAATTTTTAAGAATGAGTGGATGTCCCGTCTTGCTTGCAAATATGGAGTCTATATCCTGATTTACAAGAATAGATTCAACTTCTTCTTTGAACACATAAGAAAGAGATTGATTTCTTTTTTTCCAATGAGTATATCGTTCCTCTCCTTCTTTCATCAATTCACCAATCCAAAGTTTACTTGGATCAGTACAAGAAATAAAATTAGATACAAAAAAATCTACAACTTCTTTGTCGTCTTTATTTCTTGCAAGTTTCTCAAACCAAAATCTGTCTCTGCGTTTATAAAATGCTTGCACAGATGCACGACTCTTACCACAATACTTATGATAATCGTACTTCTCTTTTGTGAAGTGATTTTTTAATGACAGATAACAACGATAAGCATCAACAGGCATCATTCTTCAAAGTGGTAGTTTTGCTCTAGAACTCCTCTTCAGAAAGTTTAACTCCATTGCTTCATACTTCAATTTCTCTTTCAGTGGTTTAGAAATTAGTTTCGGAACTGATTCCAAATCAACACTATTCTGTTCACAAAAGTGAATGATAGCATCAATATATGTCATTCCAGCATTATATTGAACAAGATGCTCAATCTCTTGTGCGAATTTGGATGGACAGAAAAACTTTTTTTCTAATTCTTTTTCTAGTTCATTCCCCATTCTTTGTCCCAGTATTGTGATGTACAAATTCTTTAATATATTGAACTAATAACTTAATATAATCCCCTTTATTCCTTTTGTCAAATACTTTAGTCTCACCACCAGGAGTGACCATTAGAGTAATCAATTTTTTAATCGGGATTCCAGTCATTTCATAGTATGCAGAAGCATAAAACATCTCCTGAACAAAATAGTTCTCAATCCATTTTTCAGGTTTGATCTTTTCAGATGTTTTAAAGTCTATGACTGCCAGTTCTCCTTCATATTCTGCAATACAGTCAACTCTACCTGCTAACCCAAAGTATTCTGAGTAGAGTGTTCGTTCAATTGCATGAATATTATTTATCTTATCTAATTCTGGTTTCAAATGATGAAACATAAACTTAGATGCTGGAAGATAATTATTCCAATCAAGTTCTTTGTTTAGCAGATAGTCCTGTGCAACTTCGTGAAAATCAGTTCCTCTTGCTGTTGCTTTTTTTGTAATACGATTTGCTTCTTCAATACCAACTCTCTTACGCCAATCAACAAAAATCTGCCGATTGTAAAAAGAAGTTACTGAAGTAATAGAAGGCACCCACTCTCCATTTGGAAGATGATAGAGTCGGATGCCATTCGTTTCTTTTTTGTTAAGTTCAATATCACCCAGATAATTATGATGAGTAAAATTCATAGATTCAAATCAGATTTTGCAATTAGATATTCCTTACAAAGACCAGATCGTACAATATCATCTACACCAAATTCAATGCAATCAACAGAAGGCATCATACGAAGAATTCTCATAAAGTCAATGATACCATTCTTCTCATTTGTTTTTACCAAATCAGATTGAGTAGCATCACCACAGAACATAATCTTTGAATTTTCTCCAACTCTTGTGATTATACTATCAAGTTCGTGAAAGTTCAAGTTCTGAAATTCATCAACAATAATAATCGCATTATCAAGAGTAGTTCCACGAATAAAACTTGTAGACCAAAAACTAATTGTTCCTTGTGTCTTAAGATTACCGTAAAGCATTTCAAAGTCTGCTTCTGTTGGTAATTCAAACATATACTTTACCATATTCTTATATGGAATCTGATAAAGTGAAGATTTATCTTCGTGATCTCCAGGTAAGAATCCAATCTCTCTGGTAGCTACAAGAGACCTGACAATGTAGATCTTCTCATATGGACTCTTCATATCCATCACGTCTCTCAGGGCATTGTAGAGGGTGATGAAGGTCTTTCCTGTACCTGCTGCACCATAGGCAACAATGTTTTGATCGTTCTTATAACATCTGAAAAGTTCTTGTTGATTCTCTGTAAGAGGATCAATCGTTTTCATCAAATCAGAATTGATTGGTTTCTTTCTTTTCATAGATTTGTTACTCATTCCAAATGGAACTACGCGGGTTGGTGTCTTTCTTTTTGCAGGCATATGTTTGAGAAAAGATTAAACAGGACGAACTTTAGAACCAGGTGCTTTTGATGCTTTACGCAAGACATCATTCCAACCTGGATGAGATTTGCGAAGTTTATCATAAACCTCACCCACCTCTCCGAAATTGGGAAATGTTGATGGGTCTGACCAATCTCTTTCCCAATTTGGATTATCTTTTCTCCACTGGTCCCAATCGTGAACACTCATCTTCACTTCTTTCTGTTCACCAGTCTCTTTATGAATAACGGGATATACGGCCATAAATTTTAACAAATGTAGAAATATTTATTCCAGTGTAATCATTGATTGATCACTACACTCTGGACACTCATCACCTCTTTCCCATCCCATTGCTTCTGCAACATTCGGGAACTGACAACAGAAGATACACTTCGCAGCATTTGCAATGTCCATATGCTCCTTCTGTGTGCCGTTAGAAGACCTCAAATCAATGTAATGAATCCAAGACCTCACAGAACCCGTCATATACAGTCTGGTGGGTGTTGCAAGAGGTAGTACGAATCTTGCACATTCCTTCGCAATACCATCATCAAGCATATTCTTATACAGTTCCATTCCTTTCTTGAAATGATCCTGCATTAAAATCTGATACTTCTGTACAGTAAAAGGATCTACATCATCAATACTATTCTGACGATTCTTTTCATCCTGACGACGAAGTTCTGGAATAGGAATACTATCACCAAGAAGTGAACTATCAGCATACCTTTGACTAAACTCTTGATATGTAAAACTACGATGCCTCAATATCTGAGCTGCAATACCTCTTGTTGTATTGATCTCTAAAGTCATTGTTGCTTGCTCAAAAATACTCCAGTGCTGATGTTTAATACAATACCTCAGCAAACCAGAGAAATTATCATTCTCTTGATTACTTGGATTACTTACCCGAGCACAATATGCCATATGCCTTTCAGCATCAGGTGTAACACTAATTAACTTAACTTGTTCAGTCATCATCATCCTCAAATACTTCGTCGTAATCGTCTATTGATCCAATGTGTGGTGCAATATCATCATAGTTATAAGCAGAAGTATCAGAATAAACTTCTGCCTTAAGTCCTTCTACTAAAAGTTCTAGATTCTTGATGATTAGCTTTAACCGGTCTTTGTTCATTACCTTATCATCCGGGACAAAGCCATTCTAAACAAAAAAAAGAGAGGTGTCAAGACCTCTCTTTATATTATTCACTTTTTCGCCATTACAAGCTCTGCTTGTCTACGACGTTCCTCTTTCTGCTTTTGCTCTTTAATGAGTTGCAGAATGTTGATGTGTTGAGTCTTCATCACTTATCTCCCGCAATCATAACGTTCTTGTTACCTTGTGCATCAACATAGAATTTTACACCACGATAAACTTCTACGTGTGCAGATGGTTGAACTGCTTGATTTGGGCGATTTTCGGTGTCATAAGAAACACCACGATAGACTACTTTAGACATGAGTTTACCTCCAAAGAAATGAGATTTTACACCTTAACCCTTAAGGGGATCCGTGTTCCCGTTCCTTCGGGCGGTTTGCGTTCGATATTCGGAAATATCGAATGAACGATCCGTTCCGCCGTCCTACTTGCGTCCAGTTACCTGGATGAACGTAAGCACATTATAGTGCTCCTATCGTATATATGCAACTAATACTGTAACATACAATACAAGTTATTCTAATGCCTCTGCGTCAATTCCATATTGATCAATGAGATTATCTACTTTCGTTTTTCTTCCAGAAAGTTTAGCAATCTCAAACATAGAAGATTTTTGATACTTCTTTAATTTCTTATACTCTTTAATGATCTTATCTATCTCACTATTTCTAATTGAGAGTTTAATTTCACTATCTTCATTGGAGTTGGTAAACCCCTTAAATTTTCCACTCATCTTTTTTTCTTTCTATCAGGTTTTTTATATCCCCACATTTTAGGATTCACTGTACCATATCCAAAGTCAATTTTCTGCACGGAACCAGATCCATACTTATCATAATACATATCAAAAAGATCTGAGACTTTTCTACAACGAGTTAGATCAATATATGTTTTTCCATCAACAATATACCAAATAAGTCTACCATCACTCGGAAAAGATTTATCCTTTGCTTGTTCAATAGTGGTCTTTTCTAGAAGAATTTCACAACCGTAAGAAGAAGGATCTTCGGGGTTGATTGCTTTAGTTCCCATTTCCTCCTCCTTACTTAAATCAACATCACGAACAACACTCATGAACGACCACCCCACCGAATATCAGGGTAAGCTTCACTTACAATATCCTGATTAATTTTATATTTTGATTGAAGTGCTTTATCTTTTACAAGACAAAGAATCTTTGCTTCTTCTGGATGAAGTCCCTCAAGAATTTGAATGAACATAGTTTCCCTACGAAGAGAAGAAAGACTATCATTACCACCTTTAACAAAGTTATAAAGATGCTTAAATTCCCTTCTTAAAGAAGTATGATCAGTTCCAACAGGAACTTCATTTTCTTTATATGGAACTTGACCTTCTGGAATCATTGATACAACCGTGTCATCAAAGTTCCAGATAAAGATTGTTTTCAAAGCATCAGTTTCATATTCTTTTAAAACTTCAACCTTTTTTGCTTTTGAACGTTGCTTATTTACAAGTTCAAGAACTTCATGAATGAATGGGTTTGGAGGAAGTTTTTGATTACTCGTCGTCTCCTTCTTCGTCATCGTAGTCATAATCGTTTTCAAATCGTACTGCTAAAATTTCATCGGGAACAATATTCCCATTCTCGTCAAACATCTCTGGGTGGGTATAAATCGGTTGAGTATTGTAAAAATGCTCTTTAGCCAACCATCCTACTACGCCGCCAACAAAAAAGAACATAATAGAAACTAAAGTTCCTATGGTGAGAGTGACTGCTAACATTTTCTTTCTCCAGAGAGTTTACTTTTTCTTGATATCTAAATGAAGTTCTAGATAAAAATCAAACTCTCTGCGGAAGAGAGACACCATTTTACCAAACTTCATTTGAAAAGTCTTGGGTTCTGGGTTCTTCCTCCTATTGCGTAGTAGTAATTCAACACCCCGATTTATTTGAGGTTCATCTTTATTTAGATTGTTTTTTGCGTCTTCCTGGTTTTCGGTCATTGCTATATCTCCAGGCATCTTCAAGAATACCATAAAGGTATTCTTTTATTTTTCTTGCTTGTGGTTTGGGAATATGCCCATAACCTTCACGAAGTTGTTTGTGTTCATTGTCTTGACCTCCTTTCAAATACTCTTCTAAATCTAAAATCAAAAAGTTAATGTTTGCAGCAGTAGAACTTTCAATGAACCGATCTACTTCTACTTTTTTTGCATTACTTGATTTTAAATAATCATAAAACTTAAGAACAAATTTTCCATTAAAAGCAAAATCAATTGCACTTTCAACAACTTCGTATACTTCTTCCATTAAACTAAATTCTGCTCCTTAAGATACTTAACAGTTTCAGTGCATCCGCCTAGTTTTTCCTGGTCATTTAAAATCACTTGTGGGAAAGTAGATCCTTGACCAAATTCAGCATAGAATTCTTCACGGGTGAAATCTGTATCAAGTTTATATATGACGTGCTGAAGTTCTGCTAACTTTAGCACTTGTTCAATCTTAGTGCAATAGGGACATCCTGTTTTGGAATAAACTGTAAACTTCATGGTTGCTTTAAATACTCCTTTTCAGATTTATATAAAAAAGTTTTTTCTTTATCAAAATACATTTGTATTCCCATTTGTAATTCTGGCAATAACCATTCGTGAACTGGAAAACAATACTCCCAGTTCACTGGTTGAATACAATTCATAACCACAACACTCCAAAATGCTGTTACATGATTAATAAATGTTAGCATAAAAAAGAGGGTTTCCCCTCTATGATACTTAGATTATATATTGTTGTCAATCAGAGTGCATTTCCTCTCGGGAGAACTTCCTCTGGGAATACAAACGATTCATGAGGTTGATCCACAGGTGCCATCCACGCTCTAATTCCTTCATTAAGAAGGATATTTTTTGTATAGAATGTTTCAAACTCCGGATCCTCAGCAGCACGAATCTCCTGACTCACAAAGTCATATGCTCTTAGATTGAGAGCCAGACCAATAATCCCGATAGAAGAAGTCCATAGACCCATGACGGGAACAAAAAGCATAAAGAAATGCAACCAACGCTTATTACTAAAAGCAATCCCAAAAATTTGAGACCAGTATCGGTTCGCAGTAACCATACTATAAGTCTCCTCCTCCTGCGTAGAGTCAAATGCTTTAAAAGTATTTGCTTGATCACCATCTTGATATAATGTATTTTCCACTGTAACTCCGTGAATTGCGGAGAGCAATGCCCCTCCTAGTATACCAGCAACTCCCATCATATGGAATGGATTAAGCGTCCAATTGTGGAATCCCTGGAGGAATAAAAGGAAGCGGAAGATCGCTGCAACACCAAATGACGGCGCAAAGAACCAGCTGGACTGTCCAAGAGGATACAAGAGAAATACACTAACGAATACGGCAATAGGACCCGAAAAAGCAATCGCATTGTATGGTCTAATCCCCACTAATCTAGCAATCTCAAATTGCCTGAGCATAAAACCTATGAGAGCAAAGGCTCCGTGGAGTGCCACAAAAGCCCAGAGTCCCCCAAGTTGGCACCACCTGACGAAATCTCCCTGAGACTCAGGACCCCAAAGTAGAAGAAGAGAATGACCCATAGCATCAGCAGGCGTTGACACAGCCGATGTGAGAAAATTAGCACCCTCAAGGTAACTAGTTGCGAGTCCGTGGGTGTACCAGCTTGTAACAAACGTTGTGCCAGTAAGCCAGCCACCAATTGCAAGATAAGCAGTGGGAAAAAGAAGGAGTCCAGACCAACCCACAAAGACAAAACGATCTCGTTTAAGCCAGTCATCCAGGACATCGAACCACCCCCTCTGTGGAATCTGTAATGTACTTGTTGTCATTTGTTTTTTCCTTTTTTAAGTAAAACAGTTGTGGCCAAGTATCACGAATGATCTCGGCAAGTTTATAAGGTGTGTCCTTATGAATCATAATAGTATGACACAAAGTAAAGGAATAGCAATAGAACTTATACCTATAAAAAACCCCGCCACTGCTGTAGCGGGGTTGAAACTACCATCGGGCATAATCAACCGATAGCAGGTGCCTTGAGAGCAACAGGAGTGTTCTCAACAGCAGCAAGATCAAGAGGGAAGTTATGAGCATTGCGCTCGTGCATGACTTCCATTCCAAGATTTGCACGATTCAGAACATCTCCCCAAGTATTGAGGACACGATTCTGAGAATCAACAACAGACTGGTTGAAGTTGAAACCATTCAGGTTGAAGGCCATGGTGCTAACACCAAGAGCAGTGAACCAGATGCCAACGACAGGCCATGCTGCCAGGAAGAAGTGCAGTGAACGGGAGTTATTGAACGAAGCATACTGGAAAATCAGTCGTCCAAAGTATCCGTGTGCTGCGACAATGTTATAGGTTTCTTCTTCTTGTCCGAACTTGTATCCATAGTTCTGGGACTCGTTTTCGGTTGTCTCACGAACGAGACTAGAAGTAACCAGACTTCCGTGCATAGCACTAAAGAGGCTCCCACCGAATACTCCAGCCACACCAAGCATATGGAACGGATGCATAAGGATATTGTGTTCTGCTTGGAAGACGAGCATGAAATTAAACGTGCCCGAGATTCCAAGAGGCATTCCATCACTGAAGGAACCTTGACCGAAAGGATAGACAAGGAAAACTGCAGAAGCAGCGGCAACAGGAGCAGAGTAAGCAACACAAATCCAAGGACGCATACCAAGACGGTAGGAAAGTTCCCACTCACGTCCCATATAGCAGAAGATGCCAATGAGGAAGTGGAAGACAACCAGTTGGTAAGGGCCACCATTGTAGAGCCATTCATCAAGAGATGCAGCCTCCCAGATAGGATAGAAATGCAAACCAATTGCGTTGCTAGAAGGAACAACAGCACCAGAGATGATGTTGTTTCCATACATCAGAGAACCAGCAACAGGTTCACGGATGCCGTCAATATCGACGGGTGGTGCAGCAATAAATGCTACGATGAATGCGGTTGTTGCTGCAAGCAGTGTAGGAATCATCAGAGTTCCGAACCAACCAACATACAGACGGTTGTTGGTGGAAGTAACCCACTCGCAGAATTGATCCCAAGTATTTAGTTGTTGTTTTTGTGAAAGTGTTGAAACAGTCATTTCGTAAAAGGGTAAGTAATGCTCAGGGGGAACTGAACGAATATACTATTCCCACACCACCCTCCAGTGTGGGTATGAGAGGCGTGTTTATACTCCCCATAGTCCTCGGTTAATGAGAGTTTATTAGAAACCGTTACATTTCGTAACCGTT
>Ga0099849_1001338_pt1 | contig 11544 bp, 12 predicted proteins | sample CB_VirMetaG_4_FD_78177 | JGI IMG/M metagenome (GOLD analysis project Ga0099849, IMG submission 78177) | Freshwater to marine saline gradient viral communities from Chesapeake Bay - CB_1508_1M Viral MetaG | ecosystem: Environmental > Aquatic > Marine > Coastal | place: USA: Chesapeake Bay... | reverse complement strand
ATCATAGGCACAGCCGACGACAGAGATACCGACCTACTCGCAATCAACGGCGAAGGCACAATCGCTTCGAGCGTATGGAATCAGATTAAAGCGCAGCCGTTCAACAATGTACAATTCAACTACGGCAGCAACCTATACCTGACCGCCCGCCCGGTTGAGATTGAAAGAAACATTTTGTCAGGCGATACAAGTTACCGGGCAATCCGTAACTTTGATTTCGGCCTTGAACCATTTAACGAAAATGCCCCGCAATAATGCCACGTAAAAGAATAGGAATCATACCATACCAACCGGCTTACTTCCACATCATAAGCCCGAACGCCGATGAGTTGGCCGATGGCTACCAAGAGTTTGCCGCTGCCGCATACGACCAATACCGGAATACGTGCTTTAAGTACGGACCGGAGTTTTGTCAGTTAGCTGAACTGGACGACACGCTGCACCTACAATGGAAGGCAAGCGATGCGACTAACAACTTGTTCACCTTCTCCGACTTGGAAGGCAATAGCGGAAGCGCAACAGGTACTATCGTAAACAAACTGGTGGATGCAGCCGCCAGCTTCACAGCAGCAAACGACTTAGATAGGATAGTGGTGAACACCACCACAGGTCAATACTGCCGAATTACAGCAATAGATAGCCCCGTGCAGGTTGTACTTTCTGCGGATATTTTCACTTCGGGGGATGCCTACCAAATCTATGACATTGATATTAATGTTGACGACTTCGCTTTTGACGCTTCAACGGGCGAGTTAACACTTACCGGACAAGGGGCTGCGATTATTCAGATAGGCCAAACCTCGGGTATCTTTCCTCCAAGTACGGGGGTTAATTGGGGTACGGTTTTCCGTGCTGAATTAGGCATAACTCAATACAACCTTGGGAGCGCAATCATTGATACGACCTTTGGTAGTGGCTCATTCGAGATAACTTCGGCAGGCGATTATGAGCTGTTTTTTTACAACGTAACCACAAGCAGTGCGCTACAAATCACCACCGGAAACAACTTCTTTGGCACGTTTGACCTTGGCAATATGGAGCTGTACGGCGTTAATGAAAGGTACCGGATTGACGTACTGGATTTGAACGACAGCATCATTAACTACGTTGATATTAACCTGACAGGGATTGCGGCGGTGTTCCTGACCTACGGCAACGGCTTCTATTCCAACGCTTGGCGCAACTTGCTAACTGGTACAGGCTGCGAGTGCGTTCGCCTTGCTATAAGCGATTGGGACGGGAACAACTGCGCCTCATTCACCGAGCTAACCGATTGGACGATTGAAGATGAAACCATATTCCAAGAGGGCGACCAAATTTGTTTTTCCGGCACAGCCAAAGATGGCTTTGCTACGGTGGTATTTAGCGACCTCCCTTGTGGGGTTTCATCTTTTCCTTTGGCCGTTGAGTTTGAATTGGAGATAGTCAGCTACACAAGCGGCGGCGTTTATGTATCTATCAATAACGCCCTTGGCACAGGAAGCAGCTTATCAGGCAGCTATTCAGCAGTAGGCACGTACCAATTCACCTTGAACACGCCCTCGCCCGATGGGGTATCAAAGCAAATACAGCTAAATGCATCAACATCGGATACTGTTCTTTGCGCCCGGCTCAAATACAGACTGGTAGAGGCAGAGCCTACTTACTTTGCAAAGTCCGAGTGTTTTAATGTATGCGAGCAGCACGATTGCAGCTTGCTTCTTGACTATACAAACAAAGAGCCTGCCTACGGGCTTATAATTAGCGAAGCGGGAACGATACCTAATTTTAACGTGAGAGTGAACGGGTACAAGAGGGATGGCGTAATTACAGATGTTGAGCTTATTAATTTTAAGACCGGAGGCACAACGCAAATACCTGCGTACTTTAACGGACAGAAAAACTACACTTTAGCTTTGGCTCCGATGCCTCCGTACATGCATCAAATCTTATCGGTTGCCTTGACCATGAGCGACTGCTTATTGGATGGCGTCCGGGTGCATAGAATCGGCGAATACACTCCTGACTTTAGCGAAGATAGCGAAGTTGCAAAAGTTGATATTGACATTACCCAACGCAATCAAAAGTACCTCCGCAATAGCTTCTAATGGCAACAAGGCGCGACCAAATAATAGAGCAAATTCAGCGAGCGATTGACGATGTACCCGACCGCTTGGCAACGCAGGCAAAGCGAGCGCAGAGAAGGGCGTTTGAATCTATTGTGGAGCAGCTTGCCCGGCTAAGGCTTGACCCGGATGGCAATGTAATTACCTCAATGGCCAACTTCGCCCTTGAACGGCAACTGGTAGAGCAACTAAGACTTGCGTACCTTTCGCCGGAGTACCAAGAGGCGGTCCGGGAGTTTGTGAATCAAATGGACACGGGGGCGGCTTTGACCAATCGGCTATTTTCGGTAATCACCGGGGGCGAAATAACCGCAGCGACAACGGCACAGGCGGTACTACAAGCAAGCAAGGACATGGCCGCCCGGCGTTTGACACAGGGCGCAGTTGACTTCGCCCAAGATAGCTTTGAGCAAATCCTAAAAAACGCAATTGGAAGTGCCGACACCTTTCCTAATTTGGTCAAATCAATCCGGGAAAATATGTTAGGCACACCCGAATTTGAGGGGCGCATGGTGCGGTACGCAAAGCAAAATGCAAAGGACATTTTTTCGGTTGCGGAATCCGAGTACATGAATAAGGTCAGCACGGATTTGGGCTTTGAGTTTTATGAGTACGCAGGGGTCCTGACCTCCGACAGCCGAAAGTTTTGCCAAGCCCGGCAGAATCAAATCTATCATGCACGGGAAGTGGAGGAATGGGCGAGCCTTGACTGGCAGGGCAAGAACCGGGCGACAACCGCCCAAACCATTTGGACCTACCGAGGCGGGTACAATTGTAACCACGTACTTGTTCCGGTGGCCACCGAGGACGTGCCGGAGAGTGTAATCGAGCGAGCAACTGCTGCCGGGTATTACACGCCCGAGCAATGAGCGAATGGATAATGATAGGCAAGCACCCGGCCGGGATGAAGTACAAAGACGCACGGCCTTGGAAGCAGCTAAACAGCATAGGGCTTAACGAAGCGGCTATTTTGTACCGAACACGATGGGCGGCAAGCGGACACGGGAAGCAAATCGAGATGCTGCACAAGGCCGGGTACAGGCATAAGTTGATTATACCGGACTATCCATTTGACAGCAGTTTCAAATTTAAAGGAGGCGAGCAACGAATCAAACAGAAGTGGGTGGACACGAGCAAGCCGCAACCGTACAGCGACATATTGGACTTGGTTCAAATGGCAATTAAAAAGCAGGAAGGCCCATACATTCAACTATGGTCAATCCTGCACCTTGCTATTTTTTGGGCGTTAAAACAGGACTGCGAGAAGCTGACCTTAATAGGATGCAACGGCACAAAGGGAGTATTGCCGGGTATGCTGCACGGCAAAAACATCGAGTACATGAGAAAGCATACAGCAATGATTATAGATGCCTGCCGGGAGTGCGGGGTGCAAGTTGACTGGCTACTTTAGGCCCGTTTGTAAAAAACGCCTAACTGCCTGCCTTTATAATCAGTTGATACCATATGATGTTCGCAGCTTAAAGCCTCCAATAAATCGGCTAAATTCAGCATATCAACGTCGTGTACGACCATAACACCGCTTGGCTTTAGCACTTTGTCAAAAGCAAATTTCAGCTCCGGGATAACAGAATCGCCGTGAAAAGAATCATGGAAAATAAGGTCATACATTTGACCTTGTTCGGCACATTTGCTTAAATAGTCCAAACCGTGAAGCTCAATAAAGTTGACAGGCCACCGCCCTTGGTCAGTAATTGCCTGCCTGTTAGCAAAGGCGTGGCTCGTATTGACATCAACCGTATCAACTTTCATGCAGGCACGGGCAAGAGCCGCCGCACCATGCCCTTTGAACGTACCAATCTCCAAGGCGTTGCCATATTTGTAGTGCTTGGCGATGAAATGCAACTCCATAAGATGCTGCATGGCCGTTGCCCATTCATGGTTCAGCCCTTCAATGGCCGCAATTTCTTGCGGAACGCTTGTGGTCCAGGCAAAATCCGGCTTTTCGCCCTTGTAAATTGGATAATTTATGGAATTATGGTAGCACAGCACCTCGCTGTTGTGGGCTTGCGAGTACAAATCCTGCACGTTGTATTTCTTTGGTAGCGGCGACCACTTAAATTGGTCAAGAATTTGGTTAAGAACGCACTGATCGCCCCATTTTTTGGGCAAGTGATTGTACTTATCAAAGAAAACCTTAGACACCTTCGCCATGCCTTGCTTATTTGTAAGGAAAAACCCGGCGTTTATGTAGCTATGCGGCAGCTCGTATTGCTTTTTTAGCCCTTCGCAATGCTCATTTGTGCGGTCTTTGCAAATCGCAATATCATAGTGCTTGGCAATGGTCAAAAAATCAGCCGTTGCATCGAATGAACGGACTGGCCTCCAATCGCAATCGAAGTACATGACAGCGTCAAGGTCCGGCCAAATATCATAGATGCGGTATTTGAGCGTCCAAACCCTATGCTTTAAGTCATCTACGCCTCCCCGGTTTATTTGGTGGGCCAAGTGCAAATGTTTATCACCTATTATTCTAACTTCAATACCGCACAAATCACGGACCTTTTCCGCTGCTTTTTCCGCGTACGCCCTAAATTCATCGCCTACGCCTATTGTAACTGCTACTAATTTACTCATTCTGTTATGGTGCTTATATCCGACATTACCTTGAAATATGCCCTTGGATGGTGGTTTTTCCAATCATTAACTGTCCGAACGTGCCGCCCTACCATTTGACGACTTATACCCAAGTCTTTGGCAACTGCTCCGGGGGGTAATCCTTTGAGCGCAACAAGGTAGTAAGACGCTACCCGCTTCGCTTCATGGCACGCCCTGCCGCACCGCTTTAGCTTCGCCGGCGTAGTGCCGTAGTGAGCTGCCAAAGCCCCAAAAAAGCCGTCCAAAGAGGCTGCCAAACGCTTCTTGATTTCGGCGTTGAGTGCGTCCCGTTCAGCGTATAGTTCGGCCAAAGGCTTCATAGTTTCAAAGATACAAAGATAGTTTCACCTAATTGCAACTAAGATTAAGCGGGTCTAATTTTAACAAAATTTAAATCTATGAGTAGCTATTCTTGTTTTGACAATTTACCCGTTTATTCGGAAAATGTCTGCGAAATCAACCGCCTAACTGGCATTTCAGCCGTTGGCATTATTGACAATGATTACACCTTCAACGACTACACCGATGCGGCCGAATGGGCAGCAGCGATTGCAGCCGGAGATGTACAAATCATCAAGGAAATCAAAGCGACTTACCCGGAAGCGGAGGAAGTAACAATCACCAACCCTCGCCGTGGTACGCCGGACATCCTGACCAAGTTTAACCACACTTTGTCCGTTATGGATGCCAATGTTGATGGTTCAAACGACAGCTTTTACGAGCAGTTGAACTTGATTGGTAAGTTTAAACTGGCTTGGTTTTACTATGAGGAAGATGAAATCCGAGTGGTAGAGCAGCCTTGCCGTTGCATTGCCAAGCCTGCTAAGGCCGACGAAAACGATGTACAACAATACATGGTTGCCTTCGGTTGGCAGTCTGCACCAGACGAGTTTCCGGTGCTTTACACCGCCCCTGCAAACACCTTTGAATAATTTTCGTTCTTTCATGCGTTGTTTGGAGGCCCCCGCTTCGGTGGGGGCTTTTTTATTGCCTATGCCAAATGTTAAAAAGTGTTAAAATAAGCCTTGTAAAGTTGCTAACTCTTGTTAGTAAATAAAACCTTTGTATATTTGTAGTGTTCAAATAAACAAACAAACGACATGACAACTTACGAAATCACCAACCAAGACCTTTTTAACGCCAAAGTAGATGACGTGGACACAAGCGATGTACGTGGAGGCGCAGACGCTTACGGCAATTTACACTTTGTAGGCGATTTGCTTATCAAAGTTATAAACGACAAAGGCGAAATCGAAAGCAAAACAATCTCGGGAGACTTCGGAAGCGGAGATTACGAAGATGAATTTGGATTCAAATTAGTTGCCGAGGATTGATTGAACACCTACCAAGGCGCAGCCGCTCAGAAATGGGCGGCTTTTTTATTGTTTGGAAATCCGTAAATTGCAGAAAATTAAGGAGCATGGCCAAGAAACTTAAAACAGGCATAATACTTTTTGTGGGTGGCGACAGCACCTACACCCGGTGGGCGGAAAACATGATAACGTCGCTGCGTTATTTCAGCCCCAAATTGCCAATCAAAGTAATTTTAGCAGGAGGCGAACGCAACTGGATGCCGGGTTTTCCGATTGACTTCGATCAGGTGCAAATGAAGCCGAAGCACTACACGGACGAGCAAGGCAACTTCGCACCGGGGAAAGCAAAGCTGCACTTGGATTTGTATAGCAAATTTGACCGGACCATTTACGCCGACATTGATGGGGTGGCCTGCACCGACCTTGCTAAGTTCTTAGACAAAATCGGAGACAAGCCTTTTGCCGCTCAGGTTGAAAGTTGGTCAAACGAAAAAAGTACAAGTTGGCCCTGCCAATGGCTATCTATTCACCAAGTGCGCAATGAATACAAGCTACCCAAGGGCTACCGACTGCCGGAAATCAATAGCAGCATCCTGTATTGGGATAAATCCAAAGAGGCCAAAGCCGTATGGGAGGCAGCAAGAGACAACTACCGGGAGTACCTGACAACCGAGGCTTGGGGATATTCGTTTCCGGACGAATTGGCGTTCAATGTGGCCTTTGCTCAAACGGGCGTTAATCCCGACATAGGTCAGAAAATCATTGAGTTCAACGCTCAAAGCAAGCACTTAAAAGACGTGCAAGGCGGCTGCTTCTTTATCGGTTGCTACGGGCAATACATGAGCAGTTATCGCAACACTTACATATTGTACGACACAGTTGCACGAATCAGCAGCCGAGCCGTACACGGGCATAACACGCCACCAAAGGCGCATCAGCTTATGGGTTCTAAGCACGTGAACAACAAGCCTCGGAAGCGGCCGGCCGATGTGAGGCATGAGTATTATAATCGAATCCCTGCAAGCTACGACTTGCACAATTTTAGTATCATTCCGCACGGCTTGGCAGCACCTAAACCGTTTACCAATGCGTTCAACGGCTCTAAGGTAGGCGACCTATACGCTGTTAGATTGGAGCGCAAACCTTGGTTCAGAGATAGGAAGATAGCGAAGATGCAGATGCACGGCTTCGCTCCCGGCACGCCGGAGATAGTGCCGTTCAAAACCGAGAATGGACACGCCGAAGATCCGAGATGCTTCGAGCTTAACGGACGCCCTGCCTGTCTATTCAACGATGGCTACCAAATGTGGTTCGGTTGGCTTGATACCGGAGAGTGCCACAAGATGACACCGCCCAACCAAGACTTTGAGGACTACGATGGACGCGAAAAAAACTGGACACCGTTTGTCCACAACAAAAAGCTGCACGTAATTTATTCGCCCGGCCATGTTGTCCAATACGCTGACCTTAAAACACCAAGTAAAGAATGGAAAACAGAAGCACCAACCTACAACTACGGGGCTATTCGTGGCGGCACGCAGGCCATTAAAGTTGGAGGCAAGTTGTACACTATCTTTCACACCCGACACAGAAGCGGTCCTTTAGATGTGTACACAGCAGGAATGATGGAATTGGAAGCAAAACAGCCGTTCAACGTGCTGCGAATTACCCCAGACCCATTGTGGAAGGCAACCTTCCACCCCGGCGCTAATATCCCTGATGCACCGCACAAGATTAAGCGTATGGTTACTTTCGTTACCTTTCCAAGCCACTTGGAAGTGAAAGACAACGAGGCGACAATCATAGCAGGTTGGCAAGATGCGAGCGACCATATTATAAGGCTGCCTTGGAATGACCTATTGGAACACTTAGAAGTTGTCAAAAAAGACTAAATTTGTTGGTATGTACAGCCCAATCGAAATGGCCGCTAAGGCCGCAAAAAAAATCCAACGCAGTCAAAGCCGGAAGTTAGCCTATCCAATGGGCTACGACGCTAAATTTAACACGGAGAAGTATTATAGTTCTCTGCCGGAGTTCAACGAAGTCTATAAGGACACAATAAAAGAACACGACCGGGTGCGGGTTCATGCAGAATCCGACTGCTTTCCATATGAGATTTTGAGGTCAAAAGCCCCAAACCAACAGCCGCAAGAATGGGAGTATCAGAAGGGCCTGTACGAACCGACAACGAACACCGAGTGGAGCCGGGCTTTGAACCGGACCAAGGCGATTGGCAACAGCCAAAACTATTCGATTAAGTGGCCTAACGATGAACAACGGGAATACTTTTACGGCGACTATCCGGGCTACCATTCAATAGAGGCGTTTTTCTTTGACATTGTTCGTGAGAAAAAAATAAACTACCCTAATCAAGTGGCGGCGGTTATGCCTGCTTACTGGCCAACGGTAGTTCGCACGGATGAAGATGGCAACGAATACGAAGCTATAGACGACACCGTGCAGCTTGAACCAGTTGTAAAGATTTGGGAGGAGGAGTACATTGTCAAGTTTAAGCGCAACGAATACTGCTTAATATGGAGGGAGGACGAGCATAGTTATTATTACCAAGATGGTAAGGAGGCTAAAGGTGCTATCTTTTATTATTTCGACCAAAACGAAATAAGGGAAATATACCAAGTTGGGAAGCTGAATGATGGCACACCAATCATGGAGGAACGGACGCTCATAGCTCACAACATGGGCTTCTTACCTTGTTGGAAGTTGGGCGGCAAGGCCGTTATTGACGATGGCGAGGTGCTTTACCATTCGCATTTTAGCGATGCGATACCGCACTTGAATCAAGTGGTGCGCATGGAAAGCAACCTAATGATGTCAACTTACCGGCTTGCCTTTCCTATTATTATTGCAGTAGTTGACCGATGCAGAAACGTAAGCATGGAGAAAGGCCCTTGTAATGGCGGCAAATATGCCGATGGCACAACTTGCGAGGCTTGCAACGGGTCAGGCAAAAACCTTAACCACAGCCCGACAGGAATCTATGAAGTTGCAGCAACGATAGGCGCAGCCGGCGAGGAAAACAAACTTCCGATGACGCCGCCTATTCAGTTCGCTGCTCCTGACACGGCTATTCTTGACCATTTGCAAAGGCAAATCGACAACAAGAGAAGGCAGGCTTTCGGTATCTTCTTTGAACCGGAGCAAGCGGATGCAGGCACGGCCACCGGAAAGCAAATTGAAAAGGAGGAATTTCAAATGTTCCTTACCCAATTCAGCCGTGAGTTTTTTCAACTTATGGACATGGCGATTGAGGCTATTGGGGCAATGCGCTACGGTGCTGAATTTGAGAAGCCCGAAATTAAGATGCCTCAAAACTTCAACTTCCGGACTTACGAGGATATAACCGGAGAACTTGGCACGGCAATTGAAAAGAGCCTACCGAATACCTATGTGGGTGAGCTTATGAAGGAGTTGGGCTACACCCGTTTTGGCACAAGCGACCAAGCTACCCGAATGATTGACGCGCAGTTGAAAATTGACAGGCTTTGGAATGTAACGCCCTTGGAATTGAGGGCAATGGTAGGAAGCACCGCCACCGTGCAGGAAGCTATCTTGCACACTTCATTCTTTACGATTGTTGCACAGGCGCAGCAGGACAATGAAGGCTTTTGGGAGCTACCTACCGAAAGGCAAAAGGAGATATGCTTGGAGATTGCCAACCAAATGGCACTACCATTCACAGCCGCAGCAGGTGGCGCAACGAATGAGTTGAGCAAAACAGTTGGTGGCCTGACCGGATTTATTCAAGTTGCCCAAGCCGTTGCGTCTGGACTTTACGACCTGGAAGCAGCAGTTCAGTTCGTGAGCCGCACGTATGGCATCAGCGAAGAACGGGCAAGGATAGAGCTCGGAACACCGCAACTTCCTGACGACTTCCAATCACTTTAACAAGTAACCAATTTCAATTTCAGATATGAGAAAGCAAACAGGAGCAAGCAAGATGCACCAACCGATCGCCCTTGTTAGAGTGGCACGGCCAAAGAATCAACGGGAACACCAACCGGGGCCTCCGGGCGACTTAGGCCGCACCCTTGAAATGAATTTTATGGCAGAGGGCTTTGCGCCGCAAGCCGAGGACATGGAGAAGGCAGGAGGCAATAAAGCCGAAGCCCGCAAGTATAGCTTTTGCCGGATGGTGGGAGCGCAGGGGTTAATGACCGAGAAAGACTACAAAGCTAAAAACTTCGAGCCTTACGGAATTGACCCAAAGTTTATCTTCGACTATGAAGCAGAGGAAAAGCTGGCCATGCAAGAAGCCGAAATTGCAAAGCTGAAAAAAGAGCTTGAAATGCTTAAAAAAGGAGGTGCTAAATGAGCGAGTTGAACGAAGATGTACGGAAGGCGATTGCCGACCTTACAGGTATTGAAGTTGCCGAGGATGCCAACTTGGACACCATTAAAAGCAGCTTTGGCGAACGCTATGTGGCTAAGGAGTTGCATAAAAAGGAGCTTGACGCAATCGCCGGAAAAATCAAAGGTACAACCGAATCGAAGCTCAAAAAGGTGCTTGGAGAACAAGCCAAGGGCAAAAGCTACGATGAAATGATTGAGCTACTGCCGCAACACTTTGAATCTTTGCAGGAGCAAATCAAAGAGGCACAAAAAGCCGGAGGCGATGAGAAGGCGGCTAAGTTACAAGCCGAGCTTGACAAGTTCCGGGAGCTTGCCGACCAAAACGCTGCTACGATTGAGACGCTTCAAACCGAGCGAGACGCTGCCAAGACAGAAGCCGAGCAGCGAATCGAGCAGTTTAAGACCGAAGCCGCAGTAAAGCAGGCATGGAGTGGAGCTAAATGGAGCGACACCGCCGACCAATACAAGCGGCAAGGTATTTGGGCTACCGAGGTGGAAGGCAAATTCCAGTTTAAGATTGAGGGCGGTAAGACGCTTGTGTACGATGCCGAGGGTAACATTTATACCGGAGGCACGGCCAATCAACTGACTGCCGACCAACTTTTTGAGCAAGTCCTTAAAAAGACAGGCAGCTTGAAACAAAACCCCGGAGGGACACCGCCCGGAGGCAGGAGAGGCGAACCGGACCCGAATATGCCGGAAGCGAAGCGCAAAGCCTTAGAGCGAGCGCAGAAGCGAATAGAAGCGGCACGCAAATAAAAGAAGCCCGGTTAGTACCGGGCTTTTCTGTTTCTAATCTTTTCGCCTAAGCGTTCAAGCCTTGCTTTAATCTTCGGCTCAATATCAAGCCTTGGAGCGTCTATATCAGTTGCATAAACAACGGTTGCTTTGGTAGTCGGCTTATATTGAATGTCTGTAATTTCGATAGTTTTACCTTCCATAATTTTCGATTTTGGCCAAAAGTAAATCAAAAAACTTTTGAGGCTTTGGTGCTAATTGTTAAAATTCCTTAACTTTGTTACGTCGCTGCACCCAGCGAGCCGAAATAGGGTGGCTTAGTCGGGAATCTCCACCGAGCCGAAATCAGGAGAGCTAACGCTCAAAAACCCTATTAAAATGAGCCAATTATCACAGTTTAT
>Ga0099849_1001337_pt1 | contig 11545 bp, 15 predicted proteins | sample CB_VirMetaG_4_FD_78177 | JGI IMG/M metagenome (GOLD analysis project Ga0099849, IMG submission 78177) | Freshwater to marine saline gradient viral communities from Chesapeake Bay - CB_1508_1M Viral MetaG | ecosystem: Environmental > Aquatic > Marine > Coastal | place: USA: Chesapeake Bay... | reverse complement strand
TTTGAATGCTTAAAACCTCTTGATCGTTTTTTTAATAACAGAGAATTTATAGTTTGTAGGCAGAATCCGAAAGGTCCATCAATTTGTGGCGCATTCTTTGCGGCGACAAAACATCACCCTCTCGTTAAAAAACTAGTGGACGGAATTGCAAAAAGATCAATTACGCACAAAGGAAAACATTGTGTTGCAAAATACGGACCAACGTACATAACTGATTTAATTGATCGCTCTCATTCCTTAGATCCTAAGTATGTATATCCTTTTATGTGGGACAAAAAACACTCTACAAAAGATGATTTAAAGAAAATTTACCCAAGGGCTTATGCTGCTCACTGGTGGAACACAAGCTGGAACAATGATAAGTCATAGGCATAAATTTATTTTCTTACACATTCCTAAATGTGCGGGAAGTACATTAAATAAAGCTTTTTCAAAACATAGTGATGACCCTGAGTTTGATAACTGGCATCCTAAATTTGACGAATACTGCCGAAAATACAAAGAAGCTCCTAGTTATACTACCATAATATCTACTCGCAATCCTTGGGACAGATTAGTTAGCTCTTTTTATTTTTTAAAAAAAGGGGGAAACCAAAGCTTTCATGATATTCAATTAAGTAAAACATTATGTATATATAAAAATAATTTCACGGAATGGGTTCGAAATGATTTTAAAAAGATGATAAATTTAGATTTAAAAGTCAATCATCTAAAACCAATCAGTTTTTATATTTCAAAATACCATATAGATTATTCAATTAAGCTTGAAAATCTACAGCAAGATTTCAATACAGTCTGCGACAAAATTGGAATCCCTCGACAACAACTTCCACATACAAACAAAACTGAACACAAACACTACACCGAATACTACGACGACGAAACCCGTGAGATTGTTGCAAAAAAATACGCCAAAGATATTGAGTATTTTGGCTATGAATTTGAATAATGAATCTTAAAATTATATCTTTTTGTAATTACCCCTATAGAGAAATAGCTCTTAATTGGGTCAAGCACCTGGAAGCTTTATCTGTAGACAGTTATGAGGTATTATGTTTAGACCCTGAATCTGACAAATATTTAAAGTCTCACGGTTGCCACTCAAGAGTTCTAGATGAATTTAACGATGACTGGATTTCTGGATGCAAGCATACAATGCGTCGAACTTTTATATTTAAAAAGTATTTAGAGGATGGCTTTGATATCATTCATTCAGATACTGATGCGCTTTGGCTCAAAAATCCAATACCTGAATTAATCGAATCAAACACTCAAGATATTATTGTTTCTACAGTTCGTCATAAAGAAGCATTTCCACCAGAAGTTCGTGAAGCCTTCGGGTTTACATGCTGCATGGGTTGGATATTTTTCAGGAGCAATCAGAACACAATCAACTATCTAGATAAATTTCTAAATACTAGAGAGATCAAGGGTTCAGACCAGAAAAACTTCAATAAATTTCTACTATTTAATAGTCCACACCTTGAGCCTCATGATCTTGGCGACGAGCTTACCATAGATAACACCTTAGATCAAGACTATAATTATAAAGAATTATCTTTATTAGCCTTAAGTAAGCCTCTTGTCAAGCGCGGTCCAATCGAAGACGAAACATATGTTTGGCACCCTAATACAAGAAAAGAAGCTCAGCACAAAAAACAGTCATTCATAGATAGAAAAAAATGGCTTCTCTAGATAGAAAAATAATAGCAGCATTGGTTTCTGTAAATTATTCTGATTTCCTGGAATTAGTTTTACCATTTAATACTAAAATATTTGACACTATTTATGTTATCACCGTAAAAGAAGACAAAAAATGTATAGATATATGCTCAAAATATGATAATGTAAACTGTTTTATAATAGAACAATCCGCCCTCAAAAAGAATAACGCCTCATTCAATAGGGGAGCAGCTTATAATTTACTTTTTGATGAATTAAAAAAACACAACTACTCTGACTGGATTTGCTTAACTGATTCCGACATTATATTTCCACCCAACCTTAGAAAACTTGTAAGTAAAGTTAATTATGGCCCTATGTATTCACTACCTAGATCGTTTTGTCAAAACGAAAATCAATTTAAAAGATACATCTCTGCTGTTCAATCAGGAAAATCTCATAGTTTAAGTGTCGATAGACGTAGCCCCAAGGATGTTTTTGGCATAGGTTATATGCAGCTTTTTCAATTTAAAAAAGAAATCAGAATGCCTGAAAACTTTAAAGATGTAGGCAAAATTGATCATGTTTTTCGAAACAAATATTTTTGGGAAAATTGTAGGTTGTTATACGATGTTGAATATTGCGTTCATTTAGGAGCAACAGGCATAAACTGGAAGGGAAGGCACAGTAGGAAATGGAAAATTTAATATCACATCTCGAGGGCCCGAATAAACATATTATTAATTTAATAAAACTTAATAATGGAGAGGTTGTTAACTCAACAAGTAAATGGTTAAGTGACCGTTGGTTTTTACGAGAAACAAATTTTGAAAAAAACTTAACATGTGTCGAAATTAGTCTATTCAAGAGTTCAAAAGACTCAAATGTTTTTGTTGGTGGAAAATATTTAAACCACAAAATACATAAATCTTTCCCCAAAACTCTTTTGAATATTGATTTTTTGTCAATACTTGATCCTGATATGGCTTTAGAAACTCTGTGTAAAATAAATTTTACAAAACAAAAGATTAAATATTTTTGTATAGCCATCAACCCAGTAAAAACAAAAGATTTTAAACAAAACAAAAAAGATATAGAATTATTCATGAAGGATAAAGCTAAATTTGTAAAACAAAATAGAACAGAGCTTTTGTATAGTGTAATATAATTACTATGGACAACATACAAATAAAAACAGGAGCAAATTTAAGTCGCTTGCTTCAATCTACAGTTAATATTCCTCAAGCTTTTACAGAGTTAGTTAAAAATTCTATACAAAATTTTTCTACATTTTGTCGTATTGATTTCAATAACTCAAGCGCAATCATAGTTGACGATGGCCAAGGTTTTGATCATGAAAAAGACGAAAACGGCATGAATGGATTCGAAAAGTACTTTGTTTTTGGAAACTCATATGACTTAACTGGTGGTCAAGGAGTTAAACTTGGTCAAATGGGTATAGGGGGCAAACTCGCAAATGATAAACTTTCTCATGAAACAGATATACATTGGACTATTGAAACAAAAAACAAACATGGTAAGTGTTTTCTTGTAGAATATAAGCCTTCTGGCACTGAATTTTTAAATGAGTATTCACCTTCCTTAACTGAAATTACCGAAGATGACTGTTCTATTGAAACTAAATCTGGAACTAAAATTACTATAGTCACATTAAAAGAAAATATACAAAAAGATGGCTGGCCATCTGGCGCAATCAAAGGAGAGCTTTGTACATTTTTTGGTTTTTTACTACCTCAATTAGAAAAAGAAGGAAAGAAGTTTAACATCTACCTTAATGGTGAAAGCCTAGATTTTTCATACAAACTCCCAGGGTCTAACATTCCAATTATTAGACGCACGTTCAATTACGATTATTACGGAGAAATGAAAACAGGAAATATTGAGTTTAGATTATCTTTGATATATAACCGCGGCATAATTAAAAATCACCCTTTAAAAAACATTGACATTATATCAAAAGTTAAGATTTGCCCATTTCATTTATCGGATCAAGATATTCTTGAATCAACCTTAAAATGGATAGAAGATAAAAATGATGAAGAAATTGAATTTAAAGATAAAATTTACAACGTATTTAATCAATTGATTGGTTTTGTATCTTGTGATGAGCTATCAGAAGTTATGGATAACACAGGTATGCCCGCTAAAGATTTATCTCACCATGGCCTGCGAAACGACCACCCAATCACTATTCCGTTTTACAATAGAGTATACAAGGTTATAGTTGAATGGATAGTTGAATATATAAAGTTAAATCAAGAAGAAAAAATGAATATACTTGATGCCTTAGCTAATGAAATCTCCTCAATGTTGGCTGAATATTTTGAAGATGAGGATTTCTCTGACCTGTGGGACGATGAAGAAGAAGAGGAAGATGATGACGAAATCATTGAAGAAACCCCAGAAGAAGAAGAGCGTAGAGAATTAGAAAAATTTGCTGAATATGCTATCGAAAAAGAATGGACTTTTGAACCAGAACCCGAAGAGGAAGAAGACGAGCAAGAGGATTCTGAACCCCAAAATAATACACCCCCTCTTTGGAATAAATATAAAAATCAAAAGCCAAAGCAATCCAAAAGACTAAGGTATAGAATTATTGACTTCGGAGAAGATCAAAAAAAGTTAATGTCCAAAGTCGATGACGCATCTGACTTCACAATATTAATCAATAATGGAAACCCAAAATTCCAAAGGCTTTATAAAGAAAACTCACCTTTTCTTTTGTCTCTTCATATTTCCGAAATGTTAATTCGAGAAATTTCTATATATAGAAATCCACTAGCTAGACCCTCAGATATAGATGAAAGCATTAGTGATTTCTATGAAAACAAGTACTCTCAAGTAAAAGAAAAAAGTGAATAATTTCGGTGTTATTTATGTAGCGGTTAATCCACAAACCTCACCATCTCCTTTTAAATTTAATAGTCATAAGAAATCGATATTAAGAGATGTTTTAAACTCAATAAATTCCCTTAAAAAATCTAATCCAGATTTAAATGTCACTGTGTTCTCTGATTTTAATAAGGAGTTGTTTTGCGAATCTTCAGTTGATAAAATAATCCCAATAAAAAATGACTTTGGTTTTATCCCAAAGGTTTTTGGCATCAAAAATAGTCCATATGAAAAAACTGTCTTTTTAGATTGTGATACTTATATTGCACAAAATATTTCTGACCTTTTTGATCAGCTTGAAAGTTTTGATTTTTGTGTCGGTACGGAATTCTTGGATAAAGAAATTTTAAATACCGGAGTTTTAGATTTTAATAAAAATAACGATATTCTTGTGAATTTTCTTGAATTATGGCTAGATCGAATGCTATCAACAAAAGCGAAGGTTATCTCTGAGCAAAAAAAGTTTTCAAACAAAACTCCCGATGATCAGGGGTGCTTCAATGGCATATTAAGGATGCAGCATAAAAACCCAGATGGCAGACCTGATTTTATCAAGAATATGATTAACATTGCCAGGTCTCTACACTGGAATATATTAGACAACAAAATTTGGAATTGCAGAAACGCTCAATACAAACACTTGCTAGAAAGCGACTGGGACTTTAATCAAACTAAAATTTTCCATATGAGAGGTTTCAATGGGCATGAGTAAACCCTTTCTTATAGCTAACAGAAATTGCGGCCTCGGGGATATCTTGGGTAATGCGGCATTATGCTGGTATCTTGCAAAAAAATCTAATTCTGATTTAATAGTCGATTGGCAACAAATGCTTACAAGAATTGATAAAATGAACAAGAGATATGCTGAAATCTCCACACTACCCAGGTCTTATGTTGACCCAATATACGGCTTGCATGGATCTCACAGAAAATCTTAATAATGCAGTACGATCTTTACATATTAACTACTGCGATTGACAGACCCGATTTACACAATCAGACGTTGCCACCATTTTTTGATATACTTAAACAGCAAAATATTAATTACAAATGGTTTATTAATTTAGACTCCCCATTTAAAAAAACACAAGAAGCTGTAGATAATTTCAAAAACTTTACTGCAGGTACTCAAGATTTACATACATCAGACAAAGCTTGTTTTTATTCAGCAGCAAAACATGTGATCACCTCGGCGTACAAAGAGCTTCAAAACTTGGATGGTTATATTATGTGGCTTGAAGATGACTGGGACTTACTCATTCCATTTGACATGCGACAATTAATTGACAGTAATTATGAATACATTGGTTTTCATTTTCATCACTTTTTTGAGTTTTCTTTTAACCCGACTATGTGGAGTAAATATTTCTTTGTGAAAAATGCATACGAACCTTTTGCGGCTTCAGAAGAGTCCATAGATCCAGAACAACTACTCATTAATTACCATAAACAAACGAGATCTAAAAACCCCAATCACTTAAAAAATGTAAATCGAATTAACTTTAACGGTGTATTTGAAGATGCTGGCAGAAAATGGGGCGAGCAATATAATTTAAAAAAATGGAATAAAAACAAAATAGGAGGAAGTGTCAGTTATGCCTAAAGCCTCCATAATTCTTTCTTCTTACAATAACTTATCTGCACTAAAGCTAAGTATTGAAAGCTTGAAGCATCAAACAGAAAAAGATTTTGAAATTATTATAGCGGACGATGGATCAACAGATGGTACAGTAGAATATTTAAAACAAGAAGGAATAAAATATTTTAGCAGCCCAAATGAAGGTTATAGACTTGCATATATTTGGAATCGAGGCGCAGAACTAGCAACTGGAGATAGATTAATTTTTGGTAATTCAGATATTATATGGTCTCCAGATCACATCTATTCTCATTTACAATTCGCAAGTGATGTAGTGGCAGGCTCTTACCCTTCAATACCAATTAATAAAGTCCCTCTTGTGACTAAAGATTTAATCAAGAATAATTTTTCATTTATCAGGTCTTTATCAAATAAAGATAGGAGGTCTAGGTTTATCGAAAAAACAGAGAAACCTTACCTTTTTGACGGGAAAGATACTGTTGCAAGAAGGATGCACGGAGGAAATTGGTCTTGCACCAGAAAAGACTTCGATGAAGTTGGGGGTTTAGATGAAAACTTTAAAGGTTGGGGTGGAGAAGATTTTGACATTGCTAGAAGATTATCAAGGCTAGGTAAGTCGATTAAATTTTGTCTTCAAACAATTGGCTTTCACTTAGATCACGATAAAAATCCTAAACAATCTACAAGTCATTTAGGAAAATCATATTTTAATAAAAAGTGGGACTTAATATCACAAGGCCTTTCTGAAGATTCCGCAAAATCAAAAGCCTATTCGGAGGTTTTTTCAAATGGATAAATTTCAATATTTATCTAAATTACCAAATCCTATCATCTTTGATAAGCTTGGTCAGTTCGCCTACGTTCCCATTAACAAGGCAGCTCAAACGAGTATCACCAGAAACATACTAAAAGACAGAGCTATTGTAAAGAAAGATAATAAAGATTTATGGCTTTCTTATTCTGAACAATATTTAAACGAGAAAGAATGGCAGAGATTAAATACTTTCGCCATATGCAGGCACCCCTTAGATAAATTCATCTCAGCTTATTTTTATCTTTCTAAAAAAAATCGAATAGACCCATGTTCTGACATAAATGATTTCGTTGCTAAAAATTTAACAAAAAAATCAAACCCAAACAAAATAGATTTACATTTTCAGCTTCAATGGAATGCTTTTTACTTTAAAAACAACCTTCTTGTTGATCACTTAATTAGGCTAGAAAACATTAGCTACGAACTGCCTAAAATTTTGTCTAGATTTGGTTTTAATACTGATATACCTCATAAAAATCAAGGCGCTAATAAGGATAAAAATCAAATTTTAAACAAAGAATCTCTCGATATATTAGAGAGTGTCTATTTGAATGACTTAAAATTTCTTAATTATAAAAAATGGTCATGAAGTCCAAGATAATAGATGCCTTCATGCTTAATAATGAGCTTGATATACTTAATTTCAGGCTACATGAATTAAACGATTATGTAGATAAGTTTGTTATATATGAAAACTCATGGACGTTTAGCGGTAACAAAAAGCCTCTGTATTTTGAAGAGAATAAAGAAAAGTTTTCTAAATTTTCCGACAAGATATTTCATATAAAAAGCAATACTAGAGGTAAAAATAATTGGAAAAGAGAATATGCCCAAAGATATGAAGTTTTACTTAAAGGAGTATCTTCCCTTGCTTTAAATGATAGGGATATTGTGTCTTTTTGTGATTTAGATGAGATCATTGATCCTGAATTGATCCTAAACTATAAAGAAGAACTTCCGAGCAATGCCCCGCTTTTGGTTTGTCCTCATTGGTTTAATGTTTCATGGGATTGCTATCTCGGTGCCTGGGATCATTATAGCATTATATTCTCTTATTGGGGTGAGATTAAAAAAAGAATGGACCGATGGAAAGGTATGCAATGTGGCTGGCGTTGGGATCATCCTAAATTCCCTCAACCAATTAAAAAGCGAGAACTATCTGGTTGGCATACATCTTGGTTTATGAAACCTGAAGATTTGATTGTTAAACTGGAAAGTTTCGCTCATAACGGAGAAGGATGGGTTGAGGAATTGTTGCAAAATATTGATATTATTAAAGACAGACTTGAATCAGGTTTAGACATTCAGGGCAAAAAGAAATCAAAAAAGTTTAATAAAGATTATCCGTTTTATATGAATATGATACCTTAATGAAAAAAACATTTACAATCAAACCTCTTGGCGGGTTATGTAATTGCCTTAGAGTTCTATTATCTTGCGTTCACTACTGTGATCATATGGGTTATAATCTTTTATGCATATGGAATTCATGGCAAAATAATGTTAATTTTACTGATTTTTTTGAAAATATAAAAGGGGTTAGTTTTACCAATTCTCATCAAGGTCATGTAGATTACGAATCTTGTTACGAAATTAGTGCTTCGGGTAAAGAAAAAATTTCTTCAGATTTTACGGCTAATTTATCTCAATTAAAATTAAAGGATGAAATTCAAACCAAAATTAATGAGCTACCCATTACAAGAGAGTCTTTTATTTCTTGCCATGTTAGGCGCGGTGATCATACAAAAATTTACCGAAATTTGAGTTATTACTATAAACTTATAGATAATTCAACATGCGATTTTATTCATTTGTGTACAGATGATTCGCGTATTCAAAATGAATTTTCAACTCGATATAAAAATAAGCTTTGGTACTATGAAAAGATTATTAAAAATAAACATATATCAAGAAATACGTCCGCTTTATCAACAATTGTAGATCTTTTTTTACCTTTATTTGCTAAAGATTTTATAGGTACCAAGGGTTCTAGTTTCACTTCTTTTATAGAGAAATCAAGAAATGAACTACCCTGATTTAATTTGGTCTCAAGGTTGGGGTTCAGATGCTTTTCTCCATCTTGACAATAACACTAAGTTGTTTGGCCCACTTAATTTTCACTTTAAAGAGGAATTTATTTGTGATAATTTTATTCCTTACGCTGCAATTAGTTGTAATTTTATAGGGCATCATCGGTTTTGCAGGGACAAAGCTATTTCAGATAAAGTCTTTAAAGTTTTGAAATCTATTGCTTTTCCATTTAACCTTGTCATAACTGAGGGCTACTGCTCTTGGCCCTATATGGAATCATCCACCTTACCCAAAAGAGGTGAGTTAAACTGGAATGGTCCTAAAAACTTTATTGACCCGATGTTTTATCGAATTATAAAAATCGAAAATCTAAGAAAAATATATTGCCAAAACTTAAACTTACACGGTCTTGATAATTTCTCTGAGAAGATTAAACATTTACCTATAGGACATTGCTTTCATAACTTTTTTGAAAACTTAAACCTTATTGAGAAAAAGATAAAAGATGCATCACTTAACCATAAAGAAAATAAATTATTAATTCCATACCATAATATCACAAATAAATCCAGAGCTCAAGAAATAGATCTTTTAAAAAGTAAAACGTTTTGCTGCTATGCGGAAAAATCAGATTACCTTCCATACTTAGAAAATCTTTCTCGCTATAGATTTGTATTGAGTCTTCATGGGGCTGGCGTAGATTGCCATCGACACTGGGAAATACTTTCAGTTGGCTCAATACCTTTAATAAAATCTTCTTTTTTAGATCCCTTATTTGACGATTTACCTGTAATACTATATAAAGATATTTCTGAAATTACTGAAGATTATTTAAGCTCGGAATATGTAAAAATCAAACATTTGTTAAATAACAAGAGAAAGCTTTATAGAAAATTTTGGATAGGCCAATTTAAATCATGAATAACTTAAAATTAATTTCTGTAATTAGCTCTGGAGATAATGAATACAAACCTATTCATGATAATTTTTTGGCCAATATATCATCTTTTAACTCAATCATTTCCAGCGTTAAAATAATAACCGTCAACACCAAGTCGGGAGACTGGCAAAGCCAGGGCTTTCTTGACACGGTATATAAAAAATTAGATTGTACCCATCAATTATTAGAACAAGGTTATACTGTTTTTTGCACCGATTTGGATATTTTTTATCTAAACGACCCGATAGAATACATGTATGAGTTACTTAATAATTTTGACATCGTGGGGCAAAATGATTTTGACAGGCTTTGTACAGGTTTTTATATGGTCAAGCCCTCTGATTTAACAATAGATCTTTTTGATACGAACGAAAAACTCGTCTTGGACGGCGAGCAAGGCGACCAAAACTACATTCACACTAAATTGCAACTAGATAAATATTCTGATTTAAAAATTCATAAACTTGATCGAGATAATTTCCCTAATGGCTATCGCTGGTATAAATGGCATAAAAAAATAAATCCATCCATCATTCATTATAATAGTGTAGACTCTATAAAAGGAAAGATAGATAAAATGAAACAATTTAATCATTGGTTAGTATGAAAAAAATTTTCAAAGTTTTTGTGTGTTGCCATAAATATATCCACAGAATTCAAGATATAAAAGCCCGTATCGACAAGTGGAATCTTGGGAATTATTTAATTTTTGTCGGCGGCCAAGAGCAAAAACAATTGGAAGAAAATGTTATTCAGTTGAAATGCCGCGATCTATACGAAGATCTTCCAGAAAAAATGTTTGCTATTTATAGGTATTTAGCAGATAACGGATACGCTGATAAATATGACTATTTCTGGAAAATAGATGACGATATTGATTTCATTAGGTGGAACGCTCATAGAGAAACACAACTCTCAGATTGTTTAGTGGATGATTACTGCGGATTAAAAGTCTTAGACAAGCCAGGAAAAAGAGGATGGCATATCGGTAGAGTACAAAAAGATTCACCATGGTATAACAAAAAATACAATGGAAAATATGTTGATTGGGCCGACGGAGGATCTACTTATTTCTTAAGCTCTAATTGTATAAATAAATGGAAGAATTTTTATGAACTTTCAGACATAAGACTGCATCATATATACGAAGACCTTGCAGTAGCTTATTTTTAAGAAAATGCAATATATCACCCATACAAATAGACCCCTGGAAGGATAAACCTATACTGAGGTTTAATATAAATAAATGAAAGTGTTTAGCTCCAGTGACCAAGGTCTTTTTGGTAGTTCTTTATTTTGGGTACTGAACAGGCTGCCTTATTTTTATGATAAAAAGATGTACCCTAACTGGGAAATACTAAACATTAACCATGGCGACCCTAATAATAATGATAATATAGTTCCTGAAATTATATATCCTATAAAATTATCAGATTTACCTTCAAAAAAAGTAAACTTAAACACGGTACCAACTCATAATTTTACAGACTTCAATCAAGCTAATTTTTATTTTAATCATTTTTTTAAATTTAATTTTGAAATAATTCAACTAGCGGACAGCATTTCTAAAAATTTTAAAAACACT
>Ga0099849_1001336_pt1 | contig 11569 bp, 5 predicted proteins | sample CB_VirMetaG_4_FD_78177 | JGI IMG/M metagenome (GOLD analysis project Ga0099849, IMG submission 78177) | Freshwater to marine saline gradient viral communities from Chesapeake Bay - CB_1508_1M Viral MetaG | ecosystem: Environmental > Aquatic > Marine > Coastal | place: USA: Chesapeake Bay... | reverse complement strand
CCAGTCTTAGGACCTGTCTTCAAGCTGTAGGTGAGAATGGTCTTACCTACAATTTGAAGACAGGTCCTAAGACTGGTGTCAAACACCTGCTCAAAGCCCACGGTGGTTGGTTTGAGATCAGTGCTGATGTCTACGGATGGTCTATCATTGATTGTCCTGAAAACTCAAGCACATCTCTAAACTACCAGCCCATGAGCTTGTTAATCTATAGCGAGCAGACTCTACAAGCGTTGCAAGACGCTTATAAGGAGTCTACTGACGTTATGGTCAACAGCTTCAGCGGTAAGGCCTTCCATGAGCGCGACTCGCATGCCTACAACAAGCTGATGTCTCTTATCAGCAGTGTTGTTGGATCTGAAGGTGCGAATCAGCTGGGTCACTGGGCTACTTGCCTCCTGAGGAACCCACTTAGTCGCCTCTCTAGATGGGCGACTAACTTTGATCGAACCAAGCAACAGACCTTGCGTCTCCTGATGACCGATCATGGGGAGTATCGCTTCACGGGACTAACCATTGTGGATGACAGCTACGTTCGCAATGGTAAGGTTCGTCGGCTGAAGCGTGCAGCTCAGTGGCGTGGTCCTCTGCTTGTAGAGTCTGCTCTTCAGGCCAACTGGTGCATCTCAGGCGAGCTAGCAGCTCAACTGCTTGATGCATGGCGGGCCAAGAATCAGAGTAAGCAGATTGATGCTGAGCTTGAGAGGCAGCTCGATATCATCATCAAGCGGCTCGCCTTCAAGCGTGGTGACACCGAGTCCAAGATTAAGGGGCTTCTTGGCGGGATCTTGCGTTGTATCATGGATGATGCAGCCTTGGTCAAGCTTGGTAAAGAGCTTACGATCATGGACGTCACTGATGTTGAGAATATGCAGGGTGATGACGACGGTGACACCGTAGTGCTTGACTTTGACGAGAAGATTGTTCAGCTTTTTGCTGAGACAGAGATCTTCTGGGACAAGTTCAAGAAGGCCAATGGCTTTAGGACCTTGCAAATCGAGATGGACAAAAAGCTCCAGATCGATTTCGCCAAAGCCAACGATGTCTACAGTGGTAAAGCCTATGACGATCTTTGCGATCAAGGCAAGTCGCTAATTGATACCTTTGGCATTGAAGTGTCTGAAGTTGCTCAACACTACGGTCTTGGCAATAAGATCCCATCACCGCTTGGTTTGAACTTCAAGCTTGCGGATCAGATCGAGAAGGAGACTAACGGTGGGTTCTTCCGGAACCTCGCCAAGTTTGCGTTCAAGACCGGCTCTACCCCGACTGGTCCTATTGGCGCATTCTCCAACGTGGCTCCTGATCTGGCCATCCGTGCGCTCAGACAGATGGACCCTGAAACCTACGTGCTCAACCCGTACGGTAAGCGGTTGTGGCAAGGTTACGCTACAATTGCTTCGGGTGTTCAGGTCTCGATCGACTGGGCGAAGCGAGTTTACGACATCATTAATCTCTTCTACTATGATCAGAAGAAAGATGATGGCTCGTGGGCGATCGACTTCGAGCAACAGCTTACACCTGACAACGTGAATAACTTCCTTGTGAAGAACACGTTCAAGCAAGGTGTCATTGCTCGATTTGACTTCCAGTCAAAGGGTGAAGCAGACAAGTGGGTCAAGTATGCCCATAAGATGATCCGCTTCAAGGTCGTTGAGCAAGATGAGATCAAAGTCAGCCTAACTGACTACATCGCGGATCTTGATACAACTAAGATCTATGAGATTAGTCAGGCTAACCTTGATCAACTTGGTAAGGTGGACAAGGTTGAGATGAACGGTCTTCGCCTCAGCAAGGTTCGCTTGACCGAAGTCAACCTGATGGATGCAGGCAATGCGTGTTTTGACTTTGACAGTGTTTATGCTGTCGGGTCGTTCATGATCCAGCCTCCAATAGGTAGCAGTTGCGTCCAGGAGGGCGTCTTCCAAGAGAATGCGGCAGTTTGGAAGACAGACTTGCCTAAGCTTCTTGGTAAGAAACGTGGCGAGGCCTTGGGTGCTCTTGGTAAGAGTTATCAAAACTCTGCTCTTGTAGCACACTTGACTCGATTCATGAGCTACACTGCTCAGGACGATTCGAAAGTCAAGCAGATCGTTGGGTTAATGCCGCTAGCCACTAAGCTAGCCCTGGCTAATCCTAAAGGTCAACACCTTGATGCCCTCTTCGATCGTACGGTCGTCGAGGTGGCTTCGTTCTTCGATGCTAACGGCGCAAGTGATCGAGGCGAGCTCAACAAGGCGGGTGTCATTCGAGCCATTGCTAAGGGCTTTGGGTTGTCCATGCAAGAACTCGAATCCCTTTACGCTGGGCCTGGAGCGTCCATTCAGGTGAAGATTGCAGGCAAGGATTACAATGTCGATCTTGTCTCTATCGTGTCTTGCTTGATGCGTAAGGACACCAAGTATTTAGATGAGGATGTACCGCAGAACATGACACAGATGATTCTGTCGGACTTCCTTGAGAAGACTGAGGAGAATCCATTTGTTGATTATGTGGATGCTGGTCGAGACTTCTTCATCAACCAGCTTGTTGTCGACGCCTTCAGGCACGAGTTTGTTGATAATACTGGCCGCAGGTCGATCCGTTGCTTTTACAAGCAGCCTAACAGGTTCTTCCTCAACAACGTGGTCGACTTTGTGCTTGGGCAAAAGCGTGACGGGTTTACCAATGCCTACATGGTTGATCGGCCTTGGCGAAATGGTGGAGGCAGCTCTTTGTACTGGAAGAGCGACTCGGCTTTCTGGCGCGCTCTTAGGTGGTTGATGTCAGAGCAGAAGCTTCGTTTCTGCAACGATGATCACCTTTGGAACGGTGTGAAAGAGATCTTCGTCAAGAAGGCTTCTGAAGAGGGAGCTGATCTACTTACTCTTCAGAAGCAGCTCTTCTCTGCTGTTCGTGGGGTAATGTCAGATTTCGATCGATTGATCCGTACATTCAGCTCTTACTCAGAGATGAAGGTGTACCCCGATCAGATCCTTTACCACACCCGTACAAAAGAAGACGGGCTTAGGTACAAGATGGTCACGGACGTAGACCCCCAGCTTTTGACCTATACCAACTTTGCCGGCCAGCAAGTCTCGACCGGTGTGGCGTTCAAAAGTTGGGTGCTTGGTGGTGGGCGAATGCGTCTTCCTGATGCACAGCACAATCGCAACACCCAGTTTGCTGCGATTAATCAGTTGGTCGAGGCTGGTTTTGTTGTCAAGTCTTGGTCTTTCTTTGGTGACATTGTATGGCGCTCAAAGACAGAGTTTGACTTGTTGCGCGACTTTAGCGCGGGGGAGAAATACTTCACCAACGAGGGTCTTCCTGTCAAAGGCAAGTGTCCAGCAGGAGGATGGTTCTGGAATGCCAACCTCTTTAGCTTGAATGGCGCACAGGGGGAGAAGATCGCAGGACTTCCAATTAAGAAGTTCAAGATCTATCAGGAAGTGCTCAACAGCCACTTCCAGCAAGTGCTTGTTGGAACCCAGGATTACGGGTTCTTCAAGGGGGTTAACTCTCAGGTTATTTCTCTGATGAGAGAGGAGCATGAGATTGTTCAAGTCATCGACTGGTTGAAGGACGGTGCCGAAACAAAGGGTGGCTTTAACCAACCGTCTTGCTCTTGGCTTTCTCTTGCCAAGGCAGGTAAGGCCTTGCGCTATGATGGCAAGGATTACTTTAAAGTCGATGGTCTTATCGCCACCCTTAGCAAGAGCTTGAGGTGGAGCTAATGAACAACTCCAATAGATTGAAGGAGGAAAGCAAGATGATGTTTTTCAAATTGCTTTGCCGCGAAATCTACCAGAGTTGTTTGGACTTGCTACCTCGCGATGCGAAACCTATCCGCTACGACGGTCAACAGATCTTTGTGGATTGGGTAAAAGGTGTTGACCTTTGTCTATGGGATGATGAGGGTTTCTGCATTATGACAGGCTTGTTTGTCAATAAGCAGGGATACCTTCGCAACCCTATGTCAAACAAGACTATCTGCAAGCGTGGTATGGTTTTGCCTGCAGCGCCAAGCACATTCTTGGCGCTTCAGATGAAATTACACACGTGCAGGGAGTTGATTCAGCCGCAGTCACCCGCCCTCCCAGAGGACTATGACGGACTTTCCATCCCTGACAACTCGCCCTTGCGTCCTGCGCAGAAGGAAGCGGTTAGGAAAGCCGACGCACCTATTAGCTTCATCTGGGGGCCTCCCGGTACTGGTAAGACCTTTACCATCGTTCAGACCGTCAAGGCTATCCTCGAGAAGGATAGTAAGAACAAGGTGCTTGTAACTGCGACTGCGGATAAGGCAGTCCAGGCTCTTGTTGATGGCTTGTTGGGGCTTGAGCTGGGGAGCAAGCTCCAGCAGTTTAAGGACGAGGAGGCACGTAAGGTCGACCATCGCTTGTACGACTATCATGTCAAGCAGGCTTCTCTGGCGGACACCCAGGACGACCAGACGATCCACCTGGAGGCGGCCGAAACTGTTCTTAAGAATGCTAGGGTTCTTGCCGCCAATAGCTTGGCTTCTTGTGCCAAGTTGTTGTACGGTAAGTTCAAGCGCGTGACCCATCTAATCATAGACGAGGCATCTATGATGCCAGTCTGGATGGTAAGAGTGTTGAACCATCTGTTAGCCAAGATGGCTGAAAACAGTTCTAGCCCTAAGCCCTTGAAGATCGTCATTGTAGGTGATCCAAGGCAGTTGCCTTGCGTAGTCGTCAGCCAAGCGATGCAAGCCCATGACATGGGCAAAAACATCTACCAGTACTTTGGGCTCGGTGATGTTGAGCTGTCAAAGCCACAGAACATTGTAACGTTCTTGGATTTGACCTCGCGTATGCCTGACCAGCTTACCCGTGCGGTTAGCAACACTTTCTATGGTGGTGCTTTACAACCGCTTCGGAATCCAGCTGACTTCAATGGCCTGTTTGGTGCTCCAGGTGAACAGCAAGTAGGCTATTGGAATGGTGGGGTTACACCTTGGGGTGGGCTGATTCAGTTCAACCCAAAAGCCCCCAACCCTCCGAAGGTTCCCAAGAACACTTCAATGGATGAGGCTTACGAGGTAACTAAGTTGGCTTGGCTTTGTCAGCGTAACCAGCGCAAGTGTTTGATCTTGACGCCATACAACAATCAGGTTTATCTGATTAATTCATGGCTAAAGAAGAATAACATTACTTGCGCGGAGGCAACTACGATCCACAAGGCTCAAGGTCAGGAAGCTGACATTGTGATCTGGTCTGTAGTAGCTAACATCACCAACCGGGGCGCGAGCTATTTCAACAAGCCCAACAACCCTGTTGCTGAACCTTTGGCTAACGTGGCCTTGAGTAGGGCGAAGCAGCAAGTATTTATCATTGGTGCAGACCCTACCCAACCAACAGTGGTTGGGAACTTCTTGGCTAACTGGGAGAATGCTAGTCAAAGTGTTCCTTCAACACCACAAGCTGAACCTGCTGTGGTTCAGCCACAGGTGCAAGTTGCGCAAGAGCCTAAACCGAGTTCTGACGAGAAGGCACTCCTTGAAACTGTTGAGGAACCCGAGCCGATCAGCTACCATGTCCAACGATGTCATTATTATGACGATTGGTTCGATTGGAATGACCTTGATAAGCGAATCTGGTCAGAGCTTCGAAAGGATGGTGTTTGCACCCAAAAGAGCAATGGCCGCTGGACTGAACCTCGACTTACTGCTTGGTTTAGCGAGAGTGGTGTTTCGTACGAATATTCAGATATTCGACACGAATCGCAGGGATGGCCTAATTGGATCGAGCAGCTCGCACAAGGCGTTAAGTGTCAGTATGGCGATCGATACAACAAGCCAAACTCTGTCTTGGTAAATGTGTATCGCAATGGCAAAGAATATGTGTCTATGCACAAAGATGATGAGCCATTGTTTGACAATGATCAGCCTATCGCCTCTGTCTCTCTTGGTGTGACAAGAACGTTTAGTATTGGTGCTGAACGTACTCGTGTAGACCACAAGATTAATCTGGAAGACAAGAGCTTGCTTCTCATGCTACCAGGCTTCCAAGACAAGTATTGGCATGGTGTTCCTCGACAACCTGATGTGGAGTACGCTCGGATCAACTTGACGTTCCGATACGTCAAGCCTCAAGAGAAACCTGAGTACAATGGTCCGACAACTGTTGTCAACCTCAGGAACGAGGCCTATGACGTCTATATTGGTCGTGAGGGGCCGGGGTTTGATGGTTACTTCGGCAACCCAATCGTTCGAGGTAAAGAGTGTTGTGTCTGTGGTGAAACGCATTATGACAATCAGAGTATTGTCGCTTGTTACCGCAAAGGTTTTTATAACAAGATTAAACGAGATAAGCAATTTGCAGAGCGTATCAGTCAACTCAAGGGCAAGCGGCTTGGATGTTTCTGTAAGCCCGATCACTGTCATGGTGATGTGATTGTGGAGTACTTAGAGTCTCCTGAGGATGTTAGTTCTGATCTGTCGGTTGAAGTCAAGCCTGTTGCACCTCAGTATGTTGGCGCTTACGCTGGTATTGGTGCTCGGAAGACTCCACAGGATATACTTGACTATATGGGAGAGCAGGCCCGCATCCTCGAAAGCAAGGGTTTGATCTTGAGGACTGGTGATGCTAGTGGCGCTGATAAAGCATTTAGAGCCGCTACTGAGCATAAATTGGTTTATACTCCAGACCAACATATTGAACGGTGGGCTCGTCATGAGGTTTCGTTTGTTTGCGATACCGAGTATAGCCAGATGAGGCCTTACACTCAGAACCTCTTGGCACGGAACATGTACCAGCTGTTTGGGAGCGGCACTTCTAAGAATGCTAAGCAACCTAGCAAGTTTGTGCTTTACTGGAGCCTTCCGAGCTCTGAGTGGGGGACTGGTGTACACACGAACAATTATTACAATTGTAGTGGGGGTACTCGCTACGCAGTGAGAGCTGCGTGCAATGCAGGCATTCTCACGTTCAACCTGTACAACCAGATGAAGCACTGGGAAACTTATCGCGACAATGATTTTGATGCTCTTACGGCTCTATCTGTTGTTGATGAACGTAAAGTTACTGACACCGATTCTGAAGTGTCGGCCGACCTTGCGCCGATTGACAATACCCCAGAGGTTATTCAACCTGAAGTACCAGCCCCAACTGATACTTCAGGAGAGCTTGACCTTGAGTTCAAGAACTGGCTTGAGTCTACTGGACGTATTGATAAGTACCTCGATGGTCCTGGTTATCGCAAAGATCATATGAAACGAGTGTATAAGTTAATCTTAGAGAAAACTAACAAATAAGAAGGGATAATCAACTTATGAATTTGAATAAGATTGGTTTGAACGAACTGCTTGACGCGTTGCAAAAGGGTCAAAAGATAAAATGCTCCCTGAATGTAACGCCTCCAGCTTGCAGTCGTTTATCTGAGACTTGCAAGGCATTTACCCTTGAGGTTTGTGGCAAGTGTATTGTTTTTTATCTCTCTAAAGAGCGCCTCTTCAACCCTAATGGTAGTGAAATTGGTGGCGAGTATCATCACGAGAAAGAGTTTGTTTGGATAGCTCTTTCTCGTGGCAAACAGAGAGCAAGACAAACAATAGTTCATGAGCTAGCACATGTTTTGCAAGATGCTTTCAAAGGGTGGCCTCCCGAAACAAAAGGATCTCTCAGTAACGAAGAGCAAATACGGTTGTACGAGAAGTATTATTATCATTTCGATGATCATTATGCTTCGTTAAATGACGTTGAAGCTGCAGCTGAAGTTTTTAGAGCTTTGTTCAATTTTAAAGAACAAGACGAGCTTTGGGCTCACAATCCAGATTTGCTTGCAGATTATGGAGCCTATTGGAATAGCATTCTTCAGAAGTTGCTTTGCTAAAGCTGTTTTGGTTTTAAGTAAAATATAAGCTCTATAAACATATTTTAAGTAAAATATAAGCAATAATGTTTATTTTAAGCAATAGAGGTCTTTTTTTATTTTTTTATTTACATACTCCGCCATTGCTTTAACTTGCATACTCCGCCCTTACTTACACATAGCAAAACTTGCGTTATTGCTTTGCTTGCGTAACCTACCGACCTACCTACCTACCTACCCCGCCCTACACCTCGCCCCCCACCACTCCGCTTGGCAAAACCCACAGCCCCACAGCCCACCCCACTCCCCACCATCACGCTTGGCGCTACGCCCACCCCAGCAACCCACAGCCCTTGGCAGGGAGACCTACCCGCCCAGTTGGCTTACGCTAGTCGCTACTACTCCCAGCATAGAGAAACCCTTACTCCAGTAGTTATCAGTTACTTTGGGCCGGCCTTGCCGGCCCCTTCCATTAAGCCGACTCAGAGGTTTGAGATGTGGATTTAGTCACCACATTAGGGTTCAACTCCCTATCGGACTGGTATGAGAGTACACTATTCTTTCACCTTGTTCTAAAGATGACAACTCAAGAATAAGGTGGAGTGAAGGAGTGTCTAAACTATTAACCCCGAAATAGAGTGGTTAGTAGTTTGGAGTGGGTTCGATCCCCACTGCTTTTTTAAAGCCGGCCTTGCCGGCTCCTTCCTTTAAGTATTGACACAGGGTTTAACCAGCCCTTTAACCTTTAGGAGGTGTGAAATGGTATTCCAACGAACAATATGTGAATGGACATTAGAATACGAGCCGCAAGCCCGTCGCGTCAGGCTTGCGGCCCCCCAGTGGGCTAGCGAAAGCATTATCCGCGCCGTAATAAGAATTTTTGATAACTACCATGCCTGGATCCCAGGTGTAGAGTGCCATTACACTGGAGAAAATAAGTATTTCGAGCCGGGTGAAACCCACCCAGACTGGTACTTTGAGTACCAGGACTATGAGGAGATGTTTAGCGAGATGATGGCTGAGCATCGTTTTCTGGAGGCGATTCAGGAAGGAGAGAAGAAGTAAAGAGAAAAAATGACAAGAAGGAGGCGCGCATGTTGCTTTTTTAAAGCCGGCCTTGCCGGCCCTTCCTTTCAATGTTGATTCGGGTCTAACCAGCCCTTAGCCTTTAGGAGGTAAAAATGGGACATTTCAAGATAACAAACGCCAAGGTAACTAATCGTGATATAAAAATCACGATCACAATCCTGCTAACCATAGCTGTTGCTGGGATTGTGATGGACAGTAAGGAGCCAAAAGGCTACATTTGTAGCCACAAGGAGGGCATTCAAAATTACAGAAAAAAACGCGACCGAACGAAATGCGAGCTAGTCAGACTCCCCCACCCGTAATGGGGGAGGGTTAAGAAAGGAGGTGCGCATGTTGCTTTTTAAAGGCCGGCTTCGCCGGCCCCTTCTATTTAGCCATAGACATATACGCATTGTATGTGTCTTTTTTACTCTCTAAGGAAAGGAGACTCAAATGGCTATTTCATCACCCCTCAATATCACCGTAACCAATAACGAGAGCGAAGTCCGCAGCCTCATCGCACAAGGTTATGCCGCAGTGGAATGCTCAATTGGTGGCGAGTCTCTCGTGTGTGATCTAGAGATGGATCACCACGGTGAGCGCAGCCACCTAGAGTCCGTTGCCGTTCGTGCGTACAGAGACCACTTCGGTGCTCGACGCAACGACCCTCGTTTTGTCGTGGTTGGCACGCCAGATGCGGATGCTACGTTTGCTATCGCAGCGCTGGCGGGCCTCTTACCACACCCCAGTGTGGAGGTTCCTGACTACCTACCGCCCCATGTCAAGGCGTCAAAGCAACGCGATCTCTCCGCTCTTGCGGAGACAGTTGCGGTGATAGACACCGACCCCATTGGGCGGGATCTTAGTGCAATGCCCTACGGGGCAGAGTTATTGATGTGGAATGCGATGATGTCGTTTTCACAAGATAGTGACATGTCAGCGATCAGCGGTGTGTTCCTGTGGGGGCAGATTGCTTCGGGAGCCCCGTCACGAAAACCTCTATTGGAGGCTTCTCTCAAGACGGAAAGCAACCGTCGTGAAGAGGCCGAAAAAGAGGTTATCCTGGATTTGGGCAACGGAATCGGCTACATCGAAGAGTCCGCTTGTTGGGGATTTGATGTGTGGTACGGCAGAAATGTCGACCATGCATCAGATAATCCTGCAGGTTGGAAGTTTGCCGTCATATTGGCTAGAGTAGCTACTACAGGAGCCATCACAATCGGTAGTCCTAATAAGGCAGTCGCTGAGGCGGTCTTTGGTGAGGGGGGTTTGAAAAACGTCTTCAGCCACCTACCTCGAGAGGGCTGGGGAGGTCGTGAAAGCATTGGTGGCTCGCCACGAGGCGAGAAGATGTCTGTGGGAGAATTGGTGCAGGCAGCGGAGAAAGTTAAAAGCTTGATCCGCCGCTAACAAGAATAAGGGGTGGTGGGGTAGGATAGGGTGGGTGTGGTGGGGAGCGCTTCTCTTCTTTGGGCCTTGGGCCTTTTGCGCTTCCTTTTTAAAGCCGGCTTTGCCGGCTCCTTCCAAACAGGGGTAATCAGACGCGCTCCTAGTTTTCCGCCGGCTATTATAGCTATAGCATAAAGCGGCAAACGATACTTTTGGCTATTATGTGTCGAAGCGTTGCGATCCTTTTCAGGAGGTACTTTAAACTTACACCGAGTAAGAGTTGTAAGGTTAAAGGAATAATGAAAGGACGCGGGGACTGAGATGGTGACTATAACTGTAGTCACCGAACAGGTACATTTTATATGTATGCACGACCCGGAAATCCTCCAGATGCGGGGTTGGGGCTAAAGGGCCGCAGTCAGTGGTGTTTGTCTATACGGCGAAACATTTACTTAGACTCCTTTAGTTCTTTGAAGCAAATAGCCCAAGACGTATCTCCGGAGATACGTCTTTTTTTAAGCCGGCTTCGCCGGCTCCTTCCAATTGCTTTACCTTGTGGGCCGGCCTTGCCGGCCCCTTCTAACTAGCGGTCTTATTCTGAGATTCGCACTTTAACCTTTTGATAAGGAAAAGACGTAATGTCAACAAATCAAATCACATGGGGGAAACCCCAAGGCAATCAGGCGTTTGGAAAATCTTACACCCGACAAGTTGTACCGCCACCGTCAGAGATCAAGACAGTGATCGACAATGCACTTGTCAAGTTTACCCAAGACAACATGTTCAAGATCCCCCCACAAGTATGCCAGCAGATCGTTTCTTCGTTTAACGGTCTTGAGGGAATCGATGGTGTGTTCGCCCACGAGGGGCACACCATCACTCCGGCCAAGATGACCCACATTGGTGGGTCAAGCGACAAGGCTTTCGCCAAGACATTCCCAAGCTACGGGCAACGGGCAATGGCCTTTGGAGCGCTGTCAATGATTATCGAGCAACACCTCCAAGCTGCAGGGGCTATCAACGGCCTAAACTACGGTGTGTTCACCGAATACTCCAATACAAATTGGAGCGACGTGAACAAGGCCGGGTTGTCCAAGCAGTCGGTACAACAGAATACCTATAGCGTGTACCGCTTATGGGTAACCCCAGTGGGGCCCAATGGGGCTGCCCTAAGTCCGAGTGCCTTGTATCAATACAAGGTTCAGCAGCAACAAGCTCCTGTGCAACAAGCGGCTCCTGTTGCTTCTGTTCAACAGCAGGGATGGGGAGCCCCTGTCGGAAACAACGATGCCAACCCGTT
>Ga0099849_1001335_pt1 | contig 11569 bp, 22 predicted proteins | sample CB_VirMetaG_4_FD_78177 | JGI IMG/M metagenome (GOLD analysis project Ga0099849, IMG submission 78177) | Freshwater to marine saline gradient viral communities from Chesapeake Bay - CB_1508_1M Viral MetaG | ecosystem: Environmental > Aquatic > Marine > Coastal | place: USA: Chesapeake Bay... | reverse complement strand
CATAGGTTAAACTGTTGAAATTATGCCTAAAATCATTATTAGGCTAAATAATATTGCTACTTCCATTTTCTAAAGTAAATTGTTCGCCGTTTCTTTTTATTGAGTATTTTTTGCCCTCTTTTTCCATATAGTTTTTCCATCTTAAAACACAAACCGCAGTGTAATGCTCATCAAGTTCCATACCATAGCATTTTCTTTTTGTTTGTTGGCAAGCAATAAGAGTTGAACCAGAGCCTAAAAAGAAGTCAATTACTAGGTCTTTTTCTCTGCTACTGCTCTTTATAGCTCTTGAGCATAATTTTAGAGGCTTTGGCGTTGCGTGTTTTCCTACATCTTCTCTTTCTTGTTGGCTTGTTCGTTCAATATTCCAAACATTAGTCATATTATCGTGCGTATTGTTAAAATATGATCTTGTGCTGTAATATTCTTTTTTAAGTTCGTCGTATTCTTTTTTAAGTTCGTCGTATTCTTTTTTAAATGCGTCGTTATTGTTTGCTTTGCAATGTTCACGCCAACTATTATATGTCTCTTCTGTTGGCATCATCCATTGGCTTTTATCAAACCAGTGGCAACCGCTATTTTCACTATGCCCTGCTATTCTTTTGCAATCTTTAATAGTGAAACCTGCTTTTTCTTTTTCTGCTTTTAAGTATTCTACAATAGAGTTCCACCCCTCAAAATAATTGTCCGCATTATTATTAAAACCTTGCACTCCACACATTACAAATAGGCATTTTTCGTCTGCCACTGCATAGCTTCTAAATTCTTCTGACATTTGCCCTTGTCCGTTGCCTTTATTCCAAGTAATAAGATTTCTAAAAGTGGCTTTTTGTGTCTTAATTAATGGCTTTAAAATATGGCTGTAAATATCCATTAAAGGCTCATCAATTCCCCAACAATACCAAGAACCATTATCTTTTAAATAAGTAAATTGTAAATTTATCCAATCTTTATTAAATTCTAGTAAATCATCATAATTAAGGTTGTCATTTTTTACTCCGTCTTTTTCTTTTTTCATTCCATAAGGGGGGTCGTTATGTGCCAAAGTTGCAAGCTCCCCATTCATTAAATTGCTTGTGTCCGTTTCGTTTAAAGAATCCCCACACAATACCCTATGAGTCAACCCCTGCTCTTCATCTGTTAACTCAAATAAATCTCCTTTTACAACAAAGTTATGTTTAAGCTCTGGCACTTCATCTTCTTTTACTTCCTCTTGTTCTTCTTCAACTTCTAATTCATCATTTAATTCAATATGCAACTCATCTAATTCAATTTCCATATCTTCAAGCACAATCTCATTATCATCAAGCCATATTTCCATACTTTCTTGATTGATAGGGTTAGTTTTTTGGTTGAATACTTGTAATAGGTATTTTATAGCTGTTTTTTTATTAGGGAGGTCAAGAAAGGTGCAATTTAATTGATCGGGTATATCATAGGCTTCATTTTTTAGCTCAATAAGTAGTGAAGTTCGCAGATGTCCATCAATAATTTTTATTTTATCCCTATCTTGCCATACATAAATTGCCCTAGCAAAGCCATTTTTAATAATGCTTTGTTTTGTCTTTTCACAATGATAGTTATTTTTTAGATTAATAGGCTGTAAATCTTCTAACTCTTGCCAGTCAATTTTTTCAGTTTTTAGGATTAAATCTTTTATTTTCATTAGGTAATAATCAAATCATTGATAATCTTTGCTTTATTCATTTCTATTAATGCAAGGATAGTTTCTGTTGGTATTCCATTGTGATAATAATTAAAACTCTCACTGCCATCGCCATCTTTCCATTTTAAAAATAATAAACATTTTTCGGGGTCTAACTTATCTTCTTTTAAGTTTTTTATTACTCCTTCCAAAAATTCTATTGCAAACTCTTTGTCGTCCTTTTTTTTCTCAAAATTAATTATTTTCATTACCATTTTTATTTTATCACCATTTGGTCTTACTAGACCAAAAAGCAGCACTCATTTTGCCTTTAGCTATATTTTTTGCGTGTCTAGCCTTGAAACTCTTTCGTCTTGCTTTTTCGCTTTCTGTTTTAGGATTTGAACCTGCCCCACTAACTCCCTGCTGTCCAAATCTGATAGTTTTGATTTTTGTGCCTTCTTTGGCAACTACAACATGGCTTTTTGTAGGGTGATTAGGCGTTCTTTTAGGCTTGTTATAACCACTTACTCCTACTCTTGCTAGTCTAGGGTCTTTCTTGGTCATTTTCTTCTATATTTTCATTTTCCTCTTCGTCTTCAAAGAGGTTGTTTGGTTCTTTATCATTGGTTGCTAGGTTGCTTTCATACAACTTTTGAGCTTCATCTCTTGATAAATCGGGATTTTCTGCCATAATCCATTGACAAATATTAGAGACTCCATTTTGAATTTCAACTAGCCAATCTTCAGCTAGTTTTTTCTGCACGTCTCTTTTTTCAAAATTAACCATCATTGATAAACCTTTTGGCAACTCTTGATTGTCTCTGTTATAGACTGCAATCATAGTTTTGAATAGGTTTTGCTCGTTTTCTGCCCATATATCCATTTGAGAATTAATATAAGCAAATAAAGCCTCGTTTTCCATTTGTTTATTTTCAGCACTCATCACATTTTTAGTGGCCAATAAGCTATCAAATGGCAGATCATACATTTTGAACAGGGTTTTCATATCTTGCATTATAGCCTCGTCTAGCTTCTTTAAATCTGCTGTTTTTAGCTCTTGGAGCTTGGCTTGGCTTGGTGCTTCTGCATTTGGATTATTTGTGCTACCTATGTTTTTTGTAGCAATTTGATTTATAACCGATGGATCAGAAAATATATTTTCCATAGGTTCGCCGTCAATCAATACTTTTGTGTTGTCAGTATCAGTTTGAGTTAAATAGTTTTTATGCGATATTTTAAGATTTAACTCATCTACAAAATGTAAGGTATCAGTATTTTTGAAATTCCAGAACGAACCAAAATGAGCCTCGCTTCTAAATACTATGAAAGGAGCAAAAGCAGAGCCAATATAACCCTTTTCTAAATTGAAATATCTTCTAGCTTGTTCACTTGCTTCATTATCGGTTTGATTTTCATCTATTTTTTTGTCATTAACAGTCCATTTTTCTATTGGCGTTGGCTCTGTGTAAAATATATCATCTTTGCTTTCTTCATCTTCGTAAACATGAATTACATCTGCTATTGTAGGGTCTTGTGATGAGTTTTGGTAATCAGCGTTTTTTCTTTGGAAGCTATAAGCCCCCACAGTATCATTTGGCAAAAATACCAATTTTAAGCAACCCTCTTCATCGGTTTGAATTTTCCAAACAGTATCTCCTAAAAGGTTTGTGTATTCCTCTGCCATTTTTAGAGCTATGGCATTTTTATTGCTGTAAAACTTTTTTTCTAAAATGTCTAATAATGCAGGATTGACAATATATTTGCTAGAATCCATCAATTCGTCTAATTCTCTTACAATTTCTTTGCCATCAATATAAAACTTTCTTATAGGCGTTCTATCATATATTTTAGATATATTCTTGATTAACTTTGTTAAAATAGGTAATGGGGCTAAATATTTTGCTCTCAAATGTGCAAAAGTAGGGTCGCTATATCTATCGTGGATTAACGCCTCTAAATATGCTGTTTGATTGCCTTTGAATGTATCAATTAGCTTAGTAGCTATTCTACGCCTAGCCTCATCGGTAGGGATTGATTGTCTTCTTGGTACGTTGTAAGTAGTATAAGGTATTCCTTGAACAATATATGTCATTTCAAATAATTTAATTTGAAAGCTGAACTGTCAAAGAAATTTTGGTAGTTGAAGAAAAAAGAGAAGCAGGGAGATAGTAGGAAGGGGTTTTTTATATGTCAACCCTTGTAGTCAGCTATTGCCAACTACAAAAGTGAAATGAAAAATAAAAATATTAAGCTACCTGAAGACTTAATATCTTTTTTTTAAAAGAGGTTTTTTTATATGTCAACATTACCTGTTATAAATTGAAAACTTTTTATAAATATAATAACCAAAAGCATCAGAAATATGAGTTAGCATTTTATTAGAAGTATCAAACTGTCCATTTTCTTTATAGCTCACTTGCTCAAAGTCATTAATCAAAAATTCACAATGAGGATTTATTTCTATATGGTTTTTTCTTAAATGATAATTAACTGTATTTACCCTATGCTCTATTGGTGGATTACTTCTTTCAACTGCAAATTCAACGCTTCTAAAATGAGGTTTTAATCCCTGCATAATTATTTCCCAGTCAGTTGAAACTGCTGATGTTTTATGTGAATTTCCAGAAGCATCTCCAAATAAAACAATATTAGCTTCTTTTGGTATTCTAGCAATTATTTCTGCCACGATGTCATAAGAATTAGATTTACCACCTTTTAAAATAATCTCATCAATTACTTTTATCCCTTTTTCATTGATGTTATTTTGTCTTTTTTCTCTATTATATACAGCATTATCTTGACAAATAGCTACACAGTAAGGCTCAACGTTAAAATCAAAGCAAAGCATAACTTGTAAAGAAATATTAAGATCAATCCTGTTTTTTGCTAAATGTTTTTCCCTATCAAAGAACCTGTAAGCAGATTGATATTTCATATTAACAAACTCGCCGCTCATATAAGCTAATAGCTGTTTTTCATCATATAAATCTTTTAAAGACTCAATAAATGATGATGGTAAGGCTTTATTGTCTTGTGTTCTGCCTTTAATTAGCTTTTTACTACCGCGTTCTGCTTGTTCAACAAAGATTTGATAAGTAGCCTTAAATCCCTCTGGAGTGGTTGTGATGTATAGTTGGCAATCTTCTCTTGCTCTTAACCTCCCCAGTAGCTTTTGATAAACTAGGAGGGCTTTATCTGTGTTTACAATGTCAAATTCATCAATCCCACAATAAGAAAGGTTTGCAGAAACCAATTTATCAGGTTCGTCCATTGTTTTTAAATCAATAGTGCCATAATCAGTAGTTATTCTGCCGAGTTCACTATTAAATTTCCAGTTTATGCCTTTTTCCGTCAATATTTCACAAAAGGCAGGTTTAAATATTGTTTTTGCATCTTTTAAAGTAGGATAAACAACCCACCCTGCTGAAACTGGATAAGGAATAATCCCTTTTTCTGCTTTTTCTATTGATTCGTCCGTAGGGCTGTTGATTAGGTGGTATAATGTTTTTTTTAGAAAGGCATAAGTCTTTCCTGCTCCAAATCCACAAACTAAGGCTAGGTTTCTTGTTTTAGTATCTTTTATAAATTCCCATTGATGATTCCAGTATAATTGCTTCCCTGTTATTTTTGAAAATTGTCTAAATACTAATTTAGCCATATATTAATAGATCAAAAATATACTTTAAATCCACTATTTGTTCTATTTCCCCATATGTACGCATCATTTCCTGATGCTCTGCCGAATATTCATTACGATAACCTTCTTTTTTATCAGGATTAATAATCTTGCTCAAAATTTCTTCTTGATTAGAGGTTGTTTTCTTTAACAAAGAGTATCTTTGTCCTGTTTCCATAATGATAGAAACTGAAATAGCAGGGCTTCCATCTTTCCAAGCAGACTTTAACACTTTATAACAAATCACTTTGTCAAAATCTATTCCAAAAATACAGTAATCAGATTCACTATTTTTGATTGCGTAGTTAGTTATTGTCATTTTTTATCTCTTTTTCAAATTCTTCATTAATCTTTTTAACAAAATCATCATATAGTTCATTAGTGATATTATCATTAACGTTTTGACTAATACTACCTAGCTTTAAATCTCCTTTCTTTAGTCCTTTATCAAAGTCTCTAGGTATTAATATTTCTTCACTCATAAATTAATCACATTTACATTCACAAGGGGCAATAACTTGTCCTGTATCCATATTTTTATAAGCCTTTTGTCCATTAGGCAGATAAGTTGTGCCATATAAAGCAAAAGCGTCTTTAAACAAAAAGAAAGCCATCAGAAGCGATAATATGACAACTAATAAGTTTTTTCTCCTTTTAATCTTCATAGCTTCAAAATCTGAATAAGTAAAAACTCTTCCTGTTGTAAAATTATTCATAGTTTTTTTTATTTAAGTTAGGTGTTTGTTGACTATATTTTGAACTGTGCCAATAGCACAATCCCATTTATTAGCAACTTGCATTAAGCTCATTTTTTTCCTATCTTCAACAATTTGCTTTTCTTGATCTATTGTATATTTTCTTGGCTTTCCTACTTTATTTTTAGGTGGTTGATAACCACATTTAGGGCATTTCATAATTAACAAAAAATCTTTTTATTATTAAACAAAGGAATATTCTTTTATTAGGAATATTTTCTTATTTTAAGAACAACAATTCCCTCTCTTTCTTCTGCTCCTAATAATTGAGCACAATTTCCCTCATCATCAAAAAAGGATTTCCCATAATTAGCTACATGAATTGTTGTGTCTCCATCCATAGTAAAATCCCCACCTTTATATCCACAAAATGTTTTTGAAATAGATGCACGAGCCATTTTTAATAGCTCTCCTGCGGTGATAGTATCTTCTCCTTCATGAAATTCTATTGCCAATTCACTATAATCACCTCTCCAGCTATAAAAAACATTATCTGTTTCATTGTTAAGAGAATAGCCCCCTTCAATTTTAACTTTTAAATCAGAGTTAACTCTTTCTAGGTCGCCAATCAAGTCTCTGATATAACATCCTTTCCCACTTGCTCTTTTAATTTCATTATGGTTCTTAATTTGATTACCAACAAGCGAGTTCAATAATTGTTCTAAATCCATTTTTATATTTTCATCTTTAGCGTCTGCAATTTATTGGAAGGGAGTCAAGGGCTTTAACCTTGAATTACAGATTTAAAGTCTGTCGTTTTCTCCTGTTGTTTTTAAAATATAAATCAGAGAGTTTCACCTCTTTTACCTAAATTTATATTAAGATCAACTCAAAATGCTTTTCATTTTGATCTTAAACTAACCCCCCAATGTATTTATAAAAACCTAAATAATAATTGTCAACAAAAAAATAAAATAATATTTATTAGCTCTTGGCACGGTGGAGCAATAGCATTTTTCCTAGTAAATACAGGGCTTCTTAAAAATTGCCTAAATATAGTTTTTTAGCTCTTCTTTTACTCTTTCTTTAACTTCCTCAACTATTTTGTCTTGGTCTCCGTGAATTGACTCCCATTTTTTAACGCCAATATGATGGATACCCTCTTGCCCCCTGTGATGATTAGGGCAAAGTGGGATAATATCGAAGTCAGATGATTTTTTAGAATAGGCTCTATTCTTTGTATTGTGATGGATTTCTGCCATTTGACCGCATATATAACAGCCTTGCTCTGCTACTAAGCCCATATATTGCTTGGCTGTTAATTTGTTAAAGTCTTTGGGTAGCATTTAAGATTTTTATAATTTCTTCAATTTTTAAATTTCTTAATTCTGAAAAGCATTTATCCCTACTTTCTTTATCAGCAAAGCTGTAAAAAACATTAAATCTTTTTTCACTCTTTATCTTAATGCTTACTGTAATTGTTTCCTTTGGTAGATTTTCTTGAGAAAATAATGCTGAACCTTTTCGTAATTTAAAATAAGATACTTCTTCTGGATTAACTCCTATAATGTTTTTGTAATTAAATGGAGTGAGTAATATCATATATTTATAAGTTTAATTTAAGCCTCTTGATTACCTTCATCATCAATGGTAGCTCCATCAATATTTCTGTTTGTTTGTTTGATTGTTTGAACAGGTTTGCCATCTTTCCTGTCGCTAATTTCTTTTAGATAATCTAACATCAACTTAAAATCTGGATTTATAATTGATTGAATATCGCCGTTTGAATCTTTAATCGTGGTAGCAGTTGACGCTTTTTTCATTCCATCATACAAATTAAAAACAGTAATGCCAACTTCTTCTAGTAGCTTTTTTTCGCCTTCTGAAAGGTTTTTGTTTGTATTAATAGTTTTAGCTGTAAAATGATCTTCTGCTATCTCTAGGGCTTCTTGAAGGGCTTTACGCTTCTTTCTTTTTTCTGATGTTATTCTACCCCCTATCTTTCCTAACCTTGACGCTTCCGTGTCATTGCCTTTTAGTCTACCTTGTGATTCTTTAAAAGCTGGAACATCAGGATTTCCTTTTGGATTAGCCATTGCCTTTGTATTTTCTAATTATTTTATAAACTGGATCTATTGAACAACCTACTTCAATAGCGATTTCTTTTGCTGAATATCCCCTATTGTCAAGTTGAATAACTCTTGCATAATCAATAGTTTTTGGTCTACCTCTTTCTCCCAATAATCCATTTCTTTTTAATGCGTTATAGAAAGGGCTGTAATTATAGCAATTAGTTTCTGACATCATTTGTTTTAGGGTTAAGCCCCTCTTTGTCATATCTATAATTTTATCATCAGATATTTTGGGGTTTCTGCCTCTAGGCAACATTTTAGGTAATATTGTAATTTCTCCCATTTGTTTAATTTATTTATCAGTTGAGCCATAAGCACCCCTGCCAGTATCTTCAATATCCTCTACAATTTCCATTTTAGAGGGGTAGAGTGGTCTAAGCGACATCTGACAAATCTTATCCCCTTTGCTTATGGTAATTGGCTCGTGTCCGTGATTTATAGCAACAAAACAAACCTCGCCACCTGTAATAATTTTGTTTTCAATAAATAATCCTCTTTGTTCTAGGGTATTACTACATGGGCGAATATCTGCTACTGCGTATTTATAATGATGCATGTATCCATCATCGAATGCCCATTCTTCATCTTCAGAATCATCAGCAATAAGTTTAGGCAACTCAAGACTAATTCCCGTTTTTACTAGGATTCTGCCTTGTGGAAATAAAACACAATATTTGTCTTTTTCCCTTCTAATATAAGCTAAATGCTCTTTACCAAATCTGCCAACGCTCCTATAAACATCATTATCAAAACTTTTTGTCTTAGTATCTTCTAAATTTTTTATACAAAAATCATCAGCGTATAAATCCCATAAATCAGATTCACAATTCCTATGAGGTGCTTTTGCTGTTTCTGTTAATTTCTTTACTCTAAATGGTATATTCATTTTCTTTTATTTAAGTTTTTCCTCTGCCTTCTTATCAAGCTCTAGTATTTTAGAACAAATAACGATTATATTCATTCCTGCTAGATATGGCAAAGCCATTTTTACAATAGGTGGAGTTATTACCAAATTAGCAATAAAGTATAAGCAAAGAGTTGATATAATTATAGCTATATACTCGTTTTCAAATAGTTTTAAAAACCTATTATCTTCTTTTAAGCCAAATAGCTTTAATATAAATGTAGGTAAAAAGCCAATAATAGCTTTATTAGTCTCATTATAGATTTTAATTAACTTTAGTAATAGTTTTGATAGTTTTTTTAATAGACTATCTCTATTTATTACTATTAGATTTTCGTTTTCTTTCATTATTTACACCAGTTTTTAGTTTTTGTTCCGCCATCATATTTGACAGCTAGACCTTGTTCAATTAGTTTTTTAGATAGTGATATGCCATTATAATACACATCACAAACTAATCTAAAATATTTTCCCTTTTTACAGTTTTTTAAATCTATAAATTTATGCGATTTTAATTGCACAAATACAAAATTCTTAGCTTCTTTGCCTAATGTTTTTTCTTTACTACATTTGGTTTTAATCTCTGGAGTATCAATACCATTTACTCTGATTGACATTTTTTTACAAAAAAAAGGTATACTACAGTTTAAGTCTACTGTTATTGTGTCTCCATCGTAGTTTTTAATATATTCTGCTCTAAAATCTTGAGCGAGAGAAAATGTTGGCAGTAATATTAATGCTAGTATTGTTTTTTTCATTGTTTTTAATTAAAATTAATTTCAATAAAAGACAATCTAAATAAATGTCAATATTTTTTTAAAATATAACTTGATTTTTATTTAAAATATTTTTAATAATGTTTATGAACATCACTTAACAATTTAATTAAAGAAAGTATGAAAGCTAAATTTAATATAGGAGATAAAGTTTACTTGCAACTTGGATCTGATTTGTATGATAGCACTAATTATTATAGGGGGAAAGTTATAAGTATTGAACTTGAAGATCGATATGGCAAAAAAACTTTCAAATATAAAGTGCAGACAATACGATATTATGATAAAAAAGTACATTGTGTATATGATCATTGTATGTCTTTAGATATTAAAGAATATATTACAAAAAAGTATGAAAATGAAAAAAAATACATAGAACAGAGATTTAATAAAATTATATCTAATATAGATAAATTTATGAAAGATTGTGCATTTTTGGGTTAATAACAATTCAAAAGTTAAAACTTTTAACAATTCAAAAGTTTGGGCTTATGATAAATCAAAAGTTGTGGCTTATGAAAATTCAAAGGTTAAGGCTTTTGATGAATCAGTAGTTATAAACAAAAAATAACACAAAAATGACAAACAAAGAAAAACAACTAGATCAATCAATCAATTTAATAACTAAAAAAATTTAAAAATGGCAAAAATAATTAATTGGAAAACAAACGAAACCATTATTGAAGATGAAAATTTATCAATGAAAGAATTAGTAGAAAAAGCTGTGGAAAATGGTATTTCTTTAGATTATCCTGATTTAAGTAATGCTAATTTTAGTAATGCTAATTTTATTAGTGGTGTTAGGTTGTTTATAGCTGATTTTAGTGGTGCTGATTTTAAAGGTGCTAATTTTACTGGTGCTAATTTGCAGAATGCAAAGTTTGAGGGTGCTGATTTTAAAGGTGCTAATTTTACTGGTGCTAATTTGGTCCAATCTGATTTTACTGGTGCTAATTTTGATGGTGCTAATTTTGGTGGTGCTTGTTTATCGTTGTCTGATTTAAGAAGTGCTGATTTAAAAGGTGCTAATTTAAGAAGTGCTGATTTAAAGGATATTAAAATAACAGAAGATCAAAAAGACGATTTATTAAAAGCACTGGGCGTGAAAATCATTTGACTTTTTTAAGTCTTAATTTTTTTTATTTGACTTTATAAATTTATAAAATTATAAAACTAATTTTAACAATTAAAACAATTATGAAAAAAAAATCATTACAAATCTATATTGAAGATTGGGATAAGTTAAAAAAACGAGCAACAGATTTAAGAATTTCTATTGCCGAGTTAGTAAAATTAATTTTAAAAGAGAATGACAAGATATAATGGCAACATGGGTATTAAAATCACTTTCAAAGATTATCAATACCACGAAAATAAGGAACTCAAAAAATACGATCAGGATTATGTAGAAGAATTAAAATCTAAAGGTGAAAAAATAATCGACTATATAGACCCAGTTTTAGAAATAATTGAAGATGATGAGAACTTTATCGTAGATAATGGTTATAGTAAGTATTCTTTTTTAAAAAAAGAAATAGAAAGTTATGTTTTCTATCCAAGTGAAAGTTGACTTTTTTAAGTCTTAATTTAATTTTAAAACAACTCACAGGGCAATTTAAGTGATTATTTTTTATGGCGAATAGATATTGCCCTCTATTTGCCTCCAAAAAACAGGGCAATGTCAGAAATATTAAAATCCAAAAAAGGATTTATCCTTCATAAAGACAGTTTGAGTATT
>Ga0099849_1001333_pt1 | contig 11574 bp, 14 predicted proteins | sample CB_VirMetaG_4_FD_78177 | JGI IMG/M metagenome (GOLD analysis project Ga0099849, IMG submission 78177) | Freshwater to marine saline gradient viral communities from Chesapeake Bay - CB_1508_1M Viral MetaG | ecosystem: Environmental > Aquatic > Marine > Coastal | place: USA: Chesapeake Bay... | reverse complement strand
GCTGTATTCGCACAAGTTCTATGACTAGGCGTTGTTGTTTGTCTACACTCACACTGTCTAGTTGCCGGAAGTAAGGTTTGAGCAATGCTAGCTCATCACTCAGTCTTCCCAGATGAAACTTTTCTGTCGTCCCGTTAAGCGCGAATTTCAGCTTCGCCTCAATCTTACGAGTCTCCAGCGCAACATCAACACCAAGAAGCTGACTGCTCGCAGCAGACTGCGTGTCAATCGTTCCTTGCATTCTTGCGATTGAGATCTCATCACTAGTGGACTTCAGGAAGATTTTGTGCATGTCATTGACATGCTTAGTCCTCTCGCTTACTTGCCTCTGTAGGTCCCTGAACAGGCTAAGGGCGTGATGCGCTGCTTGATAGGTGTCATTGCCCTCTACTTCAGCCTGAGCCTTACGTAGGGCAATCAGCGCTTTATTACCCGCAGTCAGTTCTGCGTGATAATTCTTCACAATCTCTTGCATAGTCTCCAAAGACACTGAACAGTTTTTCAGGCTGCCACTGTCTTCTTCTACTCGATTACGAAACACATCAAAGTCCTTCACACTCAAGCTGAAGTCTTGAATGATGGAGCTAGGGATCTTGCGTGCTTCTTCTGTGCTGCCGCCAAACCTCCTAAATTTTGGCTCTGCTCGGAGTGAAGCAAGTCCTTCTGTGAACAGAAAAGTTTCCGTGTCAAAAACACGGAAAGGCGAATACAGGTAAACAGTGTCGGAACTACTATTCACCGTGTACTCGTAGTGATGACCACGTTCGTCACCACTCAGTTCTGTTTCATCCCAGTGCTGACCGTCCGATGGGTCTACGTACTGGTTGACACTGAACTTGCTTGCACTGCTAGTTAGAAAACTATTGACAGTAACTTGTATGTCACCGCCAAGCTTTAGTTCTGAGGTAAGAAATATTCTTTGCCTCATTAAAGCCTCCGCTGGCTTTTTTTGCTGGAGCGTAATACTCTAGCAGCCTATTTATACCACAAAATTCTTAGATACTACAGTGGACTACAGTGGGTTGTAGTTTAGTTTATTACCTAGTATTATCTTGGGTAATTTCTGTTGAGAGTTTTTAGAAAACTTTTACTCCTTTCGGTTTTCACCTGCAGAAATATCTCAACAGAAAACAGGACACTGCACAGGTATCTTTCCACCTACCTTAGATACCTGTGCAGTGTTTTTTTACGCAGCTACTGTCGCATGCTGCGCTTTCTCTAGGGTCAAGCCTTCCGCAGCCATGAGGCTACGGATGTGCTGCGGAATGCCCAGCACTAAGGCCTGGGTTTCCGAAAAACTGCTGCTTTCTCCCCTCGTCACCTTCACATAGGGGGGAAGCTTACTCTCTAGATACCCTCGCACATCTAACTTAATGCCAAGCTTCATGTGCTTGGCAAAGTCCACTATGTGCGAGGGTACGGGTAGAATCGAGACTTTTTCGTCTATCTTCTTTTTCTTCTTGCGGAACTTAATCCACGATGGGAGACCCATCTCTGCCTCCAGATCGGAAGGCAGGGCGGTGTCCTCTTTGATCGCCAATGCGACTGCAGAACAGAAGTTCTGCATGAACAGACCGTACGCTTCGCGGGCCTCTCTTCCCCCCATCCTGTCCGTCCCCGCGAGGAGACGGTTGATGTGGGCTGGATAGGCATGGATATGTGTACCCCTCTCAGACTGACTCACCCTTAGGACGTGATACTTCGGGAGCACCACATCCTGAAACAAATGCCTCACAGTCCCCACGTAGCCGCTATCCACGGCTACGTAGCTGATTCTGTACTCGGGTGTCTCAAATTTAAAAAAGGGAGTTCTTTCCATAGTTCTTTGTCTCCTTTGTTTTTTGGGTGAAACAAAATAATTCTGTTTGGAAGATCAATGATGTTCCACCCTTTTGCTAGTGCTAGTTCTCTCTGTACTAAAGAGAGACGCTGGCAGATTACTAGTGCTGTTTCGTTCTCACATCTCAGTTCGTAATGTACACCTCCCATGTTTCTCCTTGCAAAAAAAAAGAGGACGTAATGTCCTCTGGTATTTGTATTATAACTAATACTTAGTAATAATTGCGTTCTAGTTCATTTAGGCAGTTTTCTAGGCTCTAATGAGGTGATGTCGTCTTCTGGCCAATATGTGTATTCTAACGCGTCATCCGCTACACCATCTACAAGCTTTACCTTTGGTCTTTTAAATTTTAGCCTGCTCTTTGATCGGGGTGGTCTTGCCTCAAAAAACTTCGTCTTAACCTTAGGTTTGTCTACTAAACCCACTGATTGTAACCCCCCCCACTAAACCCCCTCCTTTTGGGTTTTTAGGGGCATCTTTTGTTTGTTCAACCTCTATACCAACCGTTCCGTGCCTGGTTAGTTTTTTAAGTCTACGAACTTTTACTTTATCTTCTGCAGTTTTTTCTACTTGAGGTTTATCACCGCCGGGTAATCTTGATTTTATATCCTGCATTACTCTTTTGTACCTTTTATCATTCATAAGGTACAGACCCAGCGTAGTAGCTGCAGCAACGGGCAAGCCCACCATTGCTGCAGAGGCAAGGGCGGCTTTTGCTTTTGTTGCTTTTGTTAATTTAGGAACGACGTCAAGTTGCTCTTGTCCTACTGTAGAAAAATCCGGTTTTCCTTTTTCTGTCATTGGAAAGTCTAACTTTTTTAGTAACCAATCTGCTCTACTTTTTCCAATTTTTTTAGCAACTGCTTTATATCCATCTTCAGCTTGTCTACTAGTAATATCTTTTGCTTTTTTTGCTTTTTCTAGTGCTTCCTGATTTAAAGTAGATGTAAGAGCGTAGCTATTTGCAGCCACACCTGTACCAGCGCCTAGTCCAGCCAATCCACCCCCAAGAAGGGCCTCAGTTACTTCTGCTTTGGTTGGCTTGTACGTAGTCTTCTCTTCTTTAGCTATTTTTTCAAGTAAATTACGCATTGAGTTACCTTATTACTCAGTACTATTTATGTTGTGGAATACAGAGTTCCACCACCCTATGATGTCTGGTTTGGTTCTCGACAAGTGAGAGTGCGCCACTATGGTTGGTGCACCGTCTTCACCTCGTACCATCGCATTTAAAGTATCATAATCTAGTACTTTTAAAGTAGTCTTGTTTTGTGAGTCTTTCGGTACGACTATGGGTAGTCCGTGCAGGGCGCAAAGAGCTTCTATTAAGGCCGCGCCGTTTCTAGCCGTCCTAGCATCCAAGGACAGCATTCTGCGTAAGCCTCTATTTCCTGCTAAGGCTCTTTCCTTGTTCTGTATTACGTGTACTTTTGCATTTTCAGAGCTATTGTCTCTATTGTACCAAGTAAGCCTTTCTTCTTGGGGAAATTGACACAGGTCTATGCCTATGCTGTGTTTGTTCATACTTAGTTTTCTGTTCTTGCCATTTACTTTTCTAGTCGCACTACCCGCATGAAATGCTTCTACGTCATGGTCTAGCATTTGGTACACGCCAGTTGTGCCTGTAGCATAATGACTTGACACACTTTTTTTTACGTTCGAGAAGTACCTGTGTAAATGAATGGGGTCCCGCCCTCCCCAGTGAATGACTATGAAGTTTATGTCTCGGTCTTTAGTTTGCTTGTAGCGACCCTTTCTTGATAAGTCTAAGGCTTGCGGGTGATCCAATCCGTAGAATTCTGTGTCTGTGTATTTATCTAGAACTCCATTGTTTACTGGGGCTCTGATGCCCCTAAAGAGCATGTGCGGCTCTTCTCTGAATACGGGGTAAAGTCTTTTGTGTATTTCTTCATGCGTGTACCAATCGTATACGCCGTTTACTTCGTGTGCAGCAAATCCCAATTGAATTTGTAAGTATTGTACCCCATCAACAAACTCCACGTTAAATGCCCTGTTGATCGAGCAGGGATCTCCTGTTGCAAGTTGCGGAGATAATTCAATAGCTTCATCAGGTATTGAGTTTGGGAGATTCAGGATGGGAGCAAATTCTTTGTTTTTTGCAATCGCATATTCTAAGTCAAAGCCTACGTTCAAATACTCACTCATCCTGAATCTCCTTTATTACTTGGTATTAATTAATGTCCATCTCGATAGGACATGCACCACCTTCGCACATTAGAGCCTCTTTGTCATATGCCTCCATGGCTAGAAGGTTTATATAACGTTTCATTTCCTCGTAAGACTCCTTAGATATCTTCTCTTCTGGAAGATATAGGTAAACACTTTCGTCTATTTCAAACTGCGGCATTACCGAGCAGCACCTTACTTTTGACTGTTTTTCTCTGAATATCTTTTTATATTCATCGAAACTCACATCGTCTTTGGAATACTTTAAGGTGTAGCTGACCTGATTGCCTTCTGTGTTTGGACCGAGCCAATACTTCTCAATGTTGTGAATAAAGTTATACTGTTCCGACACTGTAGCGTCACCGGCCACAGTCATATCGTCACCCATTATATTACCGCATCGTGTTTCGGTGGGAAATCCTACGACTACGTGACCTACAAACTTTGCAGAGACGTCTTTCACAGGATAACCAGCAGTCCTCAACTCATTTACAGCAGGATCATTGATTGGGAATTGCACCCAGCGAAGGTACTGAGCATAAGCAGGTAGGTGTGCGCCTTCGGAGCAATGCATGACTTTGCTGACGGTGCCTGAAGGCTTTACTGTAGTAAATGTGTGTGGGAAGACTACTCCTAGTTCATCGCAGTATGTTTGTAGCTCGTGCCGCAATGTTGTTCTACAGTGCTGTAAAAACTCCCAAAAGTCAGAACTAGCGGTTTCATCATGTAGCTGCTGCCAAGTGTAACCAAAGAACTTGTAGGCAAACTCGTGAATACCAGTCAGGCCGACGCCTATACGATTGGTTCTTGCTACCTCTCCTTCGTAGATAAAAGGCATCAAGTTTACACGCACTAATGCTTTACCAGCCTGAACAATACCGAGTACTACTTCTTCTAATGATTGAGCGTTGGCCAAGCATACGTCTGCAATTGTGCAGTATCCTCCATACATCGCTAATGCAATTTCACCACACGGATTGGTGATGAACATATTTCTGTAGGACGCAGCTTTGTTTAAGGTCTTGTTTACTAGTTCATTTATATTGTCATCAAACTTTAAATCTCTTCTTGCCCACTTGCTTAGGTACGTTACATCTAGGTCTGTAACGCCCTCCCTGTTACTGTGCATTCTATGAAAATTAACTGCTCCGGGTTCTCCACTGTTGTGAAAGTACGCGGCGTGACACATAGCCTCAAAGACTTCTGTTTGCTTTGGCAACCCTTTTTCTAGACCTACCCAGAACGTCTCATCTAACCCCACACTATTGTTAGCTGTGTATAGTTCACCGTTCTTTTTTATGTTGATGAAGTCAATGATTCCTTCATCATCCCAGCTTTTAACTGCGATTCTAGCACTGCGACGTACTCCGCCCATGACTACGCATTGAGCTAGCGCGTGATCTATTCTAAGAGCCTGTTCCCACTTACTTTTATATAGAGCAGCGATCTCAAACACTCTTGTCAGTGCTTGCATTAAAGGGATAGGCCCACTGGCAGGTCTGCCTTGTTGCCCTTTTATCGGTGTACCAGAACACCGCACACCGCTAAAATCCAAAACAAGTATGTGGTCCCACATACCCATGAAAGCCATTGACTCAATTTTAGATACCGACGCAGCCCAACCTTCTGCGCTATCTGGCACATAGAAGTAATGAAATTTATTTTTACGAGACGATTTTCTTAACTCATCGCACGTTTCTGAAGTTATTATTGGGCATTCTTTTACTATATCGTTGTTGTAGTCTTGGTGATCTTCAGACAATAGAAAATAAGTCATCGGGGCCTTGTTCCAGTCTACAAGGCATACTTCTTCATCGTATAGTCTACCTACTCCCGAGCCGCGCATCAGTAAGTAAAGCTTCATAAAAGAGAATGCCGCAGTACTGCAGTTGGTGAACAGTTCCCCTTTTTTGTTTACTTGATCCTCATCACCTTGCTGTAGGTGCCTGCCTGACATAGGTATAACACCGGACACCATTAGCTGTTCGTAAATATCGGCTTCTGCCGGATTGAATTCTGTACCTTTATAATGAGCCTGAAGCGCAACGTTTCCTCTAGCTACCTCAACGACTCGCTCTTTCCAAGATTGAAACCCAGTACTTGTTTTTCTAGAATACTTATCGTGGAAGACACTTCTCGGCATACCTTCTGGGACAACGAACTCTTTCATTTTAGTACTCCGTACTGTTTTAGCTGGAAAGTAAGTCTTTGACTAGTTTTACGCCTTTTGCAGTGCCGTACTTACGTAGGAGATCGTAGACAAAAGGCATCATCTCAAGTGCGGCGCAATATAGCTTGCACGCTGCGATTGTATTGGGGAATTTACCGGTCCTGTCTACTAAGTCGAACATCTCTTGTGCTACTTCACGCACTTCTCTCTGAGCATGCGTGCTGTTTCTAAGAGACTGGAAATGCATGAAGCTGCGCCAGTTAAAAGAGATGTCTAATGTTATTTGTATGTTCTTAGGTAAGAAAAAGCGAGATAGCTCTTTAGCTCTTTTTCGCGCCTCTTGTTTAGATAATCCCTCTGCCAACAAGCTATTCTGTATCGCTTTTCTAGACGAGCGATACAGCTTGTAAGCTTCTTCCGATCTCTCCTTCAGCAAACTTTTGTAGCCAGGAGGCATGTCCTCTGGTAAGTAGAATTTATCCTCAGAGTACTCTTTGTACCTAGCACTCTCTCCGTTTATGCTAACGCCTATTCGATGCTTCAACAGATGTACGTGCGTGGCGTCATCTACAACTACTAGAAATCTAATATAAGATTTTTCTATAGGAGTGTGGTGAAAGTTTTTCACCAAGAAGTGGATCAAGTCACCCACTCTTCCTTTTTTTTCTTCGGTAAGATCTCTAGATGTACTGGTCCAGGCACTGAGCGCGTGACTAAGATCGTCACCGGCTATCTCTATAAGCTCGACACTATTTTGAGGTTCCCTGTAAGTCATTTTTACTCCTTTAACTAAGGGGTAAGAAAAAGAATACAGGGTGAATCACCTACGAGGTAGGTGATTCCTGCATATTATTAGTAGTACAACAGTACTCAGTACTTATTGGATTTGAGATCTAGCGCTTTCGATTGCAGGCCTGCCTCGTCTTCAGGACGCGGCAACAGTAGCGCCGCAATTGTTACATTGGAGGATTTTTTTCCGCAGGATTAACAGCCATCCTAACAGCCCTCCGACAAATGAACTTATAAATACACACAGAGAGGAGCTTCCAAGGGCTCCAATGACTCCGGCAGCATCGGCGGTGGTTGCCAAATAACCAGCAGAAAAAGTGCTGAGCATCATAAGGCCACCAAAGAGCATGCCAAGGAAAGACGGGATTAACAGAATGAAACCAATGGTGGCAATAATACCTCCAAGCCTAAAAACGGTCTTTTGCTGAAGGGTGCCTTTGTCGCAAACCTTGCATGTGGGCTTTGTCATAGGGATCTCCTTGATTGTTGTATGAGAATACATCTGTCTGATTATCGCTGAAATATTTACACGCAAATGAATGATTGCGTGGTGATTTGCTAACGTGTTTGTCGAGTACTAAGTGTGAGATGTCCAGCACATCATTTTTTTATCATATACGAGCCCGCCCCTGAGAATATTTATAGTGTGTTCTGTATTGCCGGTGATAACCTTAGTGATTAGGAAGTCGAGGAACAGCTCTGAGGGATCAGAGAATAGCGATGTGTCTATGTGCACTTCGTATCGGTACTCGTGCGTTGGCTCAACTGGCCAAGACGCCATCATTCGAGTTAGTTTGGCTATGAGATCGCTGAGATAACAATTTCTACTTTGGATCTCGTCCATCATTCTCATGATATCCGTTTCGTTGTCATTAAGATCTTTTCGAATATCGCCCTTTTTATCTTTATAACGCCTCAAAGCGTTTCTTAGGTTATATCTCGTGTTGAACTTGGTATGGATTTCTTTTAGAATATTGTTAGTTTGAAATCCTCTATAAAGTCTAGTTTCTTCCGAAGTGCTCTGTGTTGCCCTGAGGATAGTGGCTTTGTTAATGAGTTCAACAGCCCTGTCGCTAAACAAAACGACATGATTCTCTGTAATGTTTATCTTCATAGTATCTCCCTTTGTTTCCAGTCAAAAAAGTCGATGTAAGTTTCTTTACTGCTCAGAAGTTCTTTTAGGAAAGATATAGCCTCTTCCCTAACTTTTACTCGATCTGTTCCGAGTATTTCGTCTAGCTCGATCCAGTACTCAGTATTAGGTCCGTATAGGTCGCAGTAACTTGCATACCAGTACTTACGCTTCTTGCTTAGTATGCATACAGGGATGTACTCGCCATCTAGCCACTCAGCCATCAGCTTAGAGCTTTTAATGTCCAAGTGTATCCACTTATGCATGTGGAATACTTCATCTAAGCTGCTGGTTGGTTCCCACACAGGAGTGATTACTAGTCCCCAGTCTTTTGTGTATTCGTATTCTTTTGTATTTTCGTTTATATTCTTCAAGCCGATAGTAAGTTTGGCAGTACGCTCTTTCTTACGCATCAATTACCTCTTCGTTGGCTTTCTGCATGGTAATTGATTCAATAATTTCTGCTAGTTTACAATGTAAGAAAGATTCTATCACTGCATCTATGGAACTAGACGCAAGTGTGATTGGTTCTACTTGCACTTCGTCACTGTCGTTAGTTAGTAGTGCGTACATTTGGTAACAGTAATCTACTTCGCTGTGTTCTGAGGCCTTGTGCGCCACTAAAACGTATTTTTCCTCAAACAAAGCTGCTGGTTCGTCTTGTGCGTACACGAAATTATTAATGTACTCAACCTCCAGGCTTTGTTTAAATATTTTGTCGTGTGCTGTGCACACTCTGTCTACAGCTTTTTTCAAAGAGTGCGCATCCCTCACCCTCTTTGGTGCTCTAGATTTACCAAATCTGGGCATAGTTCTCCTCCTTACTTTCTAAGAAATTTTGGGTCAACATCTCTTCCGTACCAATGCCAGCCGTCAGATGGGCTGTCAAAATAGGCGTCTATAGACTTATCGAAAAAAGTCACATACCCTCGCTCAACAAAACGCGGATCTCTCTCTGCGGCTCGCCTTTTTCTGGACATCCACCTTTTCCAGCGTTTCTGCGTGCCACGCTTGACACTGCATATCTTTCCTGCGGGATTTTTCTGATAAGATCTAGACATACCTATCCTCCTTTCTTAAATATGTTGTAGTTTTGGGAATAGCAGCACCGAGAGTCGAACTCGGACGTCATAAAGACACTGGTACCTAAAACCAGCGCGTCTACCAATTCCGCCATGCTGCCAAACGTCAGTACCTAGTATTAATGGTCTCCCTCTAAGCTCTCTTGATGAAGACAGCTACCCAACTTAGTTGATCGCTTTCAAGAGATTTACAGGAATTGAAACTAGTACTACTGACATGCTACCATCTGGGATCGAACCAGACAAATTGCTCCATGCAATGGTAGCTTAGACATCTTTAAGATATTTAATCTGACGTACTAGTCTGTGCCTACCCCGCAACCCGTAGACAGATCAAACGTCAAAAAAATGTCTTAATACTTATAATGTAAACGAAACTATAAGTCTACGCTTTTTTTGGTTCTCCACACGGATAACACTCTGAGAAATTTTTATGATGGCGCACTACGCGCCATGGGTACAGATATCCACCCCGCTGCTCCCAGTATACGTCCCCTTCTTGTTTTTGAGATAGCACTGCGTGATGAGATGAGTGTGGCAGGTTAACTGTGCTGGTAAAAAAGGAGGTGACTGCTTGTTCAAAACTCATGATGTTCCTTTGTTTTGGTAGTGTTCTGGTAAAATAGTGCGTAAAAACCCTGATTAAATGGTTCCTCCTATGCAGTTTAGTTTGTGTTGGAAAAGTCTGCCTGCCGGGGATTGAACCCGGAACCTCTGGCTTATAAGGCCAGTGCTCTAACCAGTTGAGCTACAGGCAGAAAGTGGACCCTCTCGGATTCGAACCGAGGACCAGACCGTTATGAGCGGTCGGCTCTAACCACTGAGCTAAGGGTCCGTAAAGAGTTGTTTACCACAACTAGCACACCCACCAGGACTCGAACCTGGAACCTACGGCTTAGCATCCAGCATTATGTTTCCATAACCACCCTTACGGGCTTGCTGGCTGGACCATCTCTTCACCATCTCAGGTGGTCGGCGTATGGCCTCTACGGATCCCCTGTCAGAGGGTTTCCTCGCGGTTGTCGTAGGAGGTAAACTCCCTTACGATGTTCCCCGATATAGCCGACTCCACTTTTGCAGTTCTACCATGATATTGAATAGTCGCAGAAAATCGACCCCTGCAAGCAGGAGAGCAAGCCGTCCATTTTGACGGTTTACTCAAATGGGTTTGTTTTCTACGACGAACAAAGACCACAGAACAACAAGGACACTTAAGTTCGACCATCTGACGACCTTGCTCAAGACCGTGAAGTCTAGAGTGCTCGACAATGGTTAAAACTTGTAGGTTCTCTACTCTGTTGTCTTTCTTCTCACCATTAAGGTGATGAACAACTTCATGTGACTCTAAAAGCCTGCCAAGGTGGTTCTCCAACACGACTCGATGATGAAGGACGTAACCATTAACAGTGGCATTAGGGTGATTGTCTACTTTGACGTAGTTGTACTCACCTTTACTGACAACTTTCAGAATCTTCCACACAAAAGGCTCCTCAATTAAAGGCCGTTGCTCTATCCATTGAGCTATGGGTGCATACAACACGTCTGGGTAAAATGCCATGGTTCATTGTCTTAAATACCGTAAAAAGGTATCTTCTATTTTATCCCAGAAGTGTTATGCCGAACCTCGGATTCGAACCGAGAACTGGTAGATTTTAAGTCTACTGCCTCTTCCTGTTGGGCCAGTCCGGCGTAGTACTAAGTACTATTGAAGAGCTATACTCTTCCTGCAGTAATATTATCACAAATTCATGAATGATTTTGCGCAATAAAACTGAATTGCAGCACCGAGGGTCGAACTCGGGACCTTCGCCTTGTAAGGGCGCTGCTCTTCCACTGAGCTATGCTGCATAACTCGGTATACTGAAACATGCTAGACGCAAAAATCTCTGTGACAATTATGTAGGACTCTCATGTCAGGCATCCCTCAGTAACCGACCCTTGTATAATACAAGGTATTGTAGGCTTGTCAATCTGGGACAGGCTTAGAGTCCCAATATATAAACTCACCGTGCCACTCGAACTCGCACTCTTCACACCTAAGAAGCAGTGTTATGGGGTCAATTGGTCCCGTAATTATTTTTACGGGCTCTACTTCCGTGGAATCACACAAATGACACCGCACCTTCTGCCTATGCGACATCTTGTCTTTTTTCTCATTGAACATCTTAAGGTCTTCTCCGTGCATACCTACCTCCAGTGTAAAGGGTCTGCAAGAGTATTATACCTTTATATGCCCATAATTTGTACCTAGTACTGTACACTTGTGCATATATATAATGTATATATGCTGTATTACTTTTTCCTTGACTTTTACTAAAAAGTATGCTAAAATCAAAACAACGTTGTTCGGAGGTTAAAAGGTACTATCTTACGG
>Ga0099849_1001332_pt1 | contig 11584 bp, 10 predicted proteins | sample CB_VirMetaG_4_FD_78177 | JGI IMG/M metagenome (GOLD analysis project Ga0099849, IMG submission 78177) | Freshwater to marine saline gradient viral communities from Chesapeake Bay - CB_1508_1M Viral MetaG | ecosystem: Environmental > Aquatic > Marine > Coastal | place: USA: Chesapeake Bay... | reverse complement strand
TGTGAAAAATTACCACTAGCTTCAGTACCATCACCTTCTGCATGTGAACCATAACCACTAGCTATAGTACCATCACCTTCTGAATGTGAAGCTTCACCACTAGCTATTGTTCCATTACCTTCTGCATGTGATGTAACACCACTAGCTATTGTTAAACTACCTTCTGCATGTGAAGCAATACCACTAGCTACTGATTCACTACCTTCTGCGTGTGAACCATCACCACTAGCAATTGTTAAACTACCTTCTGCGTGTGAAACAAGACCACTAGCAATTGTTTCACTACCTTCTGCGTGTGAACCATTACCACTAGCTGTTGTACTACTACCTTCCGCATGTGAACCAAGACCACTAGCAACTGTTAAACTACCTTCTGCATGTGAATAAATTCCACTAGCTGTTGTTCCACTACCTTCAGCATGTGAAGCAATACCACTAGCTACTGATTCACTACCTTCTGCGTGTGAACCATTACCACTAGCTGTTGTACTACTACCTTCCGCATGTGAAACAAGACCACTAGCTACCGTACTAGTACCTTCTGCATGTGAACTAGTACCACTAGCTATTGTACTCTTACCTTCTGCATGTGAATAATCACCACTAGCTGTTGTTGAACTACCTTCTGCATGTGAATAATCACCACTAGCTATTGTAATAAGACCTTCAGCATGTGAATAAATTCCACTAGCAGTTGTTTGATAACCCATAGCTGTAGATAATAAACCACTCGCTGTAGAACCAACATGTTGTATATTATCATGTACTGTTATTGGTGAACAACCATATAAATTGGTTATATATAAATCTGTTATACAATTACCAGAAGTGTTTCCAGTAAAAGAAGTTGCAGAACCATCAATAATTAAACTATTATTAGATAATGAAATGTTAACTCCATTTGTACCAGATAATGAATATAAATTAATAGTACCACTATTAGGATTAACATCCTTATCTCTGAACATACCTATACCATTACCCACATTTAAACATGTTGTATTATCAATCTTAGTATTTAAAATACTGAGATTACCATCTAATTGAACATGTGTTAATGGTGTGTTTTGTGAAGTCCTTAAATAAAATGGTATTGGTAAAGGCATAAACTATTTTTTATTATAAATACCTCTAAAAATAAAATAATACTAAAAAAGAATATTAGGATAGCTATTTGGAATATGAACAAATTCATATTTTTTATTACCTAGTTGATTTATCACCTTTAAACCCAAATTTATTGCGTTTTCAACATCTTCCACAATTACATACTCGTTTTTGGTGTGATAATTGTAATACCCTGCCGCAAAATTTAAACAAGGGAAATTAAATTTCTTCTTTAACATCATAGTATCAGTGTATGGATGATTTAACCATTTAGTAAAACCATGTTCTAAAATTATATCTTTAACAGAATTGAAAAATTTACTTTCTTCTTCATATAATTTAACTCCCATCAAAGTTTTACTCATAGTGTTATTTTCTGTAGAATCAAATTGAATTGCATACCCAACATTTTCAAAAAATTTTGGGTCAGCCTCTCTAGAACCGTTACATCCAGTTTCTTCAGCTACAGGTAAAAATATTTTACACACATCCACCATTTCCAATAATTGTAAACAAATGAAAACACCAGCTTTATCATCACCACCAATACCAGTAGGTAAACCAAACTCTGAATCATAAGCTTTTAAAGCTAATTTAAGTTCACCTTGTGCATTTGGTAATTCTTCTTCTACAACTTTCATATCAGTTAGTTGATGTACACTGTCTAAATGTGCAACTAAACAAGGGTAAGTGTTTGATTCACCTTTAGTGATATAAATACTCCCTAAATCATCTTGAAAATGACTAACACCATCAATTGAACTAATATACTCAATTACGTGTTTAATTAACTTATCTTCAGACCATGTATATGTTGGTACAGATAATAACTTTTTTAATTTATTTAATCTTTCTTTATCCATAAACTAAAGATAATAATAATATTTTAAAAAAAAAATTAAATTATTTTTTTTATTGAAAATTATTTTTTATATTTGTACTCTAATCAAAAATTAGATATTTAAGTTAAACAGATTATACTTATAATCTTAGTTCTTTGAAATATGGGGGTGAACTGGAATTGATTGGCGTAGATAGTCATACGGGGCACGCAGTGAGAGGTTTCCTATCACTTTAATCTATGGATACAATTTTTTAAATGGCGAAACATTCGCAAAACTTCAGGCTGTAGGTCTTCTACGAACTGAAGAAGTAGCTGTAGCGTAAGACGTGACAGTGAAACGGGTCGGTCAGGACATATACCTTTGAACAGAAGTCCGTTGTTGTGGTGAAAAAACGACTGAACCCAAAATCGAGTCGTCCATTGGTTGTCAAGTTTACGATGGAGAAGAACAAACTGACTATTTCGGAATATTGAGAATCAGTATTGACCTAAGCGTGTAGTCCTTTATGGATATTGCGAGCAAGACCTGGGTTTAATTGAGGACCCATTCAACAGCGATGTTGAATTAAAAATCGGATGAATTGCTGGAAGACTAAGTCATAAATGATATGTTAATCAGCAGCCAAGTTTAAGATACATCTTAAAAAGGTTCAGAGACTAGTGGAGAGGTAGAGTCCTCTTAATTACCACATAAGCGTCCGACATCTCACTGAGATGATGATATAGTCCATACATCGTAGAAATACGTTGATTTTATGCGAAACCCAGCACCTCCACAATTAATGGGAGAAGAAAATATCTATCATCTTCTCCCTTTCTTTTTTCATTTCATCACTGTATTTACCATTTCTTGGTGTTAATTTTAGATACTGTTCCGTTATAATTTCTTTTCTGTGCTTCTTTTTAGGATGATAAGTTTCAATATGTTCAATAACTTTTAACGCATTATTGTATAAATATTTTAAATCATAACTGTCTGAATGATTTTCTTTTCTCGCCGTCTTTTTAGATATTGACCCTTTTACATTAAGTTCAGATTGGATGAAATCCTTAATTTCTTCTAATATATTTAACTCAACATTTGTAAATCCAATGTATAGTGTTTTATTTTTACCTTTGTTTGGACTAACCATAGTTATATAACCGTCCGCATCGAAAAATCCTGATATGTAATTCCAATTCATAATGTTTTTATTTATAAATATGTGGAAATGGGGTAAAAACACCCCCCCCCTCTTCGGAGGGGTTTTTTATTTTATTTTTTAAAAGTTTTATTTGGTGAAGAAAAAACTGACTATTTCGGAATATTGAGAATCAGTATTGACCTAAGCGTGTAGTCCTTTATGGGTATTGCGAGCAAGACTTGGGTTAGAAACCCGACACCTCCACAAAATAAAAAAGGTTCCTAATGGAACCTTTTATTGTTTTCTATGTTTTTTAGGTTATCTTCCTAAATTTTGCATAAATTGAGTAAAATACTTTTTAGCAATATCATTCAAACCAGACGATACTGATTGACCAGAATTTTCTGGTGGTACTTCACCACCTTTTTCTTTTCTACCAGAACCCCACATTTCTTTGTTTTGTTCTTCCACATCATCTAAAGTATTTTGTACCTGAGTTTTTTTCTTACCTAAAGCACCACATAAAAAGTCTCTAACTTGAGATTCTAAGTCTTGATAGAATTCTGTGTTGTCACCTAAATTAGTAATCGAATTACCAAAAATTTGTTCAAAACCTCCAGACATACCAGTAATTGACCTATTAATTCTTCTTATACCATATTCCAAAATACCTTTAGTTAGGATTGGTGCTAAAAAATTACAATTCATTAATTTAGGTAAATCTGTGAATGGTACGTTACCCAAAGTGTTAGCCAAAACTTCTTTTAATTCACCATCTTTTATTCCCATAAAACCTAAAATCCATCTATATAATCCTTCACGAACAGTTTCCCATATTGTCCCAAAAATTCCTTGGTTTTGAGACATTGTAAAAGCTGCTTGTTCATTTATTATTTTTTTGTTTTTTGTTAAATAAAGTGATAAATCATCAGTGCTTATACCATTTCTAGAAAGTTTGTTTATCTCTCTAGAGAAATTTTCAAAAACAAGTTCTGGAGAATTATTCTTATTTTTTCTTTCAAACCTATCTACCCATATATTTATTTTTCTTTCTTTTGATTCAGAAAGGGTAGTTCTCTCTTCATTTACTAGGTCTTCAATAAATGAAACTAATTCAGATTCTTTAAATTGTAATTTAGACATTATCTATTATTTTTATTTTCTTTTTTTATTTTTTAAGTCACCTTTTCCTGTTATACCATAACCGCTTTTAACACGTCTACTTTCTTTACCACTAAAATTATAAGCGTCATAACAATATTGTAGTACTTTGTATGTGTTAGGTCCACCAACCGTAGGTAACGCTTTAGATGCTGCACCTATAACAGCGATACACTCATTTTTAGTTGCTTTTGTATCGTTTATTCTTTCTAGATTTTCTAAACTTTCTTCAGCCTGTTTTTTACTACTATATCTACCAGCAAAATCTTGTATTTCTTCTTCAGTTGCAACATCTGGTTCAGGTGCTACTGGAGTAGGTGTTTGTTGAGGTCTTGTAGGTGTTTGTTGAGGTCTTGTAGGTGTTGTAGGTGTTGATGTTGTAGGTTCTGTTTCTGTAGTTGTTCTTACTTTGCTGATTTTATATTTATTATCTTCTTTACTATAATTAACAGTGTATTTTTGTTCTACGACTAATCTACTTTCTCCCAAGACTTCAGCCAAACCACTAACAGATTCTGTTAAAATTTCAAAATCTTTAACTCCCATAGCTAATGCTATTGCAGCTCCTTGTAAAGCTGTAGGTTTTCTACTAGCTATTGTTGGGTTATCTTGAAGTAATTCATCAAGATATTCATCAGCTGTCCCCTCTGGACCTTCAATGTCCATTAGATTTTCTCCAGTTTCATATATAGCACCATTAACATCAATATCTTTAGTTAACACCATGATATCTTCAGAAGCTTCTTCTTCATCTTTAGCCTTACCGAATACTTTAGCTAATTGAGCTTTGTCTTCTTCATCTGAAATTGTATATACGTTACCATCTGGAGTTTCAAAATAGTATTTATCATCAGAATTCTCAATATATTGGAATTGACCTAAATATTCTTCCTTACCAGCGTAGAAAACTATTGCCATAGTAGCGTTTCCAGCATTCATACCAACAAATAAATCTACAGTATTACCATCAAACAAACTTTTGAATTTTACCCTGTATGCTGGCATTCCTTCTGGTCTTTGAATTATTTTTTCAGTTTCACTTTTAATAATTCCTTCTAAATCTTTAGAATCATATATTTTTTTATCGTTAATTATTGTTATTGGTTTATCTCTCAATATGTTTACTATTGGTTGAAAATCTGATTCATTTAATTCCTCTAATAGATTTTCTAATAATGGTACATTATATTTTAATTGATATATTTTAGATAGATATGAACAATCACCTATTGTTCTAACAGCTTGGAAAGATTTGTATACATCTTCCTCCTCAGTACCAGCACCTTCAGTAGCTCCAAAAGTTAAGGTATCTATAATACCCTTACCAAAATATTTTTCACCACCTTCCATAGCGTTATAAAGTGCATCAGCGATTTGTATTATTTCATTTTCTGATTGGAAAGTTACTGTTATATCACTATCTGACTTATCTAGTTCGTCCAAACTATCGTAATATTCTGGTGAAAATGCCATAGATAAGAAATCATCTTCTGATGGTTGTTGTCCACTTGCCCAAGCTTCTTGACCTGAGACAACATTACCTGGAAGTGGTGAACTACCACCACCACTACCAAATTTACCAATTAAGGAAGCTCCCGTCCCCCAAGTAAGTAAAGCACCTAAACCTTTAGCTGCTTGTGCATTTACCAAACCTGGTATATTTTTACCTACAGCACCCAACCTACTACCAGATGCAATTTTAGAAGCCAAACCAGACTTTAAAGCATTACCACTTGCAGTTTTTAGACCTTTGGTTGATACCCTTCCTAAACCTAATAAACTCTTACCCCAAGATGGTAGTTTTGATAGTAGACCTCTACTTCCAAGAGCGGCACTACCTCTACCAATAGAAGCTAATCCTCTTACAGCCCAAGGAGCTATTCTTGCGAGTCCACCAACTAACCAGGCCCATTCGTTTAGTAAATGTGGTTTTTTACTTTTAATATCCGATTCTGTAATTATTTTTAAATCATATTTACGATTTTTAATTTCTTTAGAATATAATCTTGATTCTTCTAAGGTAAAATCTTTATCGTAATTACTCAAATGGTCAAATATTCTTAATTCTTCATTAAGTGATTTTTTATTTTTATTCATAGTTCTTTTTTTATTATAAATATTAATTTATTTAATAAAATTTTAGTTCATTATTTTAAAGCATCAACAAAATCACCCTGGTCTTGTTTATTCATACTATTAAAGAAATCCATCCCATCTTGTGAATTTAAAAATTGTTCAAATTTACTATTTAATTTATTTTCACCCATACCTTCTATTGCTGCAGCACCAACACCAGTACCCATAAGATGATTTATAAATTTACTATATAATTTTGTTCTATTTAGTAGTCCTTTTCTTTGCATTCTAGTCAACAAACCACCACTTTGTCTAAACACTTTGATTTTACCACTTTGTTTAGCTGCTTGTGTAAATAAATTAAGATAAGTTTTAGCATCTTTTGAGAAATTTTTGAATCCTGGTATTTTACTTATTTTACCTAATATATTCCCTAAGAAATTTTGTGTTGTTGGATTTTTCATAGTTTCTAACACCGCTTTACCAGCTTTTGTTTTTCCCATTTCTGCAGTTATCTTAGATGCGTTACCACTTTTTAATCCAGCATTAATTATTTTTGTGTTGATTTTACCACTTTTCATTATGACAATAAATGGTTTAGCTATAGCATCTCCAACATAAGGAACTAAGGATATCAAACTTAATATACCATATAAAATATCACCTTGTCTAAAATATGAAACAGCATTAATGGCATCAGCGACACCAGTTGGGTCTACAATACCAACAAAATCAAGAAATGTGTTGTACCATTTACTTTCATTTAATAAACCCATATCAACTTCATCATCATATTCTTCATAATCTTCATCTTCCCATAATGGATTAGCTTTACCTCTACTGGTAGAATAAGTGTCAGCCCATTTACCAATACTACCTGCTGGATTAGCGGGTCCTCTCTTTAAACCACTTTCCCAAGTCTTAGCACCAGTAGTACCACCACCTTCACTACCTTCTTCTTGTTCGTTAATCATTGTTTTAATGATTGTGATTAATTCAGTTTCTGTTACTTTTACTTTTTTCATCATTAACTATTCATTTTAACGTCTACACTAACCACAACATTAACTTTACCATCGTTAGTTTTCCATTTCCAAGTCTTTTTTAGTTTATCATCTTCTAAATTTTCTGTAGTACTTTTATTTCTTAAACTAAAAGCACCTTTAGTAGCTTCTAAATGACCAACAATATCATTAAAGGTTTTTTTCGCTATTGGATTAGCATTAGCATCTGTGGATTTAGGTTTAGTTTTATTTTTCATCGAAGAAGTTTGTTTTTTTTCTTCCAATTCATAACCTAAAGTTAAATTTTCTATTATTGAAACTAATTCTGATTCCGTAAGTCTTATTACTTTTTTCATCTACTTATTTTTTTGTTTATCCATTCTTTTATATATTGTTTTGAGATAGTGTTAATTTTTTTATTGATTGTTGAAGTTAAATAATCTTCATCATCCGACATTTGACAAATAGCTTCTTCAATTAATTGTTCTTTAAAACCTCCTTTAATTAAATTATTTGCTTCTGTTAAATTAAAACCACCCCTATTATCATAAATAGTATCAAGAAAGGTAAATATATTTTTTTTAAGCCCTTCTTCTGTATAATGCAGTTTTCGTTTATTAACTATATCATTTACGATATGTTCTAGATATAAACTTAATTTAAACGAATTACCCATTTTAGAGTTTTCATATAAATATTTGTATATTACAGAATAATTGATTATATTTGACAAACTAAAGCAATATAAACACCATTAAAATTTAAAAAATTAAATATGTATAATAAAATTATTACTTATCTGTTATTAATAACACTAATTTTTAGTAGTTGTGAGAAATATGAATTGACTGAGGGTTACCCAACAATTGAGAATACTTTGTGGGTTTTAAATAGTGGTAATGTATATGTAGAAAATTTGACAAATGGTGAAATGGTATATTATAACCATTTTGATAATTCACAAGATATTTCTAATTTAGATATATTTGGTGGTTCACAAATAGACATTGATAACATTGAATTAGGTGTGACTACTTGGTATTTTAATGATGGTATATTTGTTTTAAATAATGGGAACACTTACGAATATAATAGTAGTGGTAGTGGTGTTGCAAAAAATTATACATTATTAGGTATACCACCATATGGGTCTGTTAGACACTTAGGTGTAATTTATCTAGATGAAAACATTTTACAAGTTAAAATATATGAATCTAATGAATCTTATGATGGTGATAATTACCATTATTATACAGTATTAACATTTGTTAGAGATGGTTATAGTTGTAGTGATTGTGATTTTGAAAGTAGATTAGATTACACTTTTGGTGGTACCATCACTATAAATATTGAAGATATTCCAGGTCATTTACAATTAAGTGGTACTACTTGGGTGATAACTCGTTATGATAACGGTACAACACCTTATTATCCAAACGATACCATTAATTTCATAAGTGGTGTAGCATATTCAATAAATGGTTTAAATACTAACACTTATTCATTATCTAACAATGTCGGTAATAACCTATATAACTTAACACTTTACGAATGTATTACTATTGGTGGTAATTATTCTGGTCAAGTATCTTTAAGTTCTATAATTGATGGTGAATTAAATAATATTCTAATGAATGGTATTTTTGGGACAAACAATTCAATTAATTTATGGATGGAAAAGATAAATTAATCTTCTGAATGATAATATCCGTCTAGTGTACCATCATTCAAATCATAAATATCTTCCAACTTATCCTTACATAGTTGTACAGTATCCCAATCTTTATCGTTGATTGCTTCATCCAACAATTCAATTATTTCATATATATCCATGATATTTTTTATTTTGACGATAAGTATTTATAATATATCAAAAAGACGTTTACTCTATTAAAAAAATTAATATTTTTATGTTATGGGAAAAAAAGATTTAAAGTTACAACATAAAGATTTACAGATAGACATAATTGACTTATTGTCTGAACTAGACCCTTCAAAAACAAATAAATTTTTAATTTTATTAATTAAAAAATTTAAAGAAGAAATAACTAGTTTTAAAAGTCATATTAAAGAGGAATTAAAATACGTTATCGGTTCAGAAAATTTAAAAGCTTTAAAAGATTTTAACACACATTTAGAAAATAATCGAACTAAAATTAAAGATATTTCACTTTTAAATGATTTTGCTGATTTACACGAACAATTAGTATTTGCTGAAATTAAATTAAAGAAAAATGATTTAAAAAAAGAAATAAAAATAATTTACAAAGATGATGAATGGTTAATATTAAAACCATTAAGTTATGAATCATCTAAAATATATGGTGCAGGTACAAAATGGTGTACAAGTAGTAGAAATGAAAATACTCCATTTTATAGATATTCAAACGATGGTATATTGTTGTATGTGATAAAATTAGGTACAAATGAAAAATTTGGTGTTCATTGGTACTTAGAAAAAGAAAAAGGTGTCGAAATGAGTTGGTGGGATTCAGAGGATAGAAAAGTAGATTCTATGACTTTAAAATTACCATCTAAGATAACTCAAATAGTTTTAGACCATTTTTTAGAACATAAAAAACCTAATTCTTATTATTTTAAAGGTATTGATAAAGAAAATTGTGAAAGAATAGTAAACAATGATGGTGGAGAATATCCTACTCCTTATACTCCTACTATAGAGGATACGGTTATTGATGATAGTATAATTGGTGACAATATTTATAGGTCTAATAGAATTTATGAACAACCTATTTGGACTATTTATAATGGTGATAATAATACTACCACAACTTATGATGTCGATTCTTTGGTAAACAAAACTTTAGAATATACGTATTCTTTACAAGCTATGAAAAAAAGTTTAGAAGATTTAAATATTCCAGAATAAACTATATTTAGATTCTTTAATCTGTTTTGAATTGATTGGTGGTGAATTAAATACCATATATTCATTCTTATCCATATGTGTCGGTTCTTGACCTTCGTTCTTAAATATAAATACCGTATTATTATCATCTTTAGATGGACCAAATAATAAGTGAGTAACACTTAAAGGGTATTTTTTTAACCAAGCAGATTTGACCCACCATTTACCATCTTTTTCATATACATCATTAGAATTAGATAAAGGTTTAACTTGAACATTCATTTTTTCACCACTTTTTTTATCAATCATCATTATATCTGACCCTTCTAATGCGTCTTTATAAATTCCAGGTTCACCACCATAAATAATATCCCAACCATCATATAAATCGATTAAAAATTTAGCAGCTTTTTGCTCATTTTCATTTCCACGTTTCCAAGAAGATTGATTTACTTTTACCATTTCTTTAAAGGTTGGTGTGTCAAAACCAAAAATATTATATTTTTCATCATCCACCCATTTTATAAATTCGTCTATATTAAATCTACAATTATCAGATTTAGGTTGTTTAGTGTCTGAATTTACAAAGTTTTCAAATTCTTTTAATAATATTTTTCTAACTAATGGGTTAGTTGAAAAGAAATTTATTATTGACCAACCATGATTTGTTCCATAAGCATCAGTTCCAGGTAAATTAATAAATCCATTTTTAATGTGTTTAGTTGTAGGTAATCCTGTTGGGGCAATATATTCACTATAAACCTCTTTTAAACTATCTAAAATAACCTTAAATAATCTTTTTTTCCATGAAGTATTAGACCAATACTTTGGGTTTAGAACCCAACTAAAATCACACTTATTTTCACCAGACTTAGACGTTAAATTATCTCTAAAAAGTAAATCTATTTCTTGTTTTGTATTACTATTGTAATTAATTTGTAACCCACCATATTTACCTTTTGTAACTTCACTAGCATCTATGTTTATTTGTGGATAATCTTTATCATTTGGTCCTATTAATATTATTTTTTCAGATTCTGGTAATTTAAAATCTTTAGTTTTAAAGTAAATGTACCCTTTACCACCATAAAATTTAGGTTCACTAAAACTAGTATAATTTATTTCTTGTACATCACCTTCATTTAATAATGTGGATTCACTCAATATTTCATCACTACCAACAATTCTATAAGCGTCTATAGATGGATATAATGGTATGTTTTTATATATTTTTTTATCATCATCTATAATCCATTTCACTAAAATTCTATCTTCCCATGGGTCTTTATCAAAACCAACAACTATACCTTTTGTAGCGATAGGAACTGGATTGTAAGAGTCTTCCATGTGCAATAGTTGTATTATGTCACCAACAGATACTTTTGGATTAATTTTATTA
>Ga0099849_1001325_pt1 | contig 11602 bp, 8 predicted proteins | sample CB_VirMetaG_4_FD_78177 | JGI IMG/M metagenome (GOLD analysis project Ga0099849, IMG submission 78177) | Freshwater to marine saline gradient viral communities from Chesapeake Bay - CB_1508_1M Viral MetaG | ecosystem: Environmental > Aquatic > Marine > Coastal | place: USA: Chesapeake Bay... | reverse complement strand
GGCAGTGCCCGCCCACAAGTCGTCTTTGGTAAGCCAATGGCCACCACCGTTCTGTCCGGCACGTCCGGCGCCCTCTACTACAAACCCGCTGGAACCACCGGATCTTTCGGCGAGTCTGGCGTAAACATCGGTACTGACACCATCACGGTTGAGACCTATCTCAACTTCAAGGTTGGTGATCCCGTCCAGTTCAGCGTGATCAACAGCCAGACCGGTGGTTCCGGCACTGGCACCCTGCCCGCCGGCCTTTCCGCTGGCACGACCTACTACGTGATCAGCTACACCGCCAACACCGGTGCTCTGCAGGTTTCTGCAACCGCTGGCGGCACTGCTGTTGACATCACCGACGACGGCACCGCAGCTGCCCCCAACGAATTCCAGGTTGCATACGCCGAATTCGCTGTGGTCGGCCAAGTCCGCGACTGGAGCTTCGAGATCAGCCGCGCTGAAATCGACGTCACCACCATTGGCCAAACCCCCGGCCAGTACGTGCCTTTCCGCAGCTACATCTCTGGCTTCGGCGATGGCACCGGCACCGCCACTGTGTACATGACCAACGAAGACGCTGCACTGTCCAACCGGATGGTGGAAGACGTGCTGCAGCGCCAGCAAACCGGCGCCGCCTTCAAGCTGTACACCGATCGCGTGTTTAGCGGTGGCACCCTGAGCGATAGCCTCAGCCGTTCTATCGCATTTGATGCCGTGCTGACTTCGGCCAGCCTGAACATCAACCCCGACGACGCCCAGTCCGTGACTGTGAACTTCCGTCCTGCTGGCACCCCCACCTTCGACTTCAGCACTTCTGCCTGATAGCGTGCAAGCGGTGTAGCGCATCAAACCCCCGGCCTCAAACCGGGGGTTTTTTATTGTTTCTAGTCCGCTACAGTAGAACCAAACCTCAGCTGGTTTATGCCTGTTCCAATTCGCGCCATTGATCGCCTAAAAAAGGCGGCCAACCTGGAGCCCAAAAAGAAAGTTGTTGTCCTGTCCGACGGCAGCGAATTTGAAATGTGGGTCACCCCACTGACCGCAGCAGAACGCGAGCGTGCTCAAAAGCAGGCTAAGTCTGACGACGCCAACGCTTTTGCACTGCAGCTACTGCTTTCCAAAGCCCTAGACGAGAACGGCAACAAGCTCTTTGCCGCTGGCGAGATCGACGTTCTTAAAAACGAGGTCAAGGACAAGGATCTCCAAGCCCTGATGCTTGCCGTCATCACCGACGACGACGAGCCGATCGATCCAAAAAACTAGTCGCCGAACTTCGCAAAGACAACTGGCTCATGCTCCAATTTGGCGTAGCCAAGGAGCTGGGACTCACTCTCGGCGAAGTTCGGTCTCGGATGACAGTCGAAGAGCTGATCGGCTGGAGCACCTATTTCCAGATACTCAACGAGGATCAGAAAGCGGAAATGGAGAAAGCGAAGCGCCGCCGCTAGTCGGCGGCTTTTTCGTGCGTAAACTGCAGTATCGGAACGTGACGTAGCGCAGTGGCTTACAGAGCGGACATTGAAATCGCTGTAAGGGGCGCTCAACAGCTAAAGCGGCTTAAGGACGAGATTGCGGCAACGTCCAAACTTGCCGACAGCCTTAATAACTATTTGGAAAACATCGGCGCCGGCGGCGTTGTACGAAGCATCAATAATTTACAACAAACCGTAAATCAAGCCGCTCGGGCATTTGAATCTGCTGCGTTAGGGACACAAGAAGCCACTCTTGCCGCTAAGAATTATGCAGCTGCGACGCGCCAGCTAAACGCCGGCTTAGAAGAGCGTGTTGCTTTACTTAAAGAAGTAAATGAGCAAGAGCGTGTAGCAAAGCTTGCCCGCGCTGGCATTCGCGAACGTACTCAGTACGGCGGACCAATCGGCCCTGGACCTGCATCACCGGTCGGAACTCTTGCAGGCCAAAAATCTCCTGTAGAAGAGCGCATTCGCCGCTCGCTGCAGCAGAAAAAAGAAGAGATTCAGCTACAGGAAGGTCTTCTGCGCCTTGAGCAAAAAAGTGCACAGATAGCAAACGAAAAATTACAGAGCCAGCAGAACCTTGTTCAAGGGACTAGAGAAGTTCTTGACCTTCTTGATCAGCAGGTTCGCAAATCCCAGTTTCTTGCTGGTAAGTCAGGTGCTCTTCAGCAAGGTCCTCTTGCAGGCACTGGCGCAATGGGTTTCCCTGTTGCACTTCCTACTCTCCGCGAGGAGCAGAAAGGTTTAGAGGCCGCAGCACAAAAGCAGCGGATCATTGAACGCACATTAAAAACACGCCGTGAGCTTTCTGGTTTAGCCGCCAACCTGCAGCGATTAGAAACCCGTTCAGTAGTCGCAATATCGGATGCAGTCAGAGAACAAGCAGAACTTACAAACTTAAAACGCGAAGCTCTTGAAATAACAGAACGAGAACTTCGCATATCTAAACAAGGTGCACTAACTGCCGGAAGGTTTAGCCCCATCGGCGGCGCAGAAAACATTCCTGGTAGCCCTGCATTTTTGGCCGCCCGGCGTGCACGCAGGCGCCAGCAGGCATCTGGCGTGGCACTTGGCGCTGGCTTCCCCCTGTTGTTTGGTGGTGGCCCTGGCGCAGTTCTTGGTGGCGCTGCTGGCGGTTTGGTCGGTGGTCCAGCCGGTTTTGCTGCTCAGATTGCCCTTAGCTCAGTCGGCCAGCAGATTGATACTTTTGTTGCCGAGGTTGCCAAAACAGGCGTAGCACTTACATCAGCAGCCGGCACGTTTGAGCTTGTTAAAGATAAATCTTTGTTTAGCAGTGAGGAAGTTAAAAAACTTGCCTATGCACTGGAGGAGCAGGGTAAAGTTCAAGAACTTGCTACACTTCTTACTAGCGATTTAGCCAAACAAATTGGAAGTCAGGGAGTTGTTGCTTTACAGGATGCAGGTAAAGAAACACAGGAATTTACACGCTTAGTAAATCTGCTGTTTACGCAGCTAAGCGCATTTGTAGCCGGTCCGTTATCTGATTTCTTGAGGTTTATTAACAAAGCTCTTGGTTCAGTTACTACCAATGTTCAATTTCGTTCTTTTGAGGGATCATTAGAGGGAAAACAAGCTACACGTTTTGCTGAAATTGTCGCTGAAGAGCGAGGAGGAAAAAGAAGAAATGTTCGGGGCGGCGGAACTGAATTTGTCGCAGGTGGTTTAACAACCGACGTACAACGCCGCGCATTGGCGCGTGCAGAGAAAGAAGGTATTGCTCCAAAAGTTACCGGCTTGACAACATTTGAAGATACTCAAACTATTACGCCACCTAAAGTTCGTAAGGGCCGCACTGGCAAATCTGCTGCAGAGCGTGAGGAGGAGCGCGTCGCCAAGGCGCTTATCCAGCAACGTGCTGTGACGCTTGAAATCCAGCGTCAAAGCGAGTTTTCCGCAAAAATTGCCGCAGCCGAGCTTGCCAAAGATTCTGCACTCGTTCGAGAGCTTCAAGGTGAGCAGCAGCTCGCTGAGCTTGGCGTCCAGACCGCGAAACAGCTGGAGCTAGAGAAAAACACATCTGTGCAGCTGGCTATTGCAAAAGGAGCGCAGGCCAAAGCCGACCTTATTCGCCAAGAGACCGCGCAAGACATTGCGCAAATCGAACAGCGCCGCCAAGAGCTATTTGACGACACGCTCGCCGCTCTTACCTACCAAATCGAGTACGAAGGCGCCGTTACGCGTGAAAAACGCGAGCAGCTGGAACTAGAGGAGGCAATCCGCAAAGCCAAAGGCCAAGGTTTTACGCCTGCGCAAGTCAACCAGATTGCTGAGCAGACCAAGCGCCGCCAGGCCCAGCAGCGCCCACTGCAGAAGTACATGACGGACTTGGAGAAGTCCCTCAACGACACCGAAGGCAAGGTTGTCCAGCTCGCTCAAACGATTGAGAGCGAGCTGAGCACTGCGATGAGCAGCGCCATTACCGGCATCATCACTGGCACGACGACTGTTGAGGAGGCGTTCTCGCAGATGTTCCTAAACATCGGCAAGGCGTTTATCGACATGGCCACCCAGATGCTGGCCCAGCAGCTGATCCTGAGCATCCTCAAGGGCGTCATTGGCGGTGCTGGCGGTGGCGGCGGCGGTCTTCCCGGTTTTGAAATGGAAGGCACCTTAGCCGGTGAAGGCGTCTTTAGCGGGGCGGGTCCTTACAAGTTTGCTAACGGCGGCTACCCGCCAGTCGGCCAAGCCAGCTTGGTTGGAGAGAACGGCCCCGAGCTGTTTGTCCCCGGTCGCCAAGGTGCCATCGTTCCCAACGACATCTTTGCCGCCACCCGCGCTGCACTAAACAAGGGCGGCACCTCCAGCTCGGGCGCTTTTGAGGAAAACGCACAGGCACTGGCGGTTAGCAGCAGCTACACCCGCGAGCGCGTGATGGAGCGCGAGCGCCAGACGATGCTGACTGGTGCGGGCGGCTCAATGCTGATCCAGACTGAGGTGATCAATAATGTGGAGTACGCGACGGTGGATCAGGTGGCCCAGATTGCGGCGACAAGCGCCAAGCAAGCCCGGGCACAGGTCTTTGCCGACATGCGTAACAAGCCCTCCACTCGTGCCTCGCTGGGTATGCGCTGATGCTTGCGATTGGCACCTACATCCGCCTGCTGAACGCGAACGGAAGCGACACCGGCTATCGCTTCCAGAATTTCTTCCACGGCGACACGCGGACGTACGACGGGCAAAACTACACATTTGCCGCATTTGGATTTAGCGGCGGCACATTGGATTTGGAAGCTGCCAATATCAGCGCCAACCTTGTGTTTGCGCTGAATAGCTTGGGCTTAACAATTTTTACCCAAGCTGTAACCGATCGCTGGCTGATTAAGTTGCGCACGGTTTGGCTCGACCCAGACACATTGGTTGAAAGCTCGACCTACAGCGAAGAGGTCTACGCAGTAACCGGCTTGGAGCATGACAACTCTCGACTGTCGGTACGATTAGGCAGCCCCCTTGATGCCGTCCGCGAGAACGCTCCACGTCGTTCTCTAACGCAGCAACTGGTTGGTGCTCTACCCACTACTGGGGAAATTTCACTGCAATGACTCTTTCTCCTAAAGGCGCTGACCGCATTGTCCTGTTGCCTCAGGACCGGGAGATCATGGCGATCACCGGCCTCAACGAAAGCGAATATCGCCAATTTGTTCGTGACATTCAGCGCTATAGCCGAATCGAACCTGGGACGATTGTCAATCTCAGTGGTTTTGAAATAATTCTGATCAACTTAGTTATTGGTGCCGCCCTCACTTATGTGGGCACACTTTTAACTCCTAGGCCCAGAACGCCCCAACAGGCACAGATCACCACCAACACGGTCCAAGGGCAGAACATCGTCAACGGTGCTCGCTATACACCAAAGGCTGGTTTTGACTCCGTCCAAAACGTTGTTGAGCTAGGCAGTGTCATTCCGCTGGTGTATGCCAACCGGCAGACGATTGATGGCGTTAGCTACGGCGGCTTCCGCGTCAACACCAACTTGCTTTGGAGCCAAATCTACAGCGTTGGTGGCGGCCAACTTTTGCGCAGTATGTTTCTTGTTAGCGAAGGAAGCGTAGGCGAGCTGGATCCAACCCAATTCGCAGTTGGCAACAACCTAATTAACAACTACGACCTGGCAATTACGGACCACGGTCGCATCTCCATCTACTACCGCCCTGACGGTGGTCGTTTAACTGCGGCGGACCACATTGCCGGCCAGCTTCCGGCCAACGATCTCGGCAACGCCGAAAACGACGGCGGCACTGATGTTTTTCAGGTGCGTGGTCCTGGCGATGCTTTTGCTTCGGATTTCTGTTTTACGAGCACGCCATCGAACCAAACAACGTTTGGCGTCCACAACTTCATCGGTAACAACTTCGGTTTCAAGGTCAACCCGGTCTTCCGTCCTGCTGTCCAGCTCCAGCCAGATAACAACAACAACGTCCGTTGCCCTAACGACTGGCAGGCCCAAGCCCAGCGCGACAAGCAAAACGTCACGTTTGCCGGGCGTGCAGGACTTGTTGGTACTGAAGGCATTACTCCGTTAGCTGTGGGCGACACGGTCACCTACACGATCTATGCCAGCAGCGATAAAGATCGAACTTTTACGCAAGTCAACCCAAACGGCGCAGACGGCGAAGAAACCTGCAGCGACGTTGCTCAATCCGTTGCTGGCCGCCAACGCAGTTACGACGAAGGCATCAGTTTGGGCGAGCTGTACCGAGTGGGCAGTGCAGTGGCAATTTGCACAGCTCGAACAGAAGCCGCATTTGTTTCCGAGGTGGACAACAGCGGCACTGGTGCTTCACAACCAATTACCGCGACATTTGAAATTGTTCGCGCAGGTCAAGCGAACATTTACAGCCAAGGCACGATTGAGGGCGACGGCGGCAAGAACGCCACGAGCGGCAGCCATATTTACAAGTTTGCGGAAGCTGTTTTCTCAACCGACCGCGAGGCCCGTGTTGTCGAGGTGGGCTTGCGCAGCAACGTGCAACTCCAGATCAGCGGTCTAGCCAACTTCCGGGACGCTCACAGCTACACCCGCTGCGATAACGAAGCCTGCTTCAACTACAACGGCCAAAACGCCAACAACATTGAGGCGATCATTTTCCAAAGCGGCACTTATAGCAGTCCCGACACTCGCTATAGCTTTTTCCGCGTCGCCTACCGAATCGCTGGAACCGACGACGCTTTTACCGATTTGGAGCAACTTTTCGGTGTCCGCAGCGCCACCGGAGTCGCCTTGTACAACTATCTGCGTTTTGAGTTCCCCAGCGCCAGCCGTTGGGAAGTTCGCCTGACGCCAGTTAGCAGCTGGGAGGTCCGTAACAACATCGCTCAAGGCGACTTGGAAGTGATGGACCCGCATATCAACACGGTCCGAACTGTCACAAGTGGCGATGTGACAGTTCGTTTTACCGGAGTTTCTGTCGCTCGGAACGCAGGATCCTTCAGCGTTCCAAGTCTGACCACACCTGACGGTCAATCGCTGGGGCCAAATTTCGACGACGGCACCTTTTATGCAGATGAATACGCTCGTTTGGCCGAATCGTTTATTTACAACGAGGTAACCAGCAGCGCCAGCCAACCTGAGCATCAGGTGGTTTACATCAATACGATTGCCGAAAACTCGACTGAACCGCTGTACGACAACATGGCGATTGTCGGAGTCAACATCCGCAGCAGCACCGAGATCAGTCGGCTGAACCAGTTCAGCGTCTATGTCAACGAGGGAATTGGGGCGACCAGTAATTTCCCGGATGTGCTGTACGACCTGATGACCAACGATCGCTACGGCACCGGCAAAGTGCTCAATGCTGAGCAGGTTGATCTCGACAGCTTTAATACAGCCACTGCATGGACTTACGCTCGCCGGTATTTCTTCGATGGCGCCATTTCAGAGCGCATCAACATCCGCAGCTGGGGCGCCAAGGTTGCCAACGACTACTTGCTGGATCTAGTGGTGCGCAACGGCAAGTTTGCACTGCAGCAAGTTGCCACGTTTAGCGGACCAGAAACAATCAGCGGTTTATTTACTGCTGGCAACATTTTGAGCGATTCGTTTGAGATGTCCTACGCCGATCTGCAGGATCGTGTTCCAGTGCGGGTTTCGGTGAAATGGCGTCAGGAAAAAGAGTCGTCGAACACGGTGAGCCGTGGTCTGTTCCCGGTTGTCCGCGAGGTGACGGTGCGCGAGACCGGCGTCGATGAAGATGCCCCACTGGAACAGATCGACCTAAGCGACTACTGCACCAGCCAAAAACATGCCATCGACCGGGCGAAGTGGGAACTACGCCGCCGGCGTCTAGTCACTCACTCGATCAAATTCAAAACCACGCCGGCTGAGGCATCGCTCGACATCGGCAGCGTCTTCAAGCTGGGACTGGAGACAGTCACCTACAACCAGCCCGCTAACGGCGCGATTGCGGACGACGGGACCATCACCTCTTGGCCCGAGCTTGCCGACGGCAACTACACCTGTCTGCTCTGGGACGGCACAACTGACAACGTCCAGCAAGTGCAGCTCGAAATCAAGAAAGGCAAAAGCAGCGTTTACAGAAACGCTGTTTTCTGCGTCAAGAACAGCACCACCGACACGCAGACGTACAAAACGCAGTCGGTAAGTTTCGATGAAGAAGGAAATATCGAGGTTGAGGCTACGTTCTTCCCAACAGACTCCAATGGATTTAGCCTGCTTACCAAGGACTGGAACGAGTCCAGTAACTGGGTTATTCAGGGCGAGCTATGACGGTTACTTTCCCAGCGCTGTCCCCGACCCGGCGTACGTTTAGCCCCGGTCGGTATCCGATCAAAAAGTTCGAGGCGCTCAACGGCGCCAGCTCCACCCGTCTGTACGGCAGTCGCGCTTTCGACGCGACGTTGCAGCTGGATTTTGTTGCGAACGACGCCGGCACCACGGCACTAATGGAGAGCTGGCATGAATCCAAAGGTGGCGCGTACAGCATGACCCTTCCCGACAGCGTCTTTGCCGGTGCCCCAAGCGATTTGACTGCAATTATTCCGACGTACTTAAACTGGCGGTGGGCAGAGATGCCCTCAGTCGAATCATTGTTCCCTGGACGCTCTAGGGTACAAGTCAGACTTGTTGCCACTTTGGATGCCTGATCATGGTTCTTACCGGAGCTGACGGACAACTCAGGTATCAAGGTGCCATTGTTGGCAAGGTGCGCGACTGGAGCATCACGATCACCAAGGATGCTCTTGAAGATACGGGTTTAGGTGATTACGACCGGACTTACGTCCAAGGGCTGCGTGGCACAACTGGCAGCGCGACAGTGCTGTACGACCCTGCAAATGTCGATGCTTCTGCGTTCTTAAACTCGATTCTTGAGAACAGCAGCAACACGGAAACTGCAGATTTTGTTTTTAATCGCCACGACAACAGATCCTTTTTCTGCACTGGGTTTTTAACCAGCGTGAGTCCCAGCGTCAGCGTGGGTAGCGTGCAAGCCGTCAGCGTTAGTTTCCAAGTATCTGGTAAACCTACCGGAGCTTTCTGATGGCTGTCCTTGGTGTTGGCGGCAAGCTTTATCTAAAGCGTGAAGCACCCGATGCATGTCTGATCGACTCGTCTGCAGTCGATGGAGCACGAAATGCGGTCGGCAGTATTTGTCCTGGCTACTGGTCCGGGGACAAAGTTATTGTTTCCTGCCTGCCCCACGGCACTGGAACATTTCCTCCCAACCCTGATGGGTATGGGATGTACTACTACAGCCAGTATTACCAAGGTCCAAATCGGACCCATATCACCGACTTTACGGATACTTTTTACAAGACTGGAACGCAGGCATACCCCGACGGACAGGAAGCGGATGCTGCGCAGTTTTATGCACGCCCCGGTGACGTTTCCGGCGGTGAGACCATCCAAGATTGCAGCGACGGCGAATACTGGATTCACATTGACGAGCTAGGTGGCGGCAGCTTTTACACCAGCCGTGGCGCAGCACTAGAGGGCAACCCAAACGACAGGGTTTCGTTGTTTGGCAATGTCGCCGGCACGATCGGTCTTGCCCCATTCGGCAGCTCAGATTTCAACAACGCCTTCTGGCGCTGTGTCGTCAGCTTTGGGGAGTACGCCTTCAGCGACGCGCAAGACATTGTCACGCTTGACAGCGTTTGCGAAGACGCCCCTATTTACGAAGCAGTTGTTTACGACTCAGACGAATACGAAAACGCAAATGTTCTTCCCCGCAGCACTACAGCAGGTCAAACAGCACCGTATTGGCAGTTAATTTGCGACATGCGGGAATGGTCATTGGAGCTATCCGCTCCCAGCGTCGATACGACAGCTATTAGTGAAAAATTTGGTGAAGCGGTTAAATCGCTCGTTACCGGTGGTGGCAGCACAGAGTTTTTAATTGACCGCAAAAATTTTGACGACGAAAACGACAACGGAACAACTTTAATGAAGCTATTGCTTATGACCGAAAAAGGTTGTAAAGCTTCCGCCCGTTTTTACTTAGTCGATCGCGGAAAAGAGTCAAAGAGTTCTTTTGACCAGATTCCAGGAGACTTGTACTATGCCTGCGAGCTACTCGTGACGGCTAGCGCGGTCAACGTCCGACCCACAGATATTGTCGCTGGTACAGCGAACTTTGTTACGACAGGCGAGATTAGACTGCTCGAAGCAGTCAACACCGTGGTCCAGTGACCAAGATCACCCGTGCCGGTCAGTCCGGGTCGCTAGGCGACATCAACGTTCCCCAGTCCGGCTTTCGGGATCAGATTGACGCGCTGACCGACGCGGTTCGTCAGCTTGGAGGCAAGCCCGAAATTGAGCCTGGTGCTGGCACGGTTAATGACCCGCTGAATGCGCAATACGTCCTTTACGTAAACCCCCAAATCGGTAACGACACTTTTGTGTCGGGGGACTACGCCAGTGCTGACGACGGCACTCAAAGCCAGAAACTACGCCGCATTACACTGCAGCGCCTGGAGTGTGGATACACCGAAGCCCGCCCCTTTAAGACGATTAACCGCGCCGTCATTGAAGCTGCGCTGATCACCAGCCGCAGTTGGCTCGACCCCGCAGCAGGTGACGATCTCGTTTCGATCATTCTGGCTCCCGGCGTCCATACGGTTTACAACGGCACCGGCTCCAGCACGATCGACGAGTGGAGCGCCACCTTTAATCCCACTCCGGCTCAGCTTCAGCAGTACAACGACAACACTGTTGGCGGCCTAATCATTCCGCGTGGCGCCTCGCTAATCAGCCTGGATCTGCGGAAAACCGTTATTCGCCCTGACTTCGTCCCATCTCCGACTGACGAGGCAGCTGACTACAGCAACCGCCGCTCGATCTTCCACGTCACTGGTGGCGGCTACTACTTCGGCTTCACGTTCAAGGACAAGGCCGGCTCTACTACCAGTCACCACCTGCTGGATTGCTTCCAGTTCACCAGCGAAACCCAGCTCGATAACTTCTACGCAAAGATTTACGCGCAGCTTGGAACGCTTGGTGGCCTAAGCGAAGCCAACGCTGACAGCCGGGAAGTTGAGTACCAAATCACTGGCCCGCAACCTCCGACTGCTGCGGACACCGTTGACACGGTCAACAGCGCTAGCCCCTACATCTACAACTGCTCAAACCGTTCTGTTTACGGTCTGTGCGGCATTTTCGCCAACGGCGCTGCCGCCCAAGGCTTCAAGTCCATGGTGGTTGCCCAGTACACGGGCGTGTCCCTGCAGCGGGACATGAACAACTGGGAGAAATACTCCTCTGGTTCGTGGACGCTGGTCGATGACTACGACGACTACATCGCGCAGGATCCCGACAACGTTCGGATGAAGCCCTCGCGGCGTTCGTTCCACATCCGCGCCGTCAACGACGCAATCATCCAAGAGGTCAGCGTCTTTGCAATCGGCCAAGGCGTCCACCACTGGGTTGAAAACGGCGGCGAGCTGACCGTCACCAACTCCAACTCGAACTTTGGTGGTTGCGCAGCTCTGGCCGAAGGCTACAAGAGCGTTGCATTTGATGCGGACTCCAACTGGGAAGTCAACCGCATCCGCGTTGCCACCGACCTCAGCGAGAAAACGGGCAACATCAAAACGGTCACGCTAGGCAAGATTGCCAGCGGCGTGAGCAATACCGCCACCACGATCACGCTGGCGCTTGATCT
>Ga0099849_1001322_pt1 | contig 11618 bp, 5 predicted proteins | sample CB_VirMetaG_4_FD_78177 | JGI IMG/M metagenome (GOLD analysis project Ga0099849, IMG submission 78177) | Freshwater to marine saline gradient viral communities from Chesapeake Bay - CB_1508_1M Viral MetaG | ecosystem: Environmental > Aquatic > Marine > Coastal | place: USA: Chesapeake Bay... | reverse complement strand
TGGCAAATGAAACCAGAAAGAAGAAAAGAAATTGGGAGGAAGGCTCGCAAATATACTATAGAAAATTATTCAATAGAAGCTGTAGGGAAAAAACTAGAAGATATTATTGATGCGATGCCAGATATTGATTACGACTTCACTTGGGAAACGGATGAAGGTAAAAAAATCAAATTTGAAGATTTGTTAGATGAAGGTAAAAGAATTGCTGTAATGATGCCACAATCAGCTGGAGACGTTTTATGGGTAAATAGTTTACTATCTAATCTAAAAGAGCTTTATCCAGAGTACGACATATACGGAATAACAAGCCCTCAATATGCCCCTTTCTTTGAAGACCATCCAGACGTTCACAAGGTTTTACCCTTTGACCCACAATTAGAAAATCTTCATTTCCTAGAAGGACAAGGCGAACATAATGGTTATTTTGATATGGCGTTTTTACCACACTTAGGAACACAAAAATTTCACAACTATCATCACAACGGAATAGACAAAAAACAATTTCAATTATGAGTCATATAGCAGAAGTATACGCAAAAGATTTAGGAGTTAAAGTGGGCAAGCCACAAATACAAGATCATTTCTTCCCAGTTACGTATGATAAATATATTACATTTCATGCTGACACAGAAATACAATCCAAACAATATGATTATTGGGACATATGTTTATTTTTGATTAAACCAAAACTAGAAGAATTTGGGTACAAAATTATTCAAGTCGGTGGGCCAAAAGCTGAACCTGTCAATGGAGTGGATCAAGTATTAACCGCTTGCAGTTACAGACAATCAAATTATATTATTAAAAATTCCAAACTGCATTTGGGCATAGATAGTTTACCAGTGCACGTTGCAAGTACATACGATAAGCCAATTGTAGCTCTATATTCACACACCTATAAAGAAACTTGTTCACCATATTGGAGTGACCCAAATAAGGTTGAATTAATCTCTCCAGATTTTTCTAAAATCAAACCTTCTTTTGCTACACAAGAACTTCAAAAAAGAATTAACGAAATCAAACCAGAGGTAATTGCACAGGCTGTTTTAGATAAACTAGGTATAGACCACAAAATTGATTTTAAAACTGTTAGAGCTGGTAAAAATTTTGTCTTCCCAGTCGTTGAAATTAAGCCAGATTTTTTTGCCTACTCACGAGAATTGCATAATAAAGGAATTAACATTAGATCAGATCTACACTTTGATTTTAATAATATCTTAAATTGGGGTAGAATGTGCCCAGCTAATTTAATTTTGGACAGACATCTTGATGACGAACAATTGTGGCAAATTAAAAGGTGTGTAAAACAAATTATTTTCAAATTAGACGATCTAAAAAAAGATTACTTAGAATTTTTTAAAAAAATAAAAAAATTAAAAATCAACTTAATTATTTCTACAAAGACCAAAGACATTCTCTCAGATTTAAGATTAAAGTATTTTGATTTCAATGTTACGCTAGAGAGCGAAACTGAAGATATATCGGAAATCATTAGCGAAAAAACAAGATATTTGTCTAAAAAACAATTTATTACTAAACAATCTGTATACAAATCACATTTTTCTGCTATTTTGCTTGACAATTCCGACAAGTTCGTATTAAATGATGATTCTAAACAAGAATTAGAAAGTTTATATTTATATGAGTAGTCCAGAAAAATTTAAAAGAAACGAGCATGGTCTTCTAGAATCGGTTGATTATGTTTTTAATGAAGATGGTTCTGTTAATTGGAGAGCCATGATACCTTCAGAACATTTGTATCCAAACAAAGATTGGTTTGAGCGAAGAAAAATGCCTGTTCCAGATTCTATTGAGGGTCTTGATGATGGCCAACTTTTAATTAAGTTGAGCGGGATTAAAGAATTAGCTAGGCTTAGAGGTTTACATAATGTTACTTATGATATCACCGAATCTTCTGACACTCGTGTTGTTGTTCAATGTATGATTAATTGGATTAGCAACTACGAAAGCAATGGAATGCAAACTTTTGCCTCTATTGCCAATGCCACAACAAATAACACAAATGGTTTTGCGGCAAAGTTCTTAGAATGTATTGCAGAGAATCGTGCTTTTGTTCGTTGTGTTCGTAACTTTTTAAACATTCATATTGTTGGTGCGGATGAAATAGACAGTTCTAAAGATAAAGCTCCAATTGAAACACCTACAGAATCAATAGATATTAGTCCTCAAGGTATCTTTGCAAAGAATCTTAAAGACAAGGTAGGCGTAAGCTCTTTTGATGGCTTTAAGGACTGGTTACGAGCTTTGTACAAAGACGGTAAATATGATGGAGATACGGAACAAGTCAAAACTTGGTCTCAGTTTAAAGATATTCCTGCAAAAGAATGTCGCAAGCTTCTTAAATTAATGTAATGTACAAAACAATAATCCTTAAAAATGACAGATCGTCTTTTCACGCTTCTGCCAGTTTTGATTTGAAAAAAACAATTAAATTTTCAAATCTTGATGAAAGGGATATATTAATAGAAAAATTACAAAGGTTACAAGGAGAAAATTTCAATAGGGTTCACATACCAAATTTTACGTTTACCTATGATGGTGATACCGTTACCCAATATGTTCAATTCATAAAGGGTACTCCTTTTGGAACTATAACCCACCCTTATAATCAAATAGTGTATCAAGATGTTGTTTTAAAAAGCTCAGATTGGACTTTTCTAGATTATAATACCCAAAACTTTGTTGTGGAATCAGATACAAACAAAATTTATGCTATTGATTTTCAATCTTACGCTATGTTAAAAGATGTAAAGGAAAGAAAAAAGATTTGGGCGCAAAATATAGAGTCTCAAAAAAATTTATTAAAATTTAATTAAAAACTACTAGTTCTTAAAGTTACTTGTTTTGAAGTAGATGAGTAAGTGAGATTAGTTGATTTACCACCCCCTAAATTGTTACTCACAGCTCCTGGAGAACCATCTGTCGGTGAATCTTTTATTATACTAGCTCCATTATCGCTTCTAACTCTAACTTGTCCAGCTGATTCAGATAATATTTCAAACTGAAAACTGTTTGTTGGAAACTCAAGTGTTCCAGTATTGATTACAAAATTTACTATATTTGAAGTGTGGCTTGTTGTAAATCTTCTTGAATCAAATCCAAAACTACTTAATTCGACTCCAGATATTTCATTTTTTGTTACTGGGATATTTAAATTAGAACCACCTAAATTAGCTCCAAGTTCTTCGGAAAGATTAAAGTTATATCCAGTAAATCCAGTAAACATTCTTCCGCTAAATGTTTCTTCAACAACATTGAAACTACCGAATTTGTTTTCTAATGTTTTGTGAGATGTTAATTCTCCAGTTTCAAAAGTTAACATTGGCCCATATTTATTATACGGCACAGCTTTGTAGAATAAAAGTCCCGTAAAATTGTTTATATCATCTGCAGTGATATCGTATTGATCTACAATTTCTCCAGTAACTGAATCATAATAGTGTTCTTAAGATTAACTTCTTTTTCAAAAGCAAAATTAAATTCTGTGAAAGGATTAAAATCAAAATCACTTTCAGCTCCAGTGAAAAATTTAACCAAATCAATATTTTGATAACCTAAAAGAAATCCTCCACTACCACTTGTATTTGAACCATAACCAGTTTCAGATCCTATGTTATTATCGTCCTCTGGATTTCCGCTAAATTTAATATTGTTTGCAGGTATTGTATGTCCACCAGTTATATAACCCGTACCGCCAGTAAATGTTAAAAATGCTTTTGTATTTCCTTGGCCTTTTAATTCTTCTATCAAATTTGGTGCTTTATTGTATTTTTCAATGTCTGCATTGCTGAATTGGCCTATTTTAAAGCCCATGTAATTACTAACAAATCTTTTATGTGGCTCAGATCCAAGTAAGTCCGAACCAAAAACAAAATGCTCATAATCATCCTGTAAATCACTAAAAGGATTTCCAATTCCATCATCAAATTCGCCATTATAGGCACTTGCTGCTGAATGATTTGGAGCAAGAAATGTAGGGTAGTGAAAATTACTCAATCCACTAGGTGCACTAGTATAAGCTTTAACACTTAAATCTGAATACCTTACTCCATTTAACCATCTTTTTACTGTTCCATTACTTGCATCAACAGAGGCGGCTATAAAGTTAAGAGTATCGGGAAGTTCATCATCTGTAAATAAATCTACTGTGTTTCTTGCGTCGCTTTCATAATCTATTATTATGCCCGTTCCTGCATACAAATGAACTTTTCTATCTTCTACATTATGGAATAAAATAAACCCAGCGCCACTATGTAAACCTGGTACCAAAGGACTTGAATCAATTTCATCCCTAGTGTATTCAAGACTAGCATCTCCGCCCCAATTGTAAATTAAAACTTCACTTTGGCCGTCAATACCATCCGATGATAACCCTTTTCTTTCTCCAGGATACAACCAACAAAAGACAGAAAAATCATTAGTGCCAATATTAGCTGAAGTTGTACTATCTAAATACAATCCTTGAGTTTCTTCTCCATCATTGTGATACCCAGCGCCAGTAAATCTGATACCAGTTACTTCAACAAATGGATCATAGTTAAATCTTCCATTTAGATTTTCATAAGGATCTAATTTAACAGTTCCCCAATCTCTAGGATCGTCAAAACCACCATTTTTTGTATATTGTTGCCATTCTAAATATGGTTGAGTGTCACCAAAAAGATCATAAGAAGCTCCACCCACTCCAGTTGGATAAGAAGCTACAATTGGAGCATAATTAGCAAACGCTAATCTTATTTTCGCTTCATTTTCTAAAAGCACATTATCCTTTAATGCTGCTTCTATACCACTAAATTGAAAAGATTCAACCTTACCTTCTGGGAAGAATAAAGTATCAAGGTGTTGCCCACTTTCAAAATCTGCGTATTGTTGTGTATCACCAACAAACATCTCTAACTGTAAAGCGTTTCTAAATGGACTTTGATTAGCGATTAATTTGTTCCTATAATTAAAGGGCATTGAATCTCCACCACCTAAAGCAAATATTGACCTACCAAAAATGCCAGTGGTTTGATCAACATAAAGTCCATGGGCATAATTTACTGGACGAGAACGCTCAGTAGAAGAATTTATAGTACCCGATTGTGAAACTGACGAAGAACTTGAAGTATGAGCGGCATTTCCTGTCAACTCTACTATAACCCTAATATCATTTAAACCTTGTGCTGATTTTATTAAATTAGGATTTCTATTAAGTTCTAAAATTTGATCTTCACTAAACGTACTACCAGTTTTAATACCCATGTAGTTTGCAGCATAACCCCCAGTGAAACTTCCGCTAATACCTGCGTTTACAAATGGATTTGTGAAGTCAGGAAATCCTACATAATGGTTTCCACCGTCGCCTTGAGGCCCCAAAAATGATGCTCCTACAAAATTATTAAGTGATGCTCCAGGTTGGGTAGAAACACCAGTATTGTAAGCATTAATAGTTTGACGAGCTTGTTTGCCAGTGCCATCTATGAAAGCTTGCACAAATCCGTCACTTGCAACGTTGATAAATATAGAATGTAGTTTTCCGTCATCTAAATTAGACGCTACTGTATTTAAATTGTCAGTAGAATTTGCATAACCAACATAAAGTTTAATGTCCCCACCATCATGTCCCCAAATAAATCCTCCTATGTTCCAGCTATCCATGAATACACCTTTGGCATTTGATCCACTAGGTATATTAAACCAACCAAACAAACCAAAGGATGCGAAATCTAAATTTGAACTTGAGTTAGCAGTTGTATAATATTTTATTTTACCATGTTCACCGTCGGTAGAATTATCGGCTTTTTGTCCATTAACGTTTATTGCTGTAATAGGGTTTCTTAATAATCTTTCTCCATAATTTGCGTCTCCTTCTTTACCCCTAATTACAACTGCCGACTCTCCATCTTGCAGCTGATGAAATCCGAACTGACTATGTTGTGGTTGAACTAAGAAATTAACTCTTTCGTCTCCAGCGGCAAATTTTTCAGTTTCATATGGGATTCTATCTCCACTTGGTATTGCATAATCTTTATTAGCTGTGTAATTAAATGTTCCACTACCAAAATCAAAATAATTAACTTGTTGAACTCCAGAAATATGTGGGTTAACTCCTGTATCTCCACTAATATTTACATCTGACCCTATTCCAGTAAAATTGAAATTATTCCCACTTTGCAATCTGTTTTCAATAGCTAAGTAAGCACATGTTCCAGTCATTGGTATATCATAAATACTTTCAGCTCTTACAAAAAATCCTGTTTTTGAAGTTGTTTTTAAAATAGATGCTGTAGGTATACCAGAAATTCCACTTTGTAATTGCACGAATGTCATTGGGCCATCTGGTGTTTCTCCAACGCCTTCTCCATCTGTTCCAGTAAAACTGTCATTAAAGCTTACTGGTTCAAAACCAGTTCCAGTTAAATCAAAAAATCCTATCTTGAATCTTTGCGTATTAATTCTATAATTTCCTGTTTCAAAAGCAAAGTATTCATAAACTTGAGTGCTAGTAGCCGTTGAAGTTATCGTAAATCCTGCGCCACTTGTTTCAATTATGGAGGCTGGCTTCGTTTCATAATGGTCAATAGTGCTTACATTACCTGCATAATTTACGCCACTTTCATAAACTTGTTGAAGGAAAACTGCTGGTGTTGATCTAAACGAACCAGATTCAAAGATTATGTTTTGTGCCCCAGAGTTTCTATCAGTATGAAATTTTCCATTTTCTACTGCAAAGGAGTTGTCTAGTGCCATTTTATTTTCTACTTCGTAATCAAAACCACTTTCAAAAACTTCTATTGGCACATCCAATCTTTCATGAAGCTCATTTTTTTCTAATCTAAATTCAGTAACTCCTTCTCTACCTGTTTCATCTATTCTATCTAAATCAAATCTTCCAGACGCTGGTTCTGCATCTTTAAAATCAATAAATTGTCTTAATTCAGGCGAGTTTGTAATATCTTGTCCAATGAAGTCTCTAATAATTAAATTTAAATCTATTGCACTTGATTCTGGGTTAGATTTAAAAGTTCTTGATCCAGCTGTATCCGCTAAACTTGGATCAATATCTATATCATTTGGCCCAAAAGAATTAGAAAATACATTTTCATCTGTTCCACTAATGCCAGAATATCTAACTACAGCTCCAGCATCATCTAAACCAAGATTACCTAGTGCTACGGTAAAAGTTCCAGCCCTAGAAGTAGTTGAACGCCCTTCATAAAATTTAAAAGTTTCTGAGAAAACATTAACGGTGTATAAACCCGCTTGGTTAACTGCGTCTCCAGTGAAAGTAAACATAGTTGATCCATTGTCGTCTGTATTTCCTTCAGCAACAGTAACCCCTGTTCTCAAAACTCTGTCTGAAAATGAAACTATTGTACCATCTGGCTTGGTAAGATTTACTTGGAATCTATCAGCTGTGCTTGGATTACTATTCACTATTGAAATTGGGAAGTCAATTGCCCCAATTGAATTTGTTCCAGAAAAAGGCTCTATACTTGAAAGATGCGGTGTTATAGCCGATGGTGGTTTAGGTAAACTAGCTACAAATTTTTGTGTTGATACATCAAAATTATCTAATTTGGGGTCAAATTTAACATTGTTTTCTACAAAATCAAATTTACCAGTATGATATGTAACTGCCCCCACACCGTACGTGCCCTCTTCTTTTTCCCTTACCGAAAGCACTCTATATGTTTTCTCTATTCTACCGCTTACATCAACAGCAAAAGGAGTCATAGATTGGAAGAATGCTGCCTCTGGCGGATAGTCTTGTGTGGTTTCTAATTTGAATAAAATTCCATTATCCCCCAAATCTTGAATTGGATATTCCTCAGTACTTAACTGTAATGATACAGCTACAGGCGTCCTTAACCCAGATATCTCTTCATCGGTAAACGCTAAAGCTTTATTATCTTTTTCCAAACTTTTCTTAAAATATAAATCCTTAATCCCTTTAGATAAATTTGCGTTAAATAAATGAATGTATGTTTCATTTCCTGCGTCAGATCCAGTTAAAATTAAACCAGTTTGTGGTGCTATTTGTCTGTCTACGATTAAACCAGTAACACCGTAAGCTCCATTAGGATATTCTAAAAAACCCGTAGATTGCAAAAACATTCCATAATTAGGAACTAAGTTTTTCATTTCATCTACAACTCTAATAATATCTCCAGGAGATAATAAAGACGATTCAAAACCAGCGTCAAAAGAAACTGTTTCAGTTGCATGTTGAGAATCAAATAATATATTTCTAGCCATTCTTAAAGCTTGGCCTTTTGATGTTACTCCGTAACCATTGACATATTCTTTAATATATCCATATTTAGATATACTTTCTTTATCTTCTGCATATTCTGTACGCGGTCTGTAATTATTTTCTTTATCTAAATAATTAACTTCAACAGATGTTAACTTTGTACCCTTTACTACGTCCGAATAACTGAAAAGTCCATCTACAACATTTAAATTAGTAAATGTCATTGAAACAGGTTCTGGTTTATCAATTCTAAACTGAATTTGTGAATCTTTATAATAACATAAAGCTTGCATGTGTTTAGCTATATTTTTAAGAACAGAGTAAGCATCTTCATTACCTTCAACTCTTTGGTTGAAAGAAAATCTTGGCTCCTTTCCACCGAGACCATCATCTACACCAACAAATTTTCCATATTCATCTACGGCATCACAATATTTTCCTATTTCGTATAATGACCATATATCTATGTTTTCTAAATCTCTTGAATATAAAGCTGTACCATATCTAAAGTTATTCAATAAATCATACAAAACCCAAGCTGGATTGTCCGACCAAGCCCATCTAAATGAACCGTCCCATTCTCCATCGTATATCCTATTTCCAACTGTTGACCCATCTGAAGAAAATCTCCTGTCACCACCCAAATCATCTGTGGGGAAATAATTTGATGGAACTAATATTTTTTTACCTTTTATTTTAAAAGTTCTATTAGGTAATTTTTGAAAAGATCTCGCATCAACTGACGATCCAATGTAAGCTGACATAGGATATCTGAATCTATTTTTTGTTTTTTCTGTAACGCTTGCTACAGAGGTATCTCTGTTAATAAGGTTTGATTTTGTTTCAAAAGTAGTTTTTTCAAGAGTAACTAACCTAGTTGCTGTTTCAGATGTAAATTCAGGCAAAACTATATTACTTATTGTAAAACGATATCCGCCTTGAAGGATTATTCCTGTTAGAGCAATTTTTCCTTTTCTGATATTAAATCCTTTTCCATCTGTTTTGGGGATTTTAAAAGTAGCTAATTCTTCTATTACTTCCCCGCTTTTTAAAATATGTTTGGTTTTAAGCACGTAATCTATTTTTGTTGGTAACGGCCTACCAGCTTTAGATCTACCAGCTTTATTATCTGCGGAAGAATTAAAAGATTGGGTATCTGAAAGCGCACTTACCGATACTTCTATATCTATTTCTTCTATATCTGCATCAAAAATCTCATGACTAAAAATTGATGGATCTTTTTGAGCTGGTTCATAATTTTGCCACGCTGTAAAATCTCTACCTGATCCTTGTCTGTCGCTATTATTTCTTCTTTCGTCTCGGCTTCCTGTACCATTTCTAGCTCCATTAATAGTTCTGTCAAATGGGCCTAATAAAACATACTGCTTGGCCAAAGTTCTTTTAGCTACTGGCAATATTTGTGAAATAGTTTGATCTTCTGATCCCTTTTTTAATTCTATTTGATATTTTGCGAACTGTTTACCTGAGTCAGTTTTAACTTGGTTTTCATCAAAGTAAACACCCTTGTCTAAAGTAAGTGTCTTTGCGCTAATAACTTGACCAGCTGGGCCACTTGCTTCTTGTTGTATCCACGGCCCTTGAAATCCTTGAGTACTTGTGTAGTAAACTTTTGTTGCACCCAAGTCTGTTATTAAATATTTTGTTCCTCCGTCGTATATTAATTGGGGTATTTCTGCATTAGTTAGTTGGTTTTTAAGTCCTTCAAAAGCTCTGTATGTTAAACCAAAATCAGCAGTACTTGTTTGCAATAAAAATTCACCAATATAACTAAAAACATCATAAATTGTACTTGTACTGTCAAAAGCTTTTCCACCAATAGTATCAATAAGGGGTTGATAAGATGTTGTTGCCTCTCCATCCCCTAAATCTATTACAAAAGCTTTAAAATTATTTAAAAAATCTTCATCTGCGTCAAGTTCACCATATCTACTTGGGCTAAATTCGTTTGTTGGCGCTAAACTCCTAAGTGTTTCTTGAAAATTTTTAATTTTTGCTAGTAAAGTGTTTTTTCTGCGACTGCCTCTATCTCCTTGATGAGTTATAATCGTGACAGCGTTATAAGCTGTGACGGTGTTTCTTTGGTATCGTTCATAAGTGGTTTCGTCAGATATTTCTTCGTCTTGCCTTTCAATAAATCTTTCAACCTCGTTTTTTATAGCTTGATAAACTGGAGCCATATTTTGAAAGTTGTTGTCTGTTTGTGTGGATTGACTATCTATACGATTTTTAACTTGAGCAGCGTTAATATTTTGATCGGTTATAGTTTTAAATTGTGTATAAACAAAAACCTCATTGTATATTCTTTGGGTGCTTCCACTTGAGATTGTTACTATAGTTTCTGTACCCAAAACCTCTCCTCGACCACCGACTGCAATAACTGTAAAGATTAATTGAAACCCAAGGGACTTAATTAAAGATTGAGACTCTACTACTTTACCTAATTTTTCTTTTATTTGATCTAGATATGGTGCTGCTCCCGTGGATAAATCAATTACAATTAGCATATGATAAGGGTAACGAGCTCTTTGTTTTGGTGGTCTTGCTTTTAGATTAGTATTTCTTGTATAAGAAGTATTTAATATTTTATCTGGGAAATCTTTTAATATATAAGCATCTGCCGCAGGAGTGGTTGATATAATATTTTCGTCCTGTGGTTCTACATTTACGAAATCGTCTGCTTGTCCATATAAGGTTCTACCATCTCTATCAACTAAACCTTCTATTGGCCCTTCTGAAATTAAATCTATGACATTACTAATAGTATAACTTTCCTTAACATTAGTTCTGTCGGGAGGAAGTAAATTACTTGGTGGTGCATCTGGCCCGTCTGTTGTGTAACCAGCAATTTTTGGCTTTTTAGATGCCTCTAAATAATATTTTTTGTACTCACTCATTATTGTTGACTTATATCTATGGATTGAGCGTTTGTTGAAATAACGTTACTGCCAACTCTTAGCTGACCATATAAAACTGGAATACTAAATCCTTGTGTGACATTATTATTTGTATTTCCAAAAATGTAACTATTGGTGTCCAGAGGACTTTCCATAGTTTGTGGTGTTGGGTCTGGCATAAGTAATCCTTGAATACCTTGAATAATAAATGATATACCTATATTTGTTATTATTTTTCCAACAAAACCTCCTATGGCACCACCTGTCATAAAAAGAAGAGTTCCCACAACTATTTTCCCAAAGTCACTTAAACCACTTCCAATAATTGAAGGTACAATATGAACTTCTTCTAAACACTCTTTGTTATAATCGGCATGACACGCTTCGGAAACTTTACCCCTTTTATCAACTAATCTGTAAAATATACCCATTTGGGTTTTAGA
>Ga0099849_1001321_pt1 | contig 11625 bp, 13 predicted proteins | sample CB_VirMetaG_4_FD_78177 | JGI IMG/M metagenome (GOLD analysis project Ga0099849, IMG submission 78177) | Freshwater to marine saline gradient viral communities from Chesapeake Bay - CB_1508_1M Viral MetaG | ecosystem: Environmental > Aquatic > Marine > Coastal | place: USA: Chesapeake Bay... | reverse complement strand
GGGTTCGCCCACGCAGAGGCACTTGCATCCGGTCAGACGGGCAAGCTGTACCTAGACGAGGTAAAGGTGAAAACCAAGGATGCCGTCATTGAGGTGGATGACAGCTACGAGTTTGTCACCAAGAAACTAAAGGAATTTGAATATCTAATGAACTTAACAGGAGAATAAATTATGTCACAGACTATTGTAGAAAGCCAAACCGCTACCTATACCGTTCTACCGGGTGAGACGTATGTCTTCAGCCCAGCAGGTACTTGGGATAGTATGACCGGAACACTCAAGTGGTCCGATGGAATTACGGATGTTGATATCCAAACCTTTACAGCTGACGGAGCTGTAGAAGTGATTGCACCAACAACCACGTTGAAGTTTGTCACCGGAGCTGACGGAACCAATGCTGGAAGCCTTCTGGTGAGCTTGTACAAGAAGCTCAGCTTTGAAGATTCTGATATGTTCCCGAACGGGCGTGAAGTAGGAGCGACGATTGCCTAATGGCTATTAGCGGACAGGAACCCACCATTACCAATCAATGGCGGGTGTCACCTTCAGGAAAGGTAAGCATCAACTTCGAGAAGGAGTGGATTGATGCTTTTGGTCGTCTACGGGTATCCCAGTCTGTGACCCAGCTGGACTTCAAGCAGCTTTACGATGAACTGCCCCTGTTTTATGATGATCAGGAGACCTCCGGATCTGGAACGAACAGTACTTACAACACCAATGAGGCATCCACTACCCTGTCCGTGGGAGCCACAACGGCAGGTACACGGGTCAAGCAATCCAAGATGCGGGGATTCTACCAACCCGGCAAGGGCTTGCTGATGAACGTGACCGGGGTTTTTGGAACCAGCGTTTCAGGAATCACCAAGCGGTGGGGTTACTTTGATGACAACAACGGCCTGTTTTTTCAGCACAAGGATGGCACGGCTAGTGTAGTCCGGCGGACATATACCAGTGGTGCTGCTGTGGATACCACCGTGGATCAGGATTCATGGAATCTGGACAAGCTGGATGGTACGGGGCTTAGTGGGATCACGATTGACTTTACCAAGTCCAATATTTTTGTCATCGACTTTGAATGGCTGGGCGTTGGTGGTGTACGTTACGGGGTTGTGGTGAATAACCAGATTATCTACGTCCACCAGTTGTACAATGCCAACTCATTGGACAAGGTGTATATGAGTACACCGAACTTGCCTATCCGATTTGAAATTAATAATGATGGAACAGCTGTAGCCCATGAAATGGATTGTATCTGCGGAACCATCCTTTCAGAGGGCGGGAACGATGACATCATCAAGCCCGTGGTAGCTACACGGGGAACCACATCCTTGGCCATGAACACGGCTAGTGGTTCTTACACCCCAGTTGTTTCTATCCGGTTAAAGTCTGGGCAGATTGGGGCTAGAATCAATCCGGAGGAAGTGGCGGCCTTTGTCACTTCATCTAATGTGGATTTCCACTGGAAACTCCTCCTCAACCCGGCTATTGCCGGAACAGACAACGCTTCATGGACAAGTATAAGCAACTCCTCGATAGAATACGACATCTCAAGGGACAATACCAACACAACTTCCGGAGGTTACGAACTCGCCCACGGATACGGGGGAACTTCTAACCAAGTTCATGCTCCTGTTAGCGGAAGGAACTTATCCTACCTGTCTCTGGGCTCGAACATTGATGGTAGCGTAGACGAAATAGTCTTAGCCATAGCCCACTGTGGAACAAGTGGAGCCGCTACGGCCTATGGTGGCATACGAGTAGGAGAGTATATATGATCGCAGAAGCAGCAAGTTTTGGTGTAGGTACACTTTCCGGTGCAGGTATTAAGTTGGCTGGAAAATTACTGGATGGTTATAAGGAAGCGACTCTGTCAGATAATCAGATAAAGCTGGCCAAGATTCAGGCAACAGAGTCTGGTTGGAAGTCCGCAAGGGAGTTTGCCTTGTCTTTTGCCGGGGGAGCTATGGCTCGAAGGTTCATTGTCCTGACGGTCTTTTCATACCTGTTTATTTTCCCTTTTATAGCTTCTCTTAAGGAAATTCCTATAAACTACCTTCACATAGGAGAGGGAGCAGGCATCCTTGGCTGGATGTTTGGTCTTGGGGAAGGTGTGAAGACAAGAACCACGGAAGGGTTTACGATCCTTCCTTTTCAAACCATGATAGCATCCTATGTCGCCGGATTTTATTTTGGAGCAGGCACTGTAAAATGACAACCGAAAAAAAAGCAGAACTCTTCGCCGCTTTCCGTTTAGTGGAAGCCCTAGTAGTAATCATCACAGCTCCCATCCTTTTGGGCTTGGGAGCTTGGGCAATGGCCACTATTGTCCGCCACGACGGAGAAATCTCTGTTTTAAAGTCGGAATCCAGTTTAGGCCCCCGGTATACAGCAGAAATGGCCAAGGAAGATTTTCAAGGAGTGCTTGAAAAAATAGGTGACCATGAACTGCGTATACGGGTGCTGGAGAAAATTCCCCGGTGATTACTGCTTTAGGTAAGCATACTCAAGGGAATCCAGTCGCTCTTCCAGCTTGACCAAGCGTTGCTCGAAGTCGTCAAGGTGAACCTTGATAATGTGCTGGTTCTTGCTACCTGTCAGTTTCTCCCATCCCATTGCCGCCCGTTGGCGTTGCATGGTGTGGTATCCGATTGTCAGACCCAGTTCTTCCTTAGCCTTTTTGACCAGCTCTGGAATTAGTAGAGTCTTCAAGGACTTTTCGTTATTATTGAGCCAGAGGACAAAAGTCGTACGTTCTGGCATGGTTAGTGTATTTTGTGTTTTAGCCATATTATGTTATGAGTTGTTTCCAGTCAGAGGTAATGACCTTATCTGATAAGGCTTTCTTTTGCTGGAGTATGTTAAGAATCTTTTCTTCGAGTGTTTCGGGGACTAGAATGTCGGTATAGAGGCACACGCTCCGCTGACCAATACGGTGTATTCGATCTTCGGACTGAAGTCTGTCTTCCAGACTGTAGCTTGAAGCAAAGTATATGGCATGGGAAGCTGCCGTGAGAGTAAGTCCTTTGCTTGCCGCTCGATTGGCAACAAAGAATCGTACGTTGTCGTCATGCTGAAAATCGTGTACGGCCCGGACTCTGTCATCGGGGCCAGTTTCCCCGTAATAAGACACCGTGGAGCCTGTTCCGTAAGCTGATTCAAGCTCTGCCACGATTCGTCGAACGGTGTGTCTGTAAACGGTCCAGATGACATATTTCTTGTTCTCGTTACTGGTTAAATATTTGAGGGTATCGTACCGGGCATTGGAGATATCATGGGTCTGACCATCATCGTCTATAACAAACCCGCAACACACCTGATGAAGCTTGACAAGAGCAGCCAAGACGGAAGTTACACTAACCATTCCCGTCTCGGACTGCTCCTGTTCAAGCAGGGCTACCTGCGTGTCTCTGATGCTGTTGTACACTGATTCTTGATCCTTAGTCATCTCGACATAATGTCGCTGGTAAATCTTTTCCGGTAGATCCAGACAATCATTCTTGGTCAGCCTTATGGTAAAGGGCTTGAGCAGATTCTCTAGATAATCCAAATTCCTATACCCGACTACCTTATTAAAGGAACGGTTTCCCATTGTCATAGCCTTCTCCACGGCAAAGGCATGCTTGAAAGCTGTGTAGGAATTAATAGGCAGGGCTTGCGGATGCAGGAATCTGCACTGACTGAACAAATCCAGTGGTCCTTGGGTCATGGGTGTGCCTGTCAGGATACGCCTGTACTCCGCATGATTGGCCAGCTTCAGTGTATTCTTGGTCTGCTGGGCTTTGGGGTTCTTGATAACGGTGGATTCATCTATCACCATTAGACACTTGCCTGAACAGATGAACTTATAGAAAGCACTGTATCCCCGCTTTGTCCGAACAGCTTCGATGTTGGCAAAAAGCATCCTTAGCCGTGGAACAGGCTCCATTATCTTATCTAGAGCCTTACGTTCCTTCACCCGCATATTGCTTCGCCAAGCCACAGCATCCACATCATGCCAGCCGTGCTTGGGCAACTCAGAGTAAAGCCAGTTCAGGTGAACACCGTTGGGAGCAAAGACCAGCAGCGTATCAATCTTGCCTTCCTTGTAGAGATGGAATGCCACATCCAGCGTAATCTTTGTCTTACCCAGCCCCTGCTCAAGGAAGTATCCATGATATTCCCGGTCACGGGTGCTGTTGTAGACTTCAGCTTGATGTTTCTGTGGCTTAGTTTTCATCTACTTCTGCGATTTCAATAGCTTCTACATACTCAGTAGCATACGTCCAATCCGGTTGGCTGTTTTCTTCAGCCTCTTCCAAGGCTGCTTCCTTGGTTTTTGCCTCACATTCATAGATTTCGTATACGGCTTTTTCGTGTTTTACTGTTACTTTAAATTTCACCAGTGGTAATAATATTTAGTTAATGGATGAAGCAGGGTCAGGCGTTCCCGGCTACGGCTTACACCAACAAAGAACACCCGATGTTCCGAATCCGGTTCATCCTGATAATTCTGATAAGTCTGCCAAGCCATGTCCGGTAGAACCATTACATGATCATCCTCCTTACCTTTAAAACTGTGAATTGTACCAATGCGGATATGAGGTTCATCGGCCAGTTTGCCCTGCTTTTCCAGTGTACGCATGTACAGGCTCCGCTCGTACGGAATTTCTGTCAGGCTTTTTTCCCAACCATGCTGGGCAACCAGTCCATGATCCTTGGTCAACTGCTTGTAGGAAAACTTCGTTCCGGGCTTAGAATCCACAATAGCTTTACGCTTGGTCTTGGGCATCAGTTTGTTGGGCAAATACAAAAAGCACTTGGCTAAATCTGATGCCAGCAAAGGCTCTTCCGGTTCAGCCATCATTTGGTTCCATGTCAGGACGGCCTTGCGGATCACAGCCAGATCCATCTTGTCTACCTCTTCTTCATCCACGGCTTTGACAAAGCTGTAGAGCAATCCGGCTTTTTGGAGCTGATCTTCAAAGTAGCCAAAGAACATCCGGTTACGGCAAAGCAGGGTTGTCGGTTCCCCCTTGACCAGTTCCTTGGTGAAATCCAAAGACCGTTTAAGCCTCTCTGGCTGGCTTTTACCCTCATGGTAAGCTTGGATATGCTTGTACTCCCTAAGTCGAATCCTAGAGGCAACCTCGTTAGCGTAGCGGGCTATTGGAACAGGTAGCCTGTAGGATTTATCTTGAATGATTTGTTCATCGGTTTTCAGGGCAATCAGAATCCCCGGATCAGCTCCGGAGTAGCTGAAGATGGATTGATCATCATCTCCGGCAAACCAGACCTCTTGTGCTTGCTTGTACAGTTGCTTGACAACCTCAAACTGCAGGGGCGTTAAATCTTGAGCTTCGTCTATGAAAGCAAACTGGATGGGCAGACCGGGAAACTCTCCACTGATTCCCTGTTCCAGAATCTCTTCCAACAGATCCGTGTAGTCGTACAGGCCATGATAATTGCGATAATTATCATAAGTTTCTATAAAATGCCTGTATTCCTCCGGAGAGATCATGATCCCATGCTCATTGGGAATCAAATCTGTCGGGTGCAGTCGGTTTCGTTGCAGGTTGTACAGTGCCAACATAGCGTCACCCTTACCCCTCTCATACAACTCCTCCCCCAATCCGGCTGAACCAAATCGGCAATGCAGATCTTTGCCCAAGAACACATAGTCTTTACGGCTCATGATCTTGGGTCCTACGATTGCTCGATAACAGGTAGAGTGGAGCGTACGGAAGTAAGGAAAGTCATCTTCCTTGAAACCAAACTTTTCAATAGCTCTGTCACGGGCTTCATAAGCTCCCGCACGGGTGAAGGTAGTAAACAGTACGCTTCTGGATGCGACTCCTGCTTTAAAAACGGAGTCCAGTCGGTCCAGCAATGCTGTTGTCTTACCGCACCCGGCGGAAGCAAATATCTTACCTGTCTTCACTTTTCAGTTCTTTTTTGGTTTTCCAGTAGGCTTTATTGGCTGCTGTCAGGAAAGTTTCCATATCCTCCTTTTGGGGATTCTTGAAAAGGTGAACATAGTCATACCGTTTCCCCCGGATCTTGGTGCTCACGGAATACTGGTAGATCAGGCAGATTTCCTTGTACTCATCCAAGGCTCGTTGCTCAAGGTCTACCTTACGGTGAACTTTTACTTGTTTAGCTGTAAACGGATCTTTCATTAAAATGGATTGATTACTTCCTTGACGGTTAGGGGTTCAGGATCGGAAGCAAAGGCTTTACGAGGGATCTTCCAGAAGTTGCACCCCTTTCCAGCTATCTTCTGGTAATCCTTGATGCAGTTCATTTCGGTTCTGAGGATAGCCAGTATCTGGTTTTGCTTGAGCAAGTCGAACCGTTGCCTGTCTAGATAGTTCTTAAAGTCTTTCCAGCGGAACCAGTAGTCCTCAGGACCGCAGAAGACCAAGCCTCTTAGCAGGTCTTCGGGGGACTCCGTGGATCGGTTATCCAAGATGAAGGATTCCAGAAACTCCAGTAACTGACCTTTTGGCGACAGCTCTGCTGGCATGTCTATTTCCGTGCAGTGCTTCAGCAGTCCTTGGACAATTTCCGTCCACTCCTCATTCTTGGGAACCGGAGGCATGATTTTAAGGACTTCCATGCACCGCTTCTGGAAGAGTCTTGGCGTTTGCAGCTCATCCGTGGAAAGGGATATGCGTTGGACTTCTGTTTCATTGGCTATAATGTCCAGATACCAGACCGGAGGGCTGGTGTTGATTACGGTAAGGGATCGGTTATTGGGAAGGATTTCAGCATCGCCTACGCCATGCTCCTGCGTCTTGCAGACCTGACTGTTGCAATAATCACACAGGGGGCTTTTTCGACACATGTAACGGTAATCCTTTGACCCGTAGCTTTTCTTGATAGCTTCGAGTTCTCGTCCGGGGAGCGGGTTTTCGAGGTAACGGTTATATTCATCTAGTTTATCTTTCCAGTTATCGGGGTGAGCTTTTTTGGCGTAGACTGCCACGTTGCATAGGGTGATGTTTCGGGCTCCCTCCAAGTCCTTGTTTTTGCGAAATATGTGATTCAGGCAGGGGGGTCCACCGGGGAAGATTTCGTCATCCGAAGGTGGTGGAGCCAGTTTTTCAAAGTCTTCAGGGGTAATGGTTCTTGACCGGACGTAGTCGGCGAAGTCTTGAATCTTGGTAAGGGCTTCCCCTTTGGAATCCAGACCGTATCTGAAATTCTTTGCCCCGTTGAAATAGGGCATGTTAATCCAGTTGCCGTAGTCTGGATGTCCTTGTCCATTGGAGCCTAAAGATACCTGTTTCGGAAAGATTTCCGAAGCCCCAAAACCGAAGTAGCCAGCCAGCATGTCCATTTTCTCCACCATAGCCCCAGCCGATATCCAATCGGAGACAAACAGATAGATATGAGGACCGCCAGACTTAGACCGACAAACGACAAGAGGTATACCAGAGTCAGCAATATCCCGGCAAAGATCTTCAAGGGAAAGGCCACGATACTGATCAACGTCGATGGCTCCGAATCGGCATTTAGACTCGGAATTGATTGGAGGTATGCCGATTCCGGCGATCCCCTCCACATGTTTTCTCCAGTCTTCTTCTGTGACTGGTCTTTTTTCCATCCAGCACCTTGCTTCATGCTTACCTGTCTGTGAGATTTTCTTAGTGAGGTCGGCTCTGCCGAAGGCAAGATCAGAGCCTTGAAAGAGATCCATGAGGGTTTGAGCGTCATTTAAAGTAGTCATGTTTCTCAGGTATTCTTAGAAATGTTTTAGTAACTGAGAAGCTTTTTCGTAAAGTTATTAAAAATACTTATCCTATAGCTCCCCCTACTTCGGTTTCGCAATGCGAGCCTGTCTCAGCCTTACGGCTTTCGGGGGAGCATTAGACTATAGGACAGCACTAAGCCAACGGCTTAGAAAGGGTTGTCTTCAGACACAGTCAGTTCCTTTACAGGCTCTGAACTGGGCAATGAAGCAATAGCGTCACTGTGGGCTTCCACAGCTTCCGCAATCAGGGCTTTGTCCTCCTTCATATCCAGCTCACGATTCGGGCTGATGCTGAATTCATACCAGCTGTTGCCCATGCCCCGCTCCAGATGTGTATCCAGATTGAAGCTGCGTGAGAAGATGAAGGGTTTCTGCTTCGGATCAGCGTACCGGAAGCTCCGGATCTGCTTGGCCAAAGCACGGCCATGCTTCAGGTTTGAAGACTGGAAGGGTATGATAGCCTTCTTCCATTCCTCTCCATCCTTAAACAAGATGAAGAAGTAGATCGTCAGGACAAGTTCATTGTCCCCCAGATACTCCTTGTTCTTTTTGTCGCCGTCACCACGCCTGTAGCCTTCTTGGCCAACAACCGTCATGGGGTGATGACCCACCAAACCGCCTCCGGCAGTCATGGGTCGCCACTCCGCATAGAGTGTCTTTTGCGACAAGGGCAGGAACTCCACTGGCTTGGACAGGAGCTGGGAATCACCCATGAAGAAAAGGTCGCCCGGTTCGGCTCCTTCCACCTTCTTGGTAGCGTAATTCTCGTGATCCTTGTCCACTTCAGCGGCGGATTTCTGCAGGATTTTGATCAATGGCATGGACACACCTGCGTCCAGCTCATCCATCCCTAGACCTTGTAGTTCTTTTGGTACTGTACTCATTTATACTTTGGTTCGTTGTTTCTGTTGTGACTAGCCACCTTATTAGGAAGCTATTTGATTAGATATTCTTGATGGCTAGTCGGAAAATTTAACCTTCCTAACCTCATAAACATTGAACAGTTCACGGGGAAAGTCAGGAGACTCCGCCTGTTCCTTGATAAAGGCTTTCAGGGTCATCGGGTGGATCGCTTCCTTGCGTTCCATGGACAGATTCAACCTGCCACATAGTTCCACGATATGGTCAACGTACTGATCCTGTCCTCGATCCAAGGGGATGTTGACCACATTCTTGATAATGGAGTCTAGATTGTTTTCCCGAAGCCAGCTGAAAGCTGCTTCACGCTTGGGCTCGGTGATCCGTCCAACTGGAAACTCTTCCAGCTTGATACGGGTTCCATCGGCCATGCGGATCTCGTCGATCTCCAAATTGTGGAACAGCTCAGGCAGAAGGTTTTGTTCAATATTCTTGAACTCTTCTTCCTTGGCCTTGGCTTGTTCTTCGAGATCTTTGATTTCCTGCTTAAGGGAAGCCATCTTGGCTCCCAGCATCCGGCATTGTTCCAGCTCACTGGGAGCTGTTCCGGGGAGAGGTAATTGTTCTGACATAAGATTATAATATTGGAGGTTACCACGAAAGAAGGCAATCCTTTTTTACCTCCTGAGGGATTAATGCAAATTTCATGTTTATTTTTCCATTTATACAAAAGGCTAAGCTGTAGAAGGGTCCTTCACCGCTGGGGTGCATGTAATAAAACATAACCGTCTTACCTTCTAGCTTTGTAAGCTCAGGTCTTGTTTTTACTATTTCCCCGGCTAAAGTAGGTGCATAATCTGGATTGTTTATCAGAGTACGCAGTGTAAGGGGTTTCCTGCTAAAAAGTTCGTGTAAATCTTCTAATGTCGAGATCTCTGAAATTTTCTGGACTGAGTGCATATCTTGGTTGGCTGGTTATTTTTAGATGATCTTTCTTACCCGGCTCTACCTCAAAAGGTGTAACCCATGCTTGAATGACAGTTTTTCGTCTGGGATTACGGTTCCATATCCAAGTATGGATACCATTCCAGTGAGCTTTGGTCATCCACGCATATTGGGCTTTTCTGATTTGAAGGTTTGTGGCTGGGAGGGCTTTGAGTTCGATCCAAAGACTTTCCCCTTGATGAGCCGACCAGATATCCGGGATGCCAGACCCCGTAGTCGTCTCAATCCTTTGGAAAAACCACGGGATGTTGCTTTTGATCCAGTCGTAGAAGGCTGCTTCTGGTTTTGTTGCCATGGGTATTCTTGATATTGGGTATATTCTTTTTCCATTTTTTCCCAAGCCATGCGTTCCAAGATTTCTGTCTCACGTTCTTGAAGCCATGCTTGGTAGTCCGGGTGTTCAAAGTCCTCTGGATAGTCGTTTACCATGATAGTAATCCTTCCCTGTTTTTATCTTCGATGCAGCTGTACCAGCTTTGTGTCTCAAACCAGTTTTCGGATAGTGACCCGGAGTGCTTATACGTCCCATCCGAATTATAGAATTTGTAAGCAAAAGAAAGTGATTCTTCTATCCTTTCAGTTATTACAAAATAGCCTAAGTATGAGCCTGAGCTTGAGCCTTCAGACCACTTTTGGCCTACGGCGGGTTTTGGATAATATTTTACTTTTTGTTTTACTGCCATGTTTTTCCTAGATCACAATCCACCTTAAAAGGACAAAGCAGATCGGGGAAGGTTTCCTCCATCATACGGCACAAGCCTTTAGGGTCTTCCGCTTCACTGAATGTGTAGTCCAGCTCATCGTGTACGGCACACAAGGGAACCTTTCCCGTGTCTTTCCAGATATCCAACATGGCTTTCTTGGTCTGGTCTGCCGAAGAGCCTTGGATCAGGGAGTTGAATGCTTTGTTTGTGTAAGCTCGGCGGAGCCTGCCCTCAGGCCAGCGTTCCTGTGCGGCTTTCTTGCCAAATACAGGCAGTACGTCAGGCTTATCCACGTTTTCCCAGTAGAGAAATCGCCTGCGTCGGCCAAGGTAGGTGCAGATGAAGCCCTTGCTGTCTGCTGATTGCCTTGTCATATCCGCTAGCTGGGAGATGTAGGGTACGCCTTCATCAAAGTTGTCCATGAGAGTGCGGGCTTCCCCTTTGGATATTTGCAACGTGTCAGACAGGGTCTTGATGCCCATTCCATAAGATCTGGCCAACACCAGCATTTTGGCATCATCATAACTGATGCCGGGTATATTCTCCTCCATCCATGTGTACAGCTTCACGCCGTCCATGAAAGAGGCACGGACATCTTTGGCTCCACGCAAGTTGCACAAAAGTCCATAGTGTACTTGCCAGCGTGGCTCCTGACTGGAGTAATCCAGCTTGCCCCAGTTCAGTCCCTTGTCTCCAGACCAGTAGATTGAACGGATGGCTTTGCCTATACCACGTTTTGGAACTTGCTGGAAATTTGGGTTTTTACTGGCCATGCGACCACTGCGGGTTCCACCCTCATCATGTGCCATCTGAATAAACTCTGGACGGATTCGTCCATTGTGTGACCATTTCAAGGCATCTTCCACAAAAGTCTTACGCAAGCGATTGATCTTGCGGTAAGTCATGATCTGGGCAGGCAGGTTTAGGGGGTTGTTGTCCGAATCAAACTCGCTTAAGGATTTCAAGACAGCCTTGTCGGCAGAAATGTTTCCCTTGCTGGTTTTTGGCAGTGTAAACCCACTATCGGACAGTTTTTGTCCCACCTGCTTTGTTGACCAAGGATCAAACTTAAAGCTCTTTTTCAATTCAAGCTCTTGTGACAGGAACCTGTCATTGAGCTTGTTGCACTCATGTTCGTCAATCGGTATGCCCTGATACGTCATCTGATGAATCAGGGGAATCAGATCCATCTCCAGCTTCCAGACTTCGTCCAGCATGTCCTTGGCTATACGCTCTGGTTGGAGTTGGCCTATGTCAAATGTGATGCGGGCATCCCACTCACCATAGGGTCCGACATACTTGGAAGGGAACTTCCACAAGTCTTTC
>Ga0099849_1001316_pt1 | contig 11635 bp, 15 predicted proteins | sample CB_VirMetaG_4_FD_78177 | JGI IMG/M metagenome (GOLD analysis project Ga0099849, IMG submission 78177) | Freshwater to marine saline gradient viral communities from Chesapeake Bay - CB_1508_1M Viral MetaG | ecosystem: Environmental > Aquatic > Marine > Coastal | place: USA: Chesapeake Bay... | reverse complement strand
CTGCTCCAAATGGACCAAGCTCTTCTTGGGACGCAACAACTTCTCCAAACTCTTCTGGAGTGAGTGCGCCAAGATCTCCGCCAACCTCAATAATCCTATCAAGGATATTGGTTGGCACCATAGAGAAATCAAATTGGGCCATTAACTACTCCGAGCTTGTCTTGCCGCCTGTGCCGATTGCAGTACTGACTGCGTATTGCCGGAGCCAGATAACTGTAGCTTCTGATTAAGCTTACGCTTGAGAATCTCGATATCTTGTTGAAGACCGTATTTCTTTTGCTCGTCAGTCTCTATCGACGCCATTTGATCAAATAACTCTATCGACGATTTAAGCTCATTGATTGTTGGATCCTTCTCTCCGGCAACAATCTTCTTGATCTGCTCTTTAAGTAGGAAATCCTCGAGGCCTTGAGCCCTTTTAGCAGACGCACGTTGTATTCCTTGTTGCTTATCGAACATCTTTTCAGCAAACCTCAAGCCTCGGTCAATACTAGTCTTGCCTGCTCCTGCGATTGAGCCAAGGAAGTTCTCGCCACGGGTTCCACGATCCGCGATGTCTGCCCCAAAACGAGCGGCTTCAAGTAACAATGGAAGTGGCAGGCCAGAGGTACCGGCAGAGGTCTGTGTTTGACGAGGAGGTGGAGTTTCTCCTGACATGGCGTCAGCATATAGCTGTGCTTCATCTACAGGTTCTGCGCTCTGAATAGCCCTATCAATCGTGCCTACATCGGCGTCATCATCAAGATAGGCGGGGACATCTGTCCTCAGGACAGGGGCCTGCTGTCCGCGAACCATGTTAGGCGCATCACCTATATACGGCAAAACATAATCACCATCGGCACCCAAGGATGGATCCACTGATAAAATATTCCCGATAGTTTCTTCGGCCTCTGCTAGAGTTTGTGACGGTGTCGGGTCTGTTGCTCCAAGGCGACCTTCCGCAATACCTTTAGCCATTGCGGCCGCCTTGTCCGCCTTACCCTCTTGTCTGGCAAGCTCAACTTTGCGCGGCTCTATACCTATTGCGTTAGGTCTTCCTGAAATATCTATAGATGGCTCAGTGCCGAACAAAGCTGTTTGGGCAGGGGCAGATCCTACATACTGAGGTTCTTCGCCGCTAATTAAAGAGCCCACATATTCTGTAACGTTTTGAGCGACAGCGGCAGGAAGGCCAACCACTGTGTCATATGCGGCGGCAAGTGGGTTTGCAATATTCTTTGACAGATAGTCTAAGCCTCGCTCAGCAAAAGCCATCCTATCCCGATTAGCCTGCGCATTACTAGCCATGATGTCTTGCTTCTGCTGTTGCCTTACATCAAGTTCATCCTGAAGCCGTAGCAAATTGTCTTGCTGAATTTGGGTTATCGATCCTGCCGCTTTAATTGCCGCAATGGCTTTGCGCAACTGGTCATCTGTTAGCTGAGATGGGTCGCCACCTGCTTGCATCTTGATGACTCCGCCGGAAGCAAACATTTCTGTTTCGTCTGCTTTGTTTCTGTACATATCAATAAGAGCGCCAACACCCGTACCAACCCCATATCCGATAGGATTTCTCATCCCCATCATGGCGCGTGATAGCCTCTGGGCATAATCAGCCTGATCCTGATTACGCCTTCTCATCGCCTCATCTTCGTCGTAGGGGGCAGGCATTCTTTGAACGCTACCTTCGTCATCGAGCATCATCTCTCGATTACGGCGGGCACTGTTTAGCTCGCGCATTCCTCGAACAATTTCGTCCTTCCTATCCTCTTCCATTCTACGGAGGTAATCATCAAATCCATCGTCACTGCCCGCTCTTGGGGTGCGGCCATCATTCATGCTTATTACTTCATTAATGGAGCTAACTTTGTTAGTGTCTTCTTCAAGCGGATGAGGCTTTAAAAGGATGCTCCTTATCACCTCATAAACTGAAGCATCATCTCCTTCTCCTGCTGGATTGTAGCCGATCATGGTGCTTACCCTGTCTGGGCCGTCCATCTCTTCGTAAAGTGAATCCCCTCTTGGCACCTTCATTTCACCAGCCCGGATCTTCTTCATAATGTCTTCGATAGACATACCGCCAATGCTTAACTTGCCACCACCTTGCATACGCATAGGCTGTTGCATATTTTGTGCAATTGCACTTTGTTGCATTGGCATCTGAGGACGGCGTGGCATCATTGACCCAAGGCCTTGTTCGGTCTGAGTAATTAGCTCTTCAGCGACAGTGGCGGTCGGCTTCGTTTGGTTAAGCTGATAACGCTCGCGCATGTCTTTGCGGCGGTTCAACTCAGAAAGAACCATGTATGAAGGAACCTGACCTGACGGTTGCTTCGCTTCATTCACGAGTTGCGACTCGCTCATATCCTTGAGCGCTTCTTGTAGCTCTAAGATGTTCATCGTTGCGGAGCCGCTCCCTGATTAAGCTGATTGATAGCACCTGCTAAAGACACTCCAGAAATACCCAAGCCTAACAACTGCTGTGCAATGTTTGGCTCTGTTGTATCGACTGTCTGTGTTCCCTGACCGCGAATAAGAGCAGAGAACTTTGCGAGTTGTTCTTCTGGGAATGCTTGTTGACGCATGAACTCTTGATATGCCTGATCAAGCGCGAGCTGTCTACGAACTTCTTCGGCCGCGCCGACCTCTTCTAGAGCGCCAATGCGCCCAAGCAATGACTGTTCTGCCGCGCCACCTAGTCCAGACAACTGACCGATGCCTGCGGCTTGCGCACCTAGCGCCGCTTGTCTGGCGGCTCTATCGCGCTCGTATTGAGACTGCGCTCCCTCAAATGCTGACTGACGACCAGTGGCTTCGATTTGCCCTAGTCTGGAGAGGAGCCCGCTTTCTGCCTGAGCTTCTTGTACGGCCTGTCTTGATCCGCCGAAAGCACCCGCTTGCACAGCCGCCGCATCTCGTGCGGCTCTTTGTTTCTGGTAGTCTTCAATGGCGCTTGCTTTCTGTCGCTCCACCACTGCTTCATAATAAGGTGACATGTAGGCTTCTGCTTCGGCCGAGCCAAATGTCATTGGTTGCTGTTGCTCTCGGATCAAACCTCGCGTCAGGTCCAGCGCTTCCCCGTAAACGGGGCTACCCTCTGAAGCATATTGCTCAACAGCTTCTTGAGCCATGAGTCGCTGAGGTGATACTTCGGCAATCCTTGGCCCACCGTATTGAACATAGGGACGGATAAACTCTTCTTCGCCTGCGGCCAAGATATTCTGTACATACTGCTGAGCGTAATCGGGTACGTCAGGAATGACTACCGATGTTCCTCCGCTACCGCCGCCTTTACTCATCCTTCAACTCCATTTTGATGGCAATGTAGTCCTGCTCCCATCCATACTTCTTGAGAGCCTTGACCCAACCAGATCTGCCTCGGCCTTCGAGGCTTGAACAACCATTGTGTTTGGCAAATTTTTTCAGGGTTTCTATCACCTGAGGTAGCCAAGTCTTCATTTGCGAGCCGCCTAACCAGTCAACGGATAGCGCTCGTGAATTGTGGTACTGACATAGTCGTGTCGTTAGGACAGCAATAAGTTCCTTCTCATCACTAAATATACCCCATAACTGGAGCTCTCCATCGATCAACTTGTCGAATATATCAAAGGGATGGTACTGTCCATCCCTTGTATCTGTAGCCTTTTTGAGTAGAGGTTCCACTCTCGGCCACTCCATCGGGATATGCTCCCGAGGAATCACTGTAAATATCATGAAACCATTTGAGCAAGCATTCGATCTCCATCGATCTCTGGTGCCTGCTCTGTTGTTCCTGTCCTTGCTTTTCTTACATCATCAAGGAAGCGGTCCATCTTGCGGGCCCCTGCATCTGATGATCCATTGCCTAGTCCACTCAAGACATCGGAAGGTATAACGTACTCATTGTCCGACAGCAATACATCCTGATCTGCCCCTAGTTTAGCTGGGACCAAGTCTTCCATACCATCGCCCGCTCCGCGAACCATGCCTTCAGCCTTGCCTGCGCTTTGTGCAATTGCACCTTTTTGCATTTGCTCTACAAGATCCAGAAGCGCTTCACGCCCAAAGCGTGTAGCAAAGCGTGATAACACTTGTACCGCTTCCTCTTGAGGCATCTCCCCTCTAAGAGAAGCAATTGCCGCAGAGACCAGCTCTTTGTCATTAAGATCTTCTGGGACCATAGACATGATCCCGCCTTCCTCAGCATACAGTGGACGACGACGCCTTACATTGGGGGCCAGTCGGCTCATGTAGCCTCTGTCTTGTAGCTGTGGTGTTGAGTATGGATTTGCTAGTAGCTCGGGGGTAGCGGCCTGAGCGGCTGTTGTTGAGCCATATACGCGGCCAAGGCCTGCTAGGTCAGGAGTTACGTTCAGCGCCCCTGCTGTCCTGTTTGCGGCGCTCCTAAGCGCACCACCAATACCACCAGTCGCCTGTTCAGCGGCCTGCATATTACCTGCGGCCGCCGCACTCTGAGCATTAATGGCTGACTCAGGAATACCTGCGCTACCAACTTTGCCGCCGAGGGCGCCCATAGCGGCGCCTGAAGCGTAAGATGTAAGACCTGTTACGATTGCTCTCTCAAGCCCCTGTCCTGCGGCTAACGAACCAAGTCCTCCGCCGACTGCTCCGGCTAAGGCACCACCGCCCGGAATTGCAAATCCAGCAATTGTTCCAAGGGTTGGTCCGTATTTTTTGAGAAAGTTCTTCATTACAAGTCCTTGTATTCTTCGGTCGCGTCAAAGGATGGGCACTCTTTATCAGAGATATCCCTGTGTCCTACGATGTCACAGCCGGGGTAGTCCGCTTTAAGCTTCGTAAGAAGCTCAACAAGGGCCTCTTTTTGTTCTTCTGTGCGGGTATCTTTTGCTTCGAGGTCTTCGTCTGTTCCTCCCACATAGCAAACTCCGATTGAGTTCGCGTTGTGGCCTTTAGCGTGAGCACCAGAGAGTTCAACTGGACGCCCGTCATATACGGACCCATCGAGTTCGACAACAAAATGGTAGCCAATGTCTGACCAACCCCTGTCGAGGTGCCATTGTCGTATTTCTTCAGTCGAGACATCACGCCCCTCCGGAGTAGCGGAGCAGTGCACCACTATTAAATCAATATTCCTCATGTATAATCCTTCATAAGGGTTTCCATGGATACCCATGAATGCTCTTTTATTTTACCATCTTGGATGGTTATGTCGTAGACCCCATAACTCCAGCCTGTAACGCTGTGCTTGGCATAATCTTCGATATACCCATGGGGTAAAGAACACCCCAGATTGACCACAGTTACATGTTCTTGCCCAATCTTTGGGATATGCTTTACTACGGCTTTGTGGGTATGCCCATAAACGATGTCGTGTAAACTGTCATTACCGATTTGGTTTTCAGAATTCTTCCCGCCATACGGCTTGCCCATTACGTTGAGAGGAACATGCGTAAATCCAACATCGCCAATAAAATGGAACTCTCCGAATGGAGAATAGCTCCACCCGAAATCAGTGAGGATCTCATAGACCTTTTCGTACAAGAGCTCTGCGAGCTCGGGGTTTTCGTTGACGAAACGCCCGATTCTGTCTTCGTGATTTCCAAGGGTGACATGCTTGGGTGCTTCGTGTCCTCCAAGTCCATCATCGAAGGCGGAGAGTGCTTCGAAGAAGGAGACAACTTCCTCCTTGAAGGAAGGCTTACACTGTCCCTTCTTGGTCCAGTTTGGCTCATGGAAAGACATGCTGTCCATTGAGGAGAAGTCTCCTATCTGGACAATCCTGTCTACGTTATTCTGCTTAGCATATCTGCCCATCGCATAGAATCGAGACTTGTCTGGAATTTCCACACTATCGTGGCAATCTCCTATAGCTAAGACTCGGATTGGTTGATGGGATTTTTTCGGTCGCTTGTAGATTTTGTACGTCGGTTTTAGGTAAACCGTTTTTTTCGGCTGAGCATGGTCAAAGTCAACCAAGTAGTCCTTCTTTGGTCGCCCCACAAAGCGTCTCCTTTTTGATAGGTTTATTTAACATACCATATAATTCAAGGAGATAAACAAAAAAGTTCAATTGCACATTTTACTTCTTGATGAAGTCTGTGACCTTTGATCCTAGCTTCAATCCAAAGCTTGCGCCGACTACTGTATACAATAAATATTGATAGAATTCAGGGAGCTCTTGCATGGTTTGAAACCCGAGTTTTACGCGCTCGATCACCGATGGGTCATCGGCCCAAATGCCATAACCAATGAAGAGCAAAGGCAACGACAAAATAATCGTGAACCACTCATCCTTCCATGAGGACTTAGTGGCATCTGCCATTATGTTTTCCCAGTTAGCATCGTTGTTTATGCGCGTTATCTTGGCCTGCTGAATCGCTTTCTTTTCATCAGCCTTGCCTTTAATGAAGTCTTTAGCTAGGTCTACTGCTGGACCGAGGAGCATCTGAAGCATTCTTGCTTTCCTTTCTAGATTGGTAGGCGCTTGCGCCGAAGAAGCTGGCGACTAAGGCAGACACGGCAACAAAATAAGTGGGGCTGATGTCACCCAGAATATTAGCGGCGGTATCGAGACCAAGTAAGTCACAGAGGAATATGCCCGATGGATACAAGAGCATCCCCCAGAGCGCAAACCATGCCATCTTTCTGATAGAGTCCCGTTGTGCATCTTCGTCGTCAGTGCGTCTACGCAGGTCTTCGAGTCTGATCTTGCGCTCTTCAGCGTCTATCACCCCATCACCATTCAGATCATACTTTTCGTACTCAGTCATCACGCCCCCTTTTCGTTACTTGGGATTGGTACACAGGCCATTCCGCGTGGATCTTGCTTGTCTGCCATGATTACCATTGCATCGTTAATGCAGTCTTGCGGATTCGTGTACTCTCTTTTTTCAACTATCTGCAACAAGCCGGGCTGTACGGCGATTGTGATGATTCCGTATATAAGCCACATGCTATTTACCCTTAGTCGTTATGACCCAGTATATGAAGTAAGCGCATATGCCAACAACAGAAAGGGTGGCAACGGTAACAGCGATACCAATACTCCAGTCTTTAATGAGTGTGCGTCTACGGGCTTTCTGTGCGGCAATTCTCTTACGCTCATTTTCTTTCAGTTGCTTCCTGTTGGTGATGAATTTTTGATAGTCCTCCCATAGTCCGGGGCGACCACTGTATATAAAAAGATTTTTTATTTCGGCTTCTCTGGTGCGTATGTTTTCTAGCTCAAAGAAGCAGTTCATGTCTCCCTGCTTTGCTCTTTTTTCCAAGCTCTCCTTGGCATCAGCGAGCTTGGTGAGGTGGGTGCCCATTTCGCCAACAGATGTGACGTGGCCCGCAAACTCCTTGATCGCACCGATAGCTTCGTTGGCGAGTTTAATCGCGGCAACGGCTTCAAGAATCACGGTACTCTCCTCAAGAAAAGTGCAAATGCACTATTTAAACCACATGTGCTGGGTTACCAAGGTTGCGATTGCGCCAAGGATTCCTGATGCGGATATTAAGAAAGCGAGTGTTTTCCACCCGCCTTTTGTTTGTTGGACTTGATCCCTCATCCACTTGATGTCGTCACGGATTTCACCCATCTCTCGCTCAAGTGTTTTAAGTCGGGCTGAAAGCTCTCCAAGCTCTCTATCTATTTCGGCCATGGCTAAACGCTCACTGTAACTGATCCTAAAGCCGCTGAAGCGGCGATACCGGAAGGTGCACTGGTATGCAGTTCCGTAATCCTTAAAACTCCACCATGCTTGTATACTGCACCATCAGCAAGACCAACGTCATTGTGCTGAAGATTCGTTAATACAATCTCGGTAAAGCGAGCGTCTCCGGGGTTTTGTTGTTGCTGTAAGTATACTGTGAACTGACGTACAATTTCGGCCAAATATTCTTGGCTATACTCAGTTGGCGGCAGGGGGAAGTACGGAAGTGATAGGTTCCGTGATGGCATTACCTTCTCCCGTCTTTCCTAATATCCAGTCTGGGAGCACCCAGTCTCCACTGCACCCCAGCTTCATCAGAAGAAACCCTTAATGCAAAAGACCTGCCTCTGAGTCTGGTGAATATCTGATTGGTAAACTGCTCGACGGGAGATGTTGATGATCTCTCTACCTCCCCAGCATTGCTATTGTCGTAGTTCGCACCGGGGAATCTCCTGACCTTCACTGTGAAGTCAGCGACCGGATTGATTGCTGATGATCCTGTAAATGTCACATCAGGAATGATTCTGGAGATGAACGAAAACTGTGTGCCGTCCTCAATGTCAATCTGACTTGACTCCACAAAGGATGTCATTGGGGATCCGTCATCGTCACGGCCCTGCTCTTGTAAGTACAGATAGTTACCGCTTGCGGCGATTGGGTTGAAGTCAACGCCTCGATCAATCCAAGCTGTTCTATTGAGGCTACCGATGTACCAGACTTTCTCCATGTAGTTGTAAACAACGTACCGATCAATTTCCCCTTCATCACTGTCTGGGCTCTGGCTATCTGATGGGTAGAACCACCACACCTCATGGAAGGATGAATTCAGGGCGCCAAACACCTTTTCCCGTTGCTGTCTTTTAAAATCATTGAACACATATGAGCGGACATCACACGGCAAAGCAAGCACCTGTCCGTTAAACATATAGAAGTTCTCAATACCCATCCAGTAGACGACATCATCTGCCGCTACGGGGGAGTTCGGACTAATGATCGTTGTATTCTCTGATAGTTGTTGTATCCCAAATGTAAATGGAGGTCCTAAGAACTGCATTGCATGAAGGGATATGTCGGTCCACACAAGGATCTGCTGGCGTGTTTCGAGCGCTGTAACGATCTCAGAGCCACGAGAAAGCCTCAGGCTACCCGCTGTGTTCGTTGCGGTAGGGTTCCATGTCGTTGGGTCCTCAGAGGACGAGAAACGGATTAGGAGGCGATCCTGAGTGCCTATGTCGTTCAGTGGGTCAGCACCAAATACAATGACGTGTCTGTCTCTGTCAGAAACAAGAACCTTTGTTGCAACTGTCGGAGTTGTGCTATCTGCCCCGGCTCTATCTGCCAAAGCAACAGCGTTTCCAAACGGGGACCCAGAGCTTGTGCTCTTGTCCCAATAATATATATCCCCATCCCTTGGGTTGATTAGCAGATCTTCCCCAAAGTTATCGTGGTTCCAGAGTCTCAGGATACTTCCGGCGGCGCGAAGGTCTGCGTTTGACGACCATGTGCTCCGACCGAAAACACCTGCACCCCAACCAGTACCAAACACTGTTGTGTCCAGTCCGATGTTTAATTGAAACTCTGCTGTAATTCCCGTGCCGCCACCAGTCGCTGAGGACGTTGCGGCGTTTGCTACCTGAATCGTGAAGCTGTCTGCGTCAACGACTGTCACCTCGAACTCTGTATTGAGGTCATCTGCGGAGACTCCGCCAACTGCTACAGCGCCACTGAACGTGACAAAGTCGCCATCAATAGCGCCGTGACTTGCAATCGTGACTGTAACCGTTGTTGATGTGTCTGTTGTCTCAAAGCAGTTATTTGTATCTGGCGATGTTCTTGTTGATCGGATTGGCGTGATGTCGTTGTAGTCCGTGCCCTCAAGAACATAGTACTTCTTGTGAGTGCCGACACCAATATACTCTGTGCCATCCAAGGCAATCCATGGATGCAGGGCTCGACAGGTTCCTTCGAACGTATTGCTGTTTCGCTTTTCCCATCCGCCAATCTTCTCAGGCACACCTTTCCTAAAGCGGATCTTATCGCAGTCGAACCAGCCACCCTCGTTGGCATACGATGTGGTTTCTTTATTGATGCCGGGGCGTAATTGTACTTTGGATAACGCCATGCGATGTCCCTGAAAACGTGATAAATACTATGTATATGATACCACCGAGGGGGGTGGCAAGATCAGCGCAGAAAAGTGCAAATGCACATTTCAGGAAAGTTGATTACACGGCTGGGCTAAAACTTATGTCTCTCGGCTGACCGCTTGTCAAGGTGTAAGTTGTAGCCAAGGTGAGTGACCCCGGAGTGGTGTGGTCGTAAAGTTTGATAGCGGTTCCTGTAGCTCCGGTACATGCCGCAAGATAACTCCCATCAGGACTGAACTCACATCTTGCGGCAGAAACGGTCCCAATGCTTACAGTCGCGCTTGGTGAAAGGGATGCTGAGTTCGCAAAGAGGCGTAGGTTTCCACTAGAATCGACGTTCGCAATGTATGAGCCGTCAGGACTGTAGGCCACGCCATCTCCATTTCCTATGTTGTAACTATCCCTTTTACTAAGGGAGAAGCCAGAGTCAGAAAGCCTTGTAAATCCATCCTTATTATTGTGAGCAATTGCGAGGTAAGAGTTATTACTGGGGTCTGGATCAACGTCGTAGCACGAGTCAGTACTCGTAAGTCCTGAATATGTGTATCCCGAAGAAAGGCTATTACCGCTACGATTTAGGGCGCAAAAATAAGGACTGCTGAAACAAGCGACATACACCTTACTATCGTTGTAGTTAAATTTTACTGCATTAATAGTTGAGCTGGCTAGGCCAGTGTAAGTGCTTACCTTGTTGGTTGTTCCATTATTATGCGTGAATAGTTCAACATTATTTCCATCCCCGGCGACAATAAAAGAGTCGTCCGAGCTCCAATCAACTTGATTAACAGTTCCGCCACTGTTGTCAACAACAGTTTCTCTTGTTGGAGAGGCTGGGTTTGAGACATCAATCAGGATTATTAGACCATTTCGTCCAGATGCCATTAGACGATCTATGTCTCCCTGTTGCCAAGCAACGCCATGCTGGACGCCGCTTGATACATATGTACTTGCTAAGGTCAGCGTACCCGGAGTTGTGTGATCCAGAATAAGAATGTTATTAGCGTTTCCTGTGGCTACCGCAAGATAACCAGCCGCTGGACCGCCACCAGAACCTGCGGCGGCTTGGATAATTTTGCTTGCGCTACTCATTACGCTAACGCCTGTCCTGCTGTGAATCCGTAGTACGTTGTACCGCCATCAGTCGTGATGAACACAAAGTAGTCAACCGCACCGCTACCACTTGAGAGTGTTGGAGCCGTTGCCGCCGCCCAGTCTACCGATGCAGGCCATGTGATCGTGCGATCTGTGGAGTCTTGTACAACCTTCAATGTGAATGCAGATGCCTTGCCTGATGCGGCGGGGTTACTGAATGTATAGGTCACATTCTCTGAAAGCGTGTGAGTGAAGTTCGTTGCTGAACTCAAGTCAAGCGTTGCCGCGCCAACTGAGGACGTAATTGCTTCGGCATCTTCGGTGAACCCGCCTTCTGTTTCTAATGAAGAGAACACACCAGTGCCCGGTGTGCTTGCGCCAACGTTTGCTCCGTCAATTGTTCCGCCGTTGATGTCGGCAGTCGTGATAACGGCTGAAGTCACCGCCGAGTTCGCGCCAAGCGTTACGCCGTCAATCGCACCAGAGTTGATATCAACACTAGTCATGACAGGAGCTGTCAAAGTTTTGTTTGTCAGCGTGGTTGTACTGGTCGCTGTGACAACGTTAGACGGTGTAATGATTCCTGATAGTGTCGTCATATTTTACTCCGGTTGTGATGGCCAATTCACTGTCCAAGGGAAGCCTGCTTGGTTCGTGATGTCACGGAGCGCTTGACGATAGGTTGTCATCTCACTGCTCATGGTTGTGTCTGACAAGCCTGACCAGTCTGTATCAACAAGCCTTTGATTGCGCTGTGCG
>Ga0099849_1001313_pt1 | contig 11641 bp, 17 predicted proteins | sample CB_VirMetaG_4_FD_78177 | JGI IMG/M metagenome (GOLD analysis project Ga0099849, IMG submission 78177) | Freshwater to marine saline gradient viral communities from Chesapeake Bay - CB_1508_1M Viral MetaG | ecosystem: Environmental > Aquatic > Marine > Coastal | place: USA: Chesapeake Bay... | reverse complement strand
TAATTTAGCTGAGTTATCTACTGTTGAAGATGTAACGGCAGAGATAGTGGAATCCTTGAGGAACTGAATAGCACCAAAGGAACCAGCCGTTGCACCAGCAGCAGAATCAATAATTATAGAACCAGCGGAGGAAAACTCCAGAGCGTTATTTCGTGAACGTGCCATAGTTTGTTGATTATATCACAGGGGGGTTTTGTCTACCGGGACTGCCGATTGACGTAAGTTGAGAATTTTTTGAGTGAGTTGTTGTTGTTATTACGGATATCAATTTTCTCTAACTCGGTAGCCAGATACTTTTCCGCAATCTGCTCCTCGACTAAACCCTTGTCAGTCTGTCCGTCCATGCGGAGAAAATCCGCATAAGCACCATGAGCAATAAAGTAAAAGAACTCAGAGGGTATCTCAACCGTACTTGTTTCTGGGTCAGCAGGAAGAGCAATGGGCAATCCCGGACGAGCTTTAAATAAAGCAAAGACGGTAGTTGGGACGGGCGATGCGTTTAAAAGATTAGCACCATTGCTATCAACCGTGAAGTCATACTCAAGTGCGGAGTTCTTCAGAAACGGCTGAGTCTTATAAATTCGGATGAACTCATCCACCGGGGTTTTGCTGGATGCACTAAACGGAACGTGAGCTGCATCCAAAAGGCTAACTGGATTAGTACCCAGTACCGTGCGCTCCTCTAGTCTTTGATAGCGAGGCCACGATGGGCTTCTGTTGTAGGCTTCCTCGAAACGGCGATTAATAAAGTTGTTAATGTCGTCCTTTTCGGAAGTTGCAAATGTGCCGACCCCCGCAAGGGATTGAATTAATTTGAAAAGGTCGCCGTATTGCTTGGTGTACATTATGCTTTGTTCGGGCTAAGTTCAGGGAACTTCTTGTTGTAATATTGTAAAAATTTTTTGGAATGAACTTCGTCATGTCCGTACTTAGATGTCAGCCGGAAGAACTCACGTGCTGGCATTGATGCTACTGGTTTGCCCAGGACTGGGTGAGTTTTACCTCGTAGCTGTTGGGATTCCTTAGCAACTTGCTGCACTCGACTCTTTTCAGTCTCACGCTCAAGTTTGAACCCGGTTTGTATTTCACGCATGAAAGCGCGGTCAATCTCGCCATCGGAGTACCGTGGCAAATTCGTAATGATATCCATATCGAAAAAGGCGGGGGGCAAGCGCCCCCCAACCTAGATTCAATGCTTACACAAACTTGCTTGGGTCAAGAATCTTCAATCCAATGAAGAGCTTGCCAGCAGTCAAGTCAGCGTGAGTGCCGTTGATTTCAGCGATAACGTCCGTAGCAGTTTGGGTCAATCCAACCGGAAGTGCGCCACCAGCGATGGTGGTAGTTCCAGCAGCTTGAACGAAACTGTCACCTGTGTTAGCAACAGGGGCAGACATTCCGTCAACGTCAAGGTTGTCGATGAACTCATCGGGGTCACTTGAAGTAGTACCAACATCAAGAGTGATGTCAGTTGCTCCAGCGAACGCTTCAACCTCATAAGCTACAGCGTAAACAACTGCACCACCAGCAGGGATGGTAGCAAGTTTAAGCTGGTTAGCTGCACCAATAGTTGACAAAAAGCCAGACTTTTGGAGTTCGGTGTAATCAATAACGACATAATGAGTGAAGTCGCCGTTAGCTTCGTTTACAGTAGGGATAGCCATAATATTTTATCTCCTTGGGTTAGCTGAGAGCAGTAATCTTACCGTGAGCGCCGGGGTGCATCACAAGTGAGGTGAGAGCGCAATCAACAAATCCACGCTCACCACCGCCCATGTTCGGAAGGCGAGTGCTTCCCATTGGGATAAGCTCGGCGATACCGAAGTATTCGGGGTTGATGAGGTAACCTGTGTCCTTGTTGGTTGTGTCAGGAGCGCAGTCAGGGTTCATGTTCACGATGGAAACGATACCGTGGTCGGACTGGTAGAGGTCAACGCTAAGGCTGATTGTACCGGACTCACCCTGGTAGTTTACGTCACGAACAGATACTTGACCGGACTCAGCAAGACGAGCGAAGTCAGTAACTTCACGGCGAAGTGCGGTGTCAGCAACAAGAGTAAGGCTGTTTGTTGCACCAGTAACACGGAAGATGCTGGTGATAAGATTGTTGAATACAGTTTCGGTGAAGTCACCAGCAGCGTGGATGCTGTCAGCAGGTGTACGGAAGTCAGCAGGGACATCCGAAGGACCGGCAGAGTCAATCCAGTCACCAAGGCCACGAAGTCCGTAGGCAGTACCAGCACCGTTTTCAACGGCGCGGTCTTGAGTACCACAGAGAGTAGCTTCGATGTCACGCTTGAGTTCACGGATAGCTTTAGCTTCAGCTTGAGCAATCTTAGCGGGACCAACGGAATCGACTGCTTCTTGCAGGTCAGAAACCATGTAGTCACGGCGGAACTTCTGGATGTAGTTACCGAGACGAGCGCGACCAGAGAACTTGTCCGTGAACGAAGTTACGTCAGCACCTTCGCTTACTCCGGTAGTGTTAGGAGCAGAAAGGCTGTCAACAGTCCACTCAACAAAAGTAGCAGATGCTGCGGTCTTGTTAGCGGAAGAAAGAATCGGGGTTTCTTCAGGAGCGAGGATAGTCAGAACGTCCAACAAGTCCTCACGGTTAGAAACACCAGACCCAGGATTAGTTGTGTCAAATGTGTTTGAAAACGACATGATAAATAAGAATTATAAGTGAATGTTAGTTTTAACGGCTTAATGCCATTTTAAGTTTTCTCAGTTCGGCGAAATCACGGGCGTTACCCGACTTTTTAAACCTGGCTTCCAATTCCTTGATAGCCTTGGCGGTTCTGCCAGCAGTCTTCTCTGGTTGTGCCGAAGATGGGATACTTGTCTTGGGAGGATTCAGCTTTCGGCTTGATGCCTTTTCGACAACAGGTTTGCGTCCGTAAATACTGTTTACGCCATGAGCGAACCAGTAATCCAACTGGGATGCGATGTCCGGAGCTTCCTTCATCAGAACCTTTTTCAAGTCCTTGAATCTTTCGTCTCCGACTACAGCCTCGTATTGTTTACGGATGTCGTTGTCTTCTCCTTGTAGCCATTCTAGTTCCTGTTTTGCTTGTGCCTCGAATCCTTGAGCGAGTTGCTCTGATTGGGCTTTTGATTGGAGAACTCTCAATTGGTCAGGTAAGAATGTCTTCTGGGCTTTTCGTGCTTTGAGCAATGCTTGTCGCACTTCAGCCTTAGTTAATTCTTGACCCTCTACTTCGGTTACTACATCGTCCGCAGCGTAGGCATCACTTTCAAGAAGAATATCCTCTGCCCACTCCACCACATTGTTGACTTCATCAGCCTTCTCTTGCAAACCTTCGACCGTGTCGATGTTGCTAAAGGGATTATTGTCAACCTTTTTGGGTGCATCCAATGGGTTCGGCTTCTCTCTGAGTTGAGCCTCTAACTGAGCTAATTTTTCCTCAGCAGCCTTACGCTTTGCTGTTAGCTCACCATAGCGAGCAACGGCGCGACTGCCTAGCTTATCAGCCAAGTCTCGTAATTCATCTTCGGATATATTATCCAAATCTAACTGTGAAAGAACATCTTCGGACGAAGTTTCTTCGGTGGCTTCCTCTGATACTTCTTCGGATACCTCTTGGGTTTCCTCAGCCGTTTCTTCAGCTACCTCCTCAGTTACCTGCTCTTCGGCTACTTCTTCAGTTGCTTCCGGGGCTTTCTCCTCTTGAGGTTTAGCCTGGGCTTGCATCTGTCCAAGTCTCCGATGTGCGAAGTCCGTGACGGATATATTAGTTTTTTCCGCTGAATTTGTATCTGCTCCAGCGTTAGCAGTTGCGATTTCGTCTGTCATAATTTATCCACTCATTAACGCCGAGCGATGGCGATGGGCGCATTATAACACAAGGGGTTACAAAGCATCCCGAAAGCGACTACGGAGTTTTTCCCAACCAGCGAACTGGAGTATCTGGTCGTATGTAATAATCCTGCCAGATACCTGTTGGATGTTCTCCGTGCTTGATTCGTGAAGTTCAGCAATGGCTTCTTCACGCAAGTTATGTATTACTTGAACAAACCGAGCGAAATGCTCATGGTTGTGCAACGACTCCAGGTCTTTTTCTATACTCATAAATTATTGCTGAGGTGTAAGCTCAAAGAGAAAATCTGTGGTTGATGCCCTGCGTCTATCCGAGTGAGCTTTCTCCTTCTTGGGTTTTAGGAATCTCTCCTCGAACATATTCGATATAGCAATGGGGTCATCCGAAGTAAATATACCTCTGAGCTTTTTAGCGTTACCCTCCCCTAGAACCTTTTGTTTTTTGCCGAATATATTATCGTAAACATATCGTAATTGGGTATCGATACTGTCCTTGAGACCCTCCTCGTCTAGGTATTCAGCGTAATGCTTCTTGTGCCAATCGAACTGAAACAGTCCTCTACCCGGACCGCCTCCGTATTGCTTCTGCTTGAAGTCAAAGCTACCACCAGTCTCTACATCTATGTTGCCCATTATAGCAGCCGCAAGAGCGGTGCTAGGACCGAAGTATTTCTTGATTGTTCTTAGGACTTCACCTTTACGCATTTGCTTTAGGCGAGCCTTAGAAAACTCGATGGCGGTTTTATTATCGGACATTACTGCATCCCTTGGGTCTGAATGCCACCCATCTGTGCGGGGGCTGTACCTACACGACCAATCTGAGCGTTCTGAGCCTGTTGCATCTGGAAGGTGTACTGACCAGCGTACTTCTGTAGTCTCGCAGCGAATGCCTCATCTGACTGTAGACGTTGGGCAACATCGGGCTGTTGAGAGTATTGCTGGATAACCTGCAATGCAATCTGCGCTCCAGCCGGGCGGGCTGGCATCTCGATTCCAGAGAATATCTTTGTAAGGTCATCGGTCACATCCTTGACCACTTGCTGTTGTGCTGTCTCTACTGGTTGTAGGACTGCATCAGCCATGACTGGGTCAATGGCAGAAGCAGCAACATCAAGTAAGCTGTCGACATTCATGCGACCGTTCGCATTGAGTTGATTCAAGGAAGCGAACTGCTGTAGCTTTGCTTGTACCGTTTCTGGGTCCGTATTCAATACATCGAAGTTAATCAAGATGTCGAAGTTCTCGTCTGGGTTGCCCTTGTTGAAAACCTGCGGGTCAGGGATACCGGTAACCCGGAAGAAGACTTCATCCGGTCCAAAGCGTTGGAAGCACCTAAATGCCATACGTAGAACCTCAGCGGTATGGCTAAGGAACTTATCCACAAGGAACTGCTTACGAACCTGGCTCATTGCAGTACCCTCGTCCAAGCCAACAATCTTATCGGCAAGGTTAGTCAAGGTGCTTTCTATTTCAATAGAACCTTGGTTAAACGCTGGTGTCGGAGCAAAGTCCAAGTCACCCTTGCGGCGGTACGGTATCATTCGTCCCGGACCCCAGTCAGTCGGAGCTTGTCCAACTGGATGTAAGATTGGGGGAAGGGTGGCTAGGCTGTTGCGGTCAATCCGAGAGTCACGCTCAACCTTTACTTGATTTTGAAGGCCACGAAGAAGACTCGGCATTGTCGGTGTGTCATACAAGCGTTTGCTGTCTTCTGATAATCGTGTAACCACAATGGGGTAATCTTCGTAGCCATTTAATAATTCAAACTTGGCATAGCCTGGAGCAAGCTCATTGCCATCAAAGTTCTTATGGAATACTGTGCAGTAAATACCTTCTGAGCCATCAACCTTGTCAATTAGGCGTTGGTAACCGTACACAATCTCGATGAGTTCTTCTGCCTCATAAGCATTATCAGTAAGGCTGATAGAACGGCGACCTTCTTGCTCTCGCTCAACGCTGTCAATATTTACGCCTCTGTACTTGTCGATAACGTGTTCAACGAAGTCAGCGTCCCAACCATCGGTGGTTACTTTGTTTTCCAGTTCCTGTGGGGTATAGTAAGTACGCCAGAAACAATACGGCGCACGTTGCGGGTCAGTTACATAAGGTGGGAAGAAGAAGTCACCATCCGGTGCTAGAGTCTTGACCTCCGGTGCATTGACCTGGCGGCGTACAACTGGAAGTTCAGTTGTGCCATTCTTACGTAATTCCTTGAGGGCTTTCTTGCAGCGTTGCTCGGTGACACCATCGAAGATGTTCTGCATCATGGCAACCAGCATCTCGTCTTCCTCACCGGACTCAATCGCACGGTACAAGTCCGGAGACATTTGACCAATCTGGGCTAGGTCAATCTCCTGCTTGAAACTTCTGTCTTCACGATGCCAGCCAACAAAGCTGATAAGAATGCCTCGCTCAAGCAGGTAGTTAGCACCGAGTTCCATCTCACGATAGAAGCGAGGAATGTACCCAGAGGATACCATCCACTTCAAGAATCCTGATACAAGTTTGCTGCGGGCGATGTCTCCGCTCTCTACTGGGAATGCACGAACATTCGCACGGCGAAGGGAGGACATGAACAAAGAAACAAGTCTAGTGATACGCTCATCAATGAGGTGGCACTCCGTATCGGATGCACCCTCCCAGGGAAATGCGTCAGCACCATGCTTGCGGTGGTCGCGGCTTTTGCCCGGCCACCAATTACGGCGGTCATCGTAAGATGAACGGCAAAGGTCAAAGTACGCCTCCAGTTCTGTAACAGTCTGGTCGTATGCGTAATTTAGAGTTTTGATATCTGGCTCGTCAGAAAGATACGTAAGAGCCTCGGAAACAGAGTCACTTCTCATTTATTTTTTCGGGTATTGATTTTATTACTCTTCGGATGTAAGTCTTCGAGACTCCGATTTTATCATATAGGTCTTCAGTTGACATCGGTATCCTAGTCTCGTGCTTTACGTACCGCTTCAATATTTCAAAAGCTGCGAATCTATCAGAGTTTTCCCTGCACCATTTCTGGCTTAGGGTCTTATCCGAATCCCCAATATTATACCCGTACATACCGATAACTTACACCATTGTTGTCCTCTATGCCCTCGAAGTGAATACTCTTTCCAATCATCTTACCCTGGTGTCTTCTTGGAATCATTACCGGTACTCGCTTACCAATATCTTTATTGTATACGTAATTATACCTTGGGTTAGGGCATTCCTTCAGAACCTTACCCTTGTATGTCTTCGGCATTATCTCTGTAATAAATAATCCCTCCTTGATAATACTCTGTCCCTCTTCGGAGACCCAAGTGTTCTTACCTTTACCTGTCAGAGATTCTGGGGGTAGTTTCTCGTGGGCAACTTCAAGGGCTTCCTCAAACGGAAGCTCGTACTCTTCTGCTAGTTTTGTTAGTTTTACTTTAGGCATATTCAATATCCTCCTTTTTTCGTCATGGTTGTTTCCAAATGATAATCTGCGAAGTAGTCCGGTCCGAGACCAGCGTTCGACATTCTTAGATACCTGAGTGCATCAAAGAAGTCCTTTAGGGCTTCGTCTTTTTTTCCAGCGGCATTGTAAGAGATGATACTCTCGATTAGGTTTCCGCAGTCCTTGTGTATATAGCATCTGGGTCTGTTCGCCTCATCAATCTCGTAGTTTGGGTTATACGTGAACCACTCGTCCAAGGCGGTACAACCTATGGCTTCGGTCTGTCCATCAGACGGAACGAAGGATAAGCCGTAATCATAAAAAGAAGTAAACAAGTCCACGTTGCTTTCATTCTCCTTTGCAAAGAAGCGAGAGTCACCGATACGCTCGATAACCTCGATGCCTAGCTCTTCCTCAATCTCATTGAAGAGTTCAACATAAGCAGCGATATCAAATCCCAGTTTCTTTGAAGCTGGACCGTATCTCCACTTCGGGTCCCCGAACAACGCCCACTCACCGTACGTGTCCCTGTCCGGCCACTCCCTGCGAATGAATACCTCTTCGTTCTCTGATACACCAGCCCAGATGGATACGTAGTTTCTGGCAAAGGCGGGGTCAACAACCTGATACCAGGCTAGCTCCTTCTTGTCCGGGAATGTCATACCGTACTTGTTTGGCGTTTCTGACAGTACGTTTATCTCTGGGCTGAAGTTCGGCAGCAGAGAAGTCATTGACTTAGTCGGCAGTCCATAAGCCCGGACCATTACCGTATCCTCATTCGCACCACGTAAGTCCTTAGCGATACGGTCATAACCACCGAACGGATTCTCGTCTGAGTGCAGGTACACTATTCCGGCATCCCTCTCTGGAGAATATTGACGTACTGGTACGGTACGGTTCAATAGCTCGGCGCGCTTAGTTTCAAGTGTCTCCGCGCCTCGCAAGTAGTCATTTACAAAAGGGGTGTACCCATCTATAGGTGTAAAGCCAAGAAGCATCTTGCTGTTTCGGGTGGCAAGTCGGAAGCGGAGAGTATTAACTAGGGCAGCATCACCCAAATATTCATCCAGCCATGCACCGATGTTCAGTCCTTGCGGATTCCGAAATCCGAATTCAAAGCCTTCCAGGATAGTCTGATTATTACTGAACTGGGTATACGTCTTAAAATCAACGCGCGTTCTCGTATCAGGAAATATAAACGAAGAGCCGGTAAAACCATTTTGCATAGAAAAGTTAATGTACCCATCAATGCTTTTGGTTTTTCGTCTGAACTCCTTGGGCATCATCTCCCAAACCGCAGCTTGCTGTACCTTTACTGATGTATCAGCATTCTGGGAAAAGCAAACGACATGACCATCTTCACTCTCGGTCACAGCCTGCATTACCATCTTGGCACACCCGGTAGTCTTACCGGACCGGTTACCGCCGAATGTAATGACCTCATCGTACTCACCCAAAGCTGTACGCATCCTATCCTACCCGGGCAGGTCAAAGCCATGACGGAGCGGGTCCTCCAAAGCTGCCTCGATACGACCCTCGTGAGCCTGATGAATCTCGGCTAACATTTTGGGGTCTATATCCCCAAGGGCTACTATCTCCTCATCCGTGGGTGGCTTGAGGATTGGGTGCTGGGTGAACTCAAGCATTTAGTCCTCGTACTCGTCTGATTCCTCTACCTCTTCGTAGTCCCAATCCACATCAATCTCCTCGGTGCTAGCATCCTCCATCATCTCCCTAGCCAGCATCTTGCCGACCGGAAGATTCGTGTAGTCGTAGAATATATCCCCATCGTCATCCATTACAACGAACATAAAATTTGGGAAATGTTCAGCGAGCTTTGCTCGGACATCTGCGTAAACATCATCGTATTGTTCGTCAGTCATTGACATCTTTCACCTCCGTTGTTTCGGCATCGATAACCTTAGCCTCTTTTATTCTAGCACGAGCGGCATCCAACATGGATTCATAATCCTCCTGGGTGTATACCTTCCGCTCTTCGTTTATACTTGTTACTTCGCCACGAGCCGTAAGTGCCTCACGAGCAGCATTGGCCTTAGCGATTGAAAGCTCCTTGAGGTCTTTGAAGGATACCTCCATTTCGGGGTCTTCTTCCATGCGTTCACGCACTTTCTCAATTAAGTCCTCCTCTAGGCTGGAGAGGTTCAAATAGTTTTTGGCTGCAAGCCTACCCGATAACTCCCGGAACTTGCCGAGGTGGTCAGCGTAGTCAGTCAATACAGAGATAACAGTCTCCCTCTCGTATCCGTACTTCTTGACTAACCTGGTCTGGCTGTTGCCAATTGAGTAAAGGTACAGCATCTCTGCTACCTTTTCGGGGGCGTACCGGCTGAGGCTCTTGACCTGCATGGCCTCCTTAGTCTCAGCAACTGTGCGGATTGAATCCGCTATCTCCGTTATTAGTTTCTCTTTCTCCATTGGGGTATAAGATAACAATAACTTATAAGGGTTCATTATGTCAATACCCGGCAACCACGCTTGGCTGATGGCTTGACAATGTTACCTAGTATGGTACAATCAAAAAGTATTACTTAAGGAACACGGGTTCTTAATCTAATCTTTCTCGCCCTGCCCCAAGCAGGGGCGAGAGAAAGAAACTAAAGGGTAACACGAAACTAAAGTAAATCGGTTACTTAAGTAACGCCTTACCTGTCGTAGCCCCTTGAGGTTGCCATTTTTTTGAGGGGCGTTTTATGATATATACTGTTAGTCACGCTTCGCCAGCAAAGACCCCCCCCGCCCCCCCCATCGTGCCGTGCCGTGCCGTGCCGGTATTAGCTCGCCTTATCCTTGCTGGGTCGCTCGATTAGTTCCGCTTATGAATGCGGGATTTGTTTTCTTCTGAGCAGATGGGTCTTGCCACCCTTGAGTAAAGAATATATATGGGGCGACTTTGGGGGGCGATGCTTTCGGTATTGTAACCCCAGATTCAGAATTTTGTATTTTTCTGGTTTTGGGTGTCTTCATTTGGTAACCCCAAAATCCGGCTGCAGCCCGCTTGTTTACTGGGATTGACAGCCCGGAACTGAACGATACCAGTTTCAGAAATAGTGATTTTACCAGGTGGGCGATTGTGGTACTCTGTAGTCTGTTCTTTCCCAGCTGACCTCACGAGGTTTCGCTCCCCTCGCCCTCAGAAGTGCCGATTGTGGCTCTTGGGTGCGGATGCTGACCCTCGCCGAACAGCGGGTGTTCTTTGACAGCCTAGCAACGATTCGTCCATTGGGTTGAATTCCCTTTGGTTCGTCCGTGGAGCTTGGCATAAGTTCGTAAACCAACCCCACTCTGGTGGCAGTCACAAGTCTGCATGAATGGCGAGTGCGAACAATCAACCAACTATTATATTATGGAAAAATTAAAGATGACTAACGAACGCTTCCTAGAACTGTCATGTGACATGGCAGAACACCTCGTGGATGAGGAGATGGCGTACTACAACGTGATAGAGACAAAAAGTGATGGCACTGAGGGCTACACGGAAGAAGCACAAGAAAACTTCAATGCAACCTTAGATATCGTCCAATGCCACCTCTTGAAGGTTATTGAGATAGTCAGCGAATAACCAACTTAGCTCCAGCCCTACAGGGCTGGGGCTTTTTGGGTGTAAGCATACTGCTTCAAACGAACAATCAACCAATCAATATTATGAATAACTTACCTACAGTTAAATCCATCGTTAATACACCATCCATCTTTGATGGCTACACGTTCGAAGACCTTGTGACCTTTGGGCGTATAAGTGCGAAAGATGCCACCATTACTTGCGTAATGAATGCTCAAAAAAAATATGTGGAAAAGCATGGGTTCAGCATTTCAGACATTGATAATGCTAAGAAAATGGCTGACGCATGGATAAAACTTGAAGCCCAGGTGCTTCGCAAATTTCAAGAAGCGGAGGAAATATCCGCAGTCATTTAAGCCAACACAGCCTCCTAGCCATTCGCTAGGGGGCTTTTTGGGTAGAAGCACCTTGCTTCGAACTAAAACGAACAATCAACCAATATTATATTATGACATTACTTGAATTAGCTAATACACCCATCAAGACCAAGCCCCAAGCCATCATCTACATCGCTAGACTGCATGAATTAGGGTGCGGATATCACATGGATGATGATGCCGATGACATCGAATGCTTTCATGGCATAAGTGACTTAATCAACCAGCGTAGGGACGAATGCTTTCAGCAATTGAACCACGAAGATTACTGCCCTCATGCCATCGGCATGGCTTGCATAGTCGGAGGGGACGACTTAGATATCTTCGAATAAAACCCACAGCCTCCTAGCCATTCGCTAGGGGGCTTTTTGGGTAGAGGGACACGCCCTCAAACGAACAATCAACCAACTATTATATTATGACAAAAG
>Ga0099849_1001310_pt1 | contig 11645 bp, 16 predicted proteins | sample CB_VirMetaG_4_FD_78177 | JGI IMG/M metagenome (GOLD analysis project Ga0099849, IMG submission 78177) | Freshwater to marine saline gradient viral communities from Chesapeake Bay - CB_1508_1M Viral MetaG | ecosystem: Environmental > Aquatic > Marine > Coastal | place: USA: Chesapeake Bay... | reverse complement strand
GTCCATGCGCTACCGCAGGCAGCGGCAGCAGCAGCGCGGCAGCGAGCATACGGCGGATCATTGCTCCACCTCCATTCGCAGCCGCATTGCAGCGGAGTGCAGTTCTTGCTGGTCGAGCCAGTTGGCGATGGTGTTGGCCACGGCAGCGGCCTCTATTGCCCAGTCGGCCGGATCTGTACCAAGATCGTTGTCCGCCAAAGCGCTGCAGAGCGCAATCATCAGCGGTCCACTGGCGGTCGTGGCCGCAGTGGTTGCACGCCACAGTTCTAGCGCCTCTACGCGACGGCGGAGATCGGTGATGTCGTCAGTCATTCTTTACCTCCATAAATGGAATTACGGGCCATGCTGCAATCAGCATTCCGGCGACGCCAATCAAAAGCATTGCGGCAATCGCCGGCCACGCGACAAACAAGATGAGCTTGAAAATTCTTGGGTTCATATCAGATTTGGGTTGCGTTGCTCTGGTGTCAGCGACGGATGGTTGTCCCACGTGTCGGCGTCGGCGTCGTATTCAGTGACCACATCAATCACCGCAGCGATGGCGATGCGGCGGATCTCGGGCAGCGGGTGGCCGTCAGTGGCGGCTTGCGCGTATGTCTCGCTGTAGACAGCGACGCACCGATCGAGCAGCGTCATGCCGGCACCTCGATGCTTTCGCCATGCAGGCGGCGGCGATACAGCTCGCGCAGGTTGGCGCATTCATGCGCCTCATCCATGCGGCCGAGCCGCTTGTAGTAATTCATGCGCACCGTCTCCCAGCGCCAGCCGCTGTAGAGCAGCTCGGTGGGCACGGTTTCAGTTGGTTGTTTGCGTGGCATTGGGCTTGAGCGGGGATTGGGTGCCGAGATCGCTGCTCTCGGCCGGCAGGCTGCTCTCTTGTCCACAGCGGAGAATCCGGGGCGCTCTATCCGGCTTGTGGCCTAATTTGAGTGCCGGGCCAACCGGCGGTGCGGGCTCATTCAGGCCCTGTTGATCTCGTGGTAACCCGTCGTGTGATCTGTTCCGGGGCGGTTGAGTTTTGCGAGTGGGCCGCTCCCCTCGTGCAGTCAATATAGCACGGCTGCAACCGTGTGCAACCGTGCCAACCCTCAGCAGTCCCACTCCGCGAGCCGGATCAGTTCCGACTCGATCGAGTCAGCAACCGCGATGGCGGCTTGGGCCGTCTGCAGCAGCTGCTCGGTGGAGCGGCACCACGCCGCGAATGCCTCATCCAGCTCCGCAATCAGCGCAGCGGTTTCGGCCTCGCGGGCGAGGGCGTTGCGGGTGAGATCGTCCATCGGTCCTCCGGTGTGTGGTGAGCACCAGGCGGGTGCTCTGTGGTGTGCCTGGCTGAAGCCACCACCGGGGCCGGGCCGATCGCCCGCGTGTATGCAGTTGTCTAGGTGCTGGAATCAATATACCACCACACGCAACCCCGGTCAACCCAGCAGCCGCTGCGCATCCTCAACGCTGCGTGCCACGCCGGCGATGCCGCCTGCTGCTTGCACAGCATCCAGCCACTGCTGCTGCTCCTGGCGCACGCGGCCGGTGGCTGCCTTGACCTCGATGCTGGTGAACACCGCAATGCGCTGGCCGACCATCTCGGGGGTGATGGTGATACTGCGCCAGCCGATCAAGTCGCTGCTGCCATTCTGCAGGCCATACCGCACCGGCACACCACGGTGGTCACGCAAGACGCCGCAGTTATTGCGAAACAGTCGCGTGTCACCCTTGCTGCACGCTACGCGGATGTGCTGCTGGATTGTCTGTTCGCTGGGCACGCGGGGATGCGACTGGCGGCAGGCTACGCACTCCTCCGTTGCCGCCCAGCGAGCACATGCTTCGCCCATGCGGCGGGGTTTTTGTAGCCGCGTTGGTGGCCAAGGGCGATCAGATCCTGGAGCGATTGCGCATTGCCTTGCTCGCGGCGCTTGGCCACGGCTTGCAGCTCCACCAGCTCACCATCAACCACCTTCAGCTCACGCGCTTCCTGCGGTGCAAACACATGCCCGCATTCGCGGCAGATCTGCGCGGTGCTCATGGTGGTGCTGAAGCACTTGGGGCATACCTTCACGCTAGGTGCTGCTTCGCGGTCGCGTTTCTTGATGCCATCCAAGCTCCATTCGCGTTCCTCCAAGTGGTGGCCGAGGCGGAGCGTATTGCCGACGTGATCGAGCACCACTGCAGCAGGTTTGCCCGGTGCTGGCCGCAGGCACCGGCCGATCATCTGCAGGTGCAGGCCTACCGATTGCGTAGGCCGCAGCAGGATGCAGCCGCCGACGCTTGGCACGTCCACGCCTTCACCGATCAATGCGCAGCTGGTGAGCACCTTCAGCCGGCCGGTTTCCAGCGCTTGCAGCAGATCACGCCGTTGCTCGCCGGTCATACTGCCGTCGATGCTGGCGGCGGGTACGCCTTGGCTGATGAACAGCCGCGCCACTGCTTCAGCATGAGCCACTGAGCAGCAAAACGCAATCGCGGTCCGGCCGCTCAGATGCTTGCGGTAATGGCTGCAGCAGTCGCCCATGATCGTCGTCACCCGCTGCTCCGCTTGCTTGGCGTCGAAGTCGCCCATGCGCTTACGCAGCCCGGCAGCATCAAACCCAGGTGGTGCCAGCACACGGGCAGCCGCTAGGTAGCCGTTGTCCGTGAGCCATTTCGCAGTTGGCCCCTGCACCATCACCTCATACCACTCGCCGAGGCCGCGGCCGTCACCGCGAATTGGAGTCGCAGTAACGCCCAGCAACTTGGCGGCAGAGAAGTGGCTGATCACATTGGCCCATGTGCCTGCATTGCTGTGGTGGCTCTCATCAACCACCAGCAGCTGGAAGAAATCACGCGGCAGCTTATGCAGCCTGCGGGCCAGCGTCTGCACCGATGCCACCTGCACGGCATGGCTTAGATCCATGCTCCGGCCGGCAGCGATGCGGCCATGCCTGACGCCCATGCGCTGCAGGCTGCGGCTGGCTTGATCCAGTAGTTCCGCGCGATGCACCAAGATGCACACGCGGTTGCCTTTCTTGGCGGCTTGCTGTGAGATGTAACTAAAAATGAAAGTTTTGCCGCCACCGGTGCTCAGCACAGCAAGAACACTGCGCTTGCCCAGTTGGTACTGCCCGCGTATCTCGGCGACCAGCTGTTGCTGGTAGGGGCGGAGTTGGATGGTCATATCATCAGCTCCGCTTGTTCGGTGTCGCTTTCGGCCACGGCGGAAGCCTCAAGATTGCGTACAGCTTGACGGTAGTAGCTGGGTTTCAGCTCAATGCCAACGCCACGCCGGCCGGCTTGAACTGCACCGTAAACCTCGGAGCCAACACCCATAAACGGCGTGAGCACTGTCTCGCCAGGGTTGCTCCACATCACCACAGCGCGATCAATCACATCCAACTGCAGCGGGTGCACGTGCTTTTCGTCTTCGCCATCCTTGGCAGAGCGGAATGGAAGCACATTGTCGATCCTGATGTCATCCCACACGCTTGAGGCGTACTGGCGCCAAATCCACTGGCTGTACTGATTTTTCTTTTGATCGCCACTCATGCCGCGATAGGGCATCACATCAGCCGGGATGTTGCGCTCGCCGCTGTAGTGCAGCAATCCAACATCATGAGTAACCGGCACAGGGTTTTCACCCTTGCGGCGGAACATCAACAAGTAATCAGCGTTTGCGATGCTGTTGCGCGTCGAGTCTTCGCACAGAGTCTTATGGTGCAAGCTCTTCATCATGGTTCGATTGCGCACCATCAGCGGTTCTTTCCAGATGACGCGGCGGCCGCCGTATGCAAATCCTCTCGCCTCGTGCTCGCGAATGATGCGACCGGGCAAGTCAAACATCGAATCGCAGCCTGCATTGCTCAGTGGGATGTCCATGCAATGCACAGCTGAAATGCGACCAGGCATTGTGATCCGCTTGATTTCATCAATGCAAAAACCGTAGTGATCAAAAAACTCGTCGTAGTTAATGCAGTTGGACATATCGCGATCATCGCTGCTGTATTGATACAGACCAGCAAACGGAGGTGAGTACACCGTGAGATGCACCGACTCATCGCGGAGTTCCTTCATCACCTCAATACAGTCGCCGTTGTAGATCGCGTAACGATCAGTCAGCAGTTGATCTTTTACAGCCATTGGGGAACCTTGGTGTTGTTGGTGTAGAGATTGGTGCGGTTGACTGTTGTGGCATCATTCATCTGAGCCACAAGTTGCTCGAACATTTGCGCGGCGCGGTCAGCCTTGGAGCGCATATTGGCTAGAACCCGCGCTTCACCTTCGGTTGCAATTACATCAACCACAACAGGATGCTTTTGGCCAAATCGCCAGCAGCGCCTCACGGATTGATAATGCTGCTCGTAGCTGTGGCTAGCGAAAGTGACAACATGTGCGCAATGCTGCCAGTTAAGGCCCCACGCTCCAATCTTTGGCTTGATCACCAGAACACGCTGGCGACCATCGGCAAAAGCGTCGTACAGCTCAATCTTTCGCGCATCCGGGGTTCGGCCGGCGATCTGAGCGGCGTCGGGAATCAGCTGCTCCAGCAAGTCGCCTTCTGCGTTGGTGTGGCACCAAATCACAGCCGGCTGGTCATGATCAACCAGCTTGGCAGCGAACTCGCAGCGTTCGTTGATCGTGCGTTTTCGCTCTTCGCGCTCCTCGCCAAGGCCGAATGCTGGAATCGAGAACAGCATCCCTTCTGGCGGTGGCGCGGCGATCACGTGATCACGTTCGGTCAAGGCAGGCAGAATGAACCGCTCATCGCTGAAGCCAAGGTCTGACGGATACCGGCACGCCCTAGCCCAGCTGGCGACCCAGCGCCAGAAGTGTTCTCGCGCGTGATGCTTCAGTCGCCACTGGCCAATCGTTTGTGATACACGAAAGGCAAGCTTTTTGTAATAGTTTGCATTCGCCTCAAGCATTGCTTCGGCTTGCTGTTGCAATCGCTCCTCACGTTTCTGCCCTTTATCGTCAAGCTGCGCGAAAAATCGCCGCAGCATATCGCTATAGGACAGCTCGCCAAGCGCCTCAGATGAGTTGCCTAGCTCGGTGTAATCATTTGGCGCCGCTGTTGCTGTCGCCAGCAAGCGGTACGGCATCTTGGACATAAACCGAGTGATTGCTTTCCGTGTAGATCCATTGAATGACTTAAGGATGCTGCTCTCATCGCAAACGACAGCGCCGAAATCATCTGCATTGAACAGGTGCAACTTGTCGTAATTGGTAACCACAATCCGGCCCGGTACGCTGCCGTCGCTGCTGCGGTGGCATTCAATGCCGAACTTCTCGCCTTCGCGGATGGTTTGCGCTGCCACGGCTAGTGGCGTCAGGATCAGCACCGGCCGGTCGGTGTAGCGAGCCACATTCTCCGCCCAGGTGAGCTGCATAGCCGACTTGCCGAGGCCGCAATCGGCGAAGATCGCCGCGCGGCCTTTGCGCACTGCCCACTCCACCAGCGACCGCTGGAAATCAAACAGTTGATCAGGTATGAACACCGGCTCAAAGCCATGCTCAGCGCCGACCTGCAGCTTTTGATCTAGAAACTCCTCGTAGGTTGCCATCAAACCTCCGGGCAGCGCTTCATGGCAGCGTTCATCGCGGCGGCGCCGTCAACGCGGACGGTTTCACCGTGGCGGGTGACGGTTGCAGTCGGTGATGGTGCCTGCGAATCCCAGGCGTATTCCACGGCCTGGCGCACAGCATCACGCAGGCTGGTGCCTTGCAGCCGCAGCAGGCAGAACCGTGCGGCATACAGCTCAGGGTCAATGGCACCGGCATGAGCACAGGCCGGTAGCAGCAGTGCCGCCGCAGCGGCAGCGAGGGTAAGTCTTCTCATGGCATGAGCAGTTGGGTTACGCCGGGATTGGGTGCGGCTCCGGCGGGCCGCGTGTGAGTCAGTCCGCCAGTTCAGTGATGATGCCCAGTCGCTTGGCATTGCGCCAGATCTCGCGGGCTTCTTCCACATCGTCGATCACTCGGTAGAAGCTGTCGCGGCCCCATTCCCGGCAGAGCATGGTTTTTTTGATTGGCGCCAGATCCAACGGAGCACTTGCTCATCTTCCAAGTCCGCCGGCGCAGTTCAGCGCCAATAAACCGGCCGTTGTTGACCCATACGGTCAGCACGACATCTGAGCAGTTGCCGATGAAGGCGTTCAGATCACGCAGCTTGCCGCTGGCGCCACAGGCGAAGCAGTCGCCGTTCTGCACGTGGCTGTAATGCGGCAGTTTGCCGGTGCCATTGCAAAACGGGCAGGTGACCGTTGCGTTATGGAGCTTGCGGGGTGCGGTTGCGGTCATAACTCTCGGTTCGGGATGTGCAAAGCATACCACCCTGGGCAGCTGTGTGCAATCGGGGTGGGTCATTGGTTCACCACCTCCAGCCACACGTCCGCGTGGCATGGGTGATCGAGCGGGCAGGTGCAGCCGAGATCAAAACCGCGTAGCTCGCGGCGAGCTAGTTCCACCAGCGCCAGATGGCGCCGCAGGTGATCACGGAACAGCGCGACAGCTTCAACAGCATCTGCAGTCTCATGGCCCACGCGGAACGGGTTCCCCCAGCGTGACGGCCGCGTGACACGCTTGCCATGAGGTGGATTGGGGTCAAGGTAGTTGGCGATGCGGAAGCGGCGTGGGTGGGTCATGCTTGCGGGTCAGCCAAAGGTCCGCTAACCTTAGCGAGTCCCTAGCCAAGGCGCAATGCCTCCACGCTCAAGGGTCGGTAAGTCCAAGGTCACACCTTGTAAGCACGACCTACTCAACAGTCTTCTCGGCCGCGAAGCTGGCGTCCTGAAAGGCAACCCAATGGGTTTCAGCTCGTACGGCATCGTTGATCTCACGGCCGGCGATGGCGTGCCATATGGAGCTGAGTTCACTCGCGGATGCTCGCCAGGCATCATCCTCAAGCATTCCAAGTGGATTGCCGAGCGCACTTCAGTCCAGCCAAGTGCGTTGTTCATTGAAAAGCAAGGAGTCACCTACGAAAGACTCCGGTCAAATTTGGAGCAAGGTTTTCGTGACTTGCAGCTTGATCGGCTTGGCGGCCGCATCCGCATTGATGCCAAGTGCATGAACTCAAAGGAGTTCATTTTTCCGAGCGGCGCCGTTGACGCATCCTTTATCTATAACGACCCAAATCACATTGAGGATTGGTGCTTGACACCAGAGCTGCTGGGAAGTGTTCCAAAATTCACCACTTCGCTATCAACACTCGGCTGCAACGTCAGTGGATTGAAGCGGATTGATCTGCACCGTCGCCGCGAGTGGTTTCACCGTGTTGAGTTGATCTCAGAAACTATCCTGCAGCGATGGCATGATGCTTGTCTGTTCTCTGTAGGCGGCGCCGATCAGTGGGCATACCTCATCACCGCTCCATCTGTATGGCGTGAAGCGATCACTCAAAACTGCATCAAGGCCGCAACTAAGATTGAGGGCCGCGAAGCAGCGCCGCAGATCGCCTGGCGCAAGGCTGATCCATTTGCGTTCTATCAACTTGAACGCTTCCTTTTTCTCACTAAACAGGAATTTAACGATGGCTGTGAACTGGTCTGAAATCATTCGCCACTATCCAGAAATCACCGGCATTCATCCCGCAGCCGATCTGTTTCCGCTAGTGGATGGAGAAGAATTCGCAGAGCTTTGCCATGACATCAAAGAGCGCGGATTGCAGCAGCCAATTACGGTCTGGAAAGATGGCACACTGCTAGATGGCCGCAATCGCCTGCTGGCCTGCCACGAAACATTGCAGGAGGTGATTTTTGATCGCTACGAAGGCGGTGATCCGGTTCAGTTCAGCATCAGCGCCAATCTGCATCGGCGGCACTTGACTCCCAGCCAGCGCAACATGACCGGAGCACTGGCCGATGAACTGCTGGATCAGTTGCGGGAGCAGGCACGGAAGCGGCAACGAGATGCTGGAGGGCAGTTTGGCGAAAACCATCCAAAGTGTTCACCAGAGCACAAAGAGGTTAGCGCACCGGTGCGCGAAGCTCTTGCACCAGCGTTGATTGATCAGCCAGTGCGGGAGCCTGTCGCTGAGCAACGGAAGACCACTGCTCAAGCGGCCAAGCTCGTTGGCGGCAGCACTAGAGGCGTTGAGCAGGCAATGCGCGTCAAGCGCGAGGCGCCGGATCTTGTGCCTGAAGTGATGGCGGGGAAGGTCACGCTCAAAGAAGCCGAGCGCGAAGTGCGTCAACGTGTTGAGCAACGTGCAGCGTCAATCCCGCAGCCGGAAAAGCCAAAGGTCGAAGAAAGTCAAACCATCGTATTGACAGATCATAAAGGCAATCTTTACGACTACCCAAAGCCAAAAGGCAAAGCAACCTTCAATCAGCAGAAGGGCTCAGAAATTGGTTGGGCGATGTGGAGCTGGAATCCAGTCACAGGTTGCAATCATGGCTGCAACTATTGCTACGCACGCACCATTGCAGAATCGCGTGATATGGCGAAATACTACCCAGCTGGTTTTACACCGCTCTACCACCACGAGCGATTAGATGCTCCTGCCAATACTCCAGTTCCATCACGCGCGGAACAAGATCCCGCCTATGGCAGGGTGTTTGTCTGTTCAATGGCTGACCTGTTCGGTGCATGGGTGCCGCAAAATTGGATTGACTCTGTTGTTGCGTCCACCGTCGCCAATCCTCAGTGGGAGTACCTGTACCTCACCAAGTTTCCGCAGCGGTACGCCCGACTTGAACTTCCCGAAAGCGGATGGATTGGCGCATCAGTTGATGAGCAGCACCGAGCTGAGCCAACGCTTGAGGCAATGGCCAAGATCAGTGGCGTCAAGGTCAAGTGGCTTTCACTGGAGCCGCTTCTAGAGCCAATCACATTATCAAGCCTCAAGGGAATTGACTGGATCGTGATCGGCGCTCAATCTGAAAACATTGGGCAAAACCCAGCGTTTGCTCCTCGATTTGAGTGGATCGCGGATCTTGTCGCTACGGCGCGTCGCGATGGCTGCAAAGTCTGGCTAAAAACCAATCTGCTCGGCCAAACATCAGGACAATGGCCTGGCATGACACTGCCAAACGAAATCCCCGCATGAAGCGTTACGACTCAACCCGCGTCATCCGAGTGGTTTTGACGCCAGATCAAAAGCAGTGGCTGCAGTCACAAGCGGTTGGCATGGAATCAATGTCGTCAGTGCTTCGCCGGATCATTGACGACGCCATCAATCAGGAGCAGCGATGAGCGACATCAAAGAACTCACGCGCGGCAGGTGGCCGGATCTGCTGCAGCAGCTGGGTGGCTTAACTGCAGATCAGCTGACCGACACTCATCAGCCGTGCCCATGTTGTGGTGGCACCGACCGCTACCGCTTTGACGACAAGGACGGCAGCGGCTCCTGGTACTGCAATCAATGCGGCGGGAGGGATGGCGCCGGTGGTGGTGGCACCGGCATGGATCTGCTGATGCGCGTCACCAATTGGAGCTACGCCGAAGCGTGCAGACGCATCGAGCAGCATCTCGCCGTGATACCGGAACCGCCGATCGCCGGTGCTGAATCCGTCTGGCGGTACAGCGACACCTTCTACGTGCTGCGGTTTCCAGGTAAGAAGATTCGCCCGCTCAGTTGGGACGGCGAAGCCTGGCGGTGGAAGGCACCACCGGAGCCGCGGCCTTTGTACTGGGCGCGGCGGGATGTAACCGCACCGGTGCTGGTGGCTGAAGGTGAAAAGGCAGCTGATGCAGCGCAGCGCTTGTTCCCGACTGCTGCGTGCTGCACCTGGGCCAGTGGTTGCAAGGCAGCCGGCAAGGCTGACTGGTCGCCGTTAATCGGGCGGAAGGTAACCCTATGGCCTGATGCGGATGCTGTTGGCCGTGATGCAATGGCCAAACTGGCTATCCGGCTGCTCAAGCTTGGTGCTGCCCAGGTGCGGATCGTGCAGCCGCCAGCTGATGCACCCGAAGGCTGGGACTTGGCTGATGCCGACTGGTCACCGCAAGAGGCCGGCGTCTACCTCAAGGCAAACCGCTCAGCGCCGATCGAGCTGCCTGAGCTAGCGCCGGTTGAAGCGGTAGAACCCGAGACTGAGCTGGATCCTGAGCCGCTGCCGGATGCTGATGCTGATTTCACCTGCCTTGGCTTCGACAATGACGCCTTCTACTACCAGCCGCACAGCACCGGTCAGGTAACGCGCCTCTCGCGCAGCAGCCACACCGGAACCAACCTCGTCGCCTTGGCGCCACTTGCCTACTGGGAGTCGCTCTACCCAACCAAAACCGGCGTCAACTGGACTGCAGCAGCGAGCAGCTTGTTTGAGAAGCAAGCCGCAGCTGGTGTCTACACACCCGACCGCATCCGTGGTCGTGGTGCATGGATGGACAACGGTGCCATTGTGCTCCACCTCGGTGATCGCTTGATCGTCAACGGTGAAGCGCAGCCGATCCGCAGCGGCATCAAGGGCAGCAGCTACATCTACCAGCGTCTCGCGCATCGCGATGGTCCCGGCACCGCTGAGCCGCTCGGTGATGATGACGCCTACCGGTTGATGGACATCGCCGATCGCTTCCGCTGGGAAGTGCCGGCATCCAGTCTGTTGATCGCCGGTTGGACAGCACTTGCGCCGATCTGCGGTGCATTGCCGTGGCGGCCGCATATCTGGCTCACTGCCGGTGCTGGTTCCGGTAAATCCGCCATCTTGGAGCGTTACGTCGCGCCGCTGCTCGGTGACCTGAGCCTTCACGTCAGCGGTAACACCAGCGAAGCCGGTTTGCGGCAGACCCTACGCGCCGATGCGTTGCCGGTGGTATTCGATGAGGCCGAGTCCAACGAGAAGCCCGATCAGCAGCGGATGCAGGCGGTACTGTCCCTAGCGCGTGTCGCCAGCAGTGAATCCCGCGCTCAAACCATCAAGGGCAGCGCCGAAGGTGACGCCATGCGTTACTCCATCCGCTCCATGTTCCTGATGAGCAGTATTGCCACCGCACTGAAGCAAGGCGCCGATAAGTCACGCTTTGCGCAGCTCACTCTGCGGAATCCAAGTGAGTTATCCCGCGATGATCGCATCGCCCATTGGGAGCAGTTGGACAGCGATCTTGACCGTTACGTGACTGATCGTATCGGGCAACGTTTACAAGCGCGGACTATATCGCTGATCCCTGTTATCCGCCAGTCGATTAAAGTCTTCACCCGTGCAGCGGCGGAAGCTTTTGATAGCCAGCGACTCGGTGATCAGTACGGCACATTGCTCGCCGGTGCATGGTCTTTGCAGTCGCGGCAGGTGCCAACCAGGGATGAAGCATGGCGGTTGATTGAGCAGAACGAATGGGAATCCTACAGCCAATCAACAGAAGTACCAGATGAAAAACGCTGCCTGCAGTGCATCCTGCAACATCAACTACGGGTTGAAGCTGACAAGATAGCCACCAGAACCATTGGTGAACTGGTAGACATCGCGTTGCATTATTCGGCGGATCCAACTGTAACTGCAGAGCTTGCGGTGGCCACGCTCGGGCGTCATGGCATCAAGGCGGAGGACGGTTGCATCTGGGTTTCCAACACCGCAAAAGCCATCGCAGCCATCCTCAGCGACACCGCATGGAGCACGTGCTGGCCCACGGTGCTCGCTCGGCTACCCGGCGCCACCAAGGCCGGCGTGATCTGGTTCAAAGGTTCAGGCGGTAACAGTCGTTCGGTGCAAATCCCGCTTGACCAGGCAAACCGTTAGGAG
>Ga0099849_1001308_pt1 | contig 11646 bp, 10 predicted proteins | sample CB_VirMetaG_4_FD_78177 | JGI IMG/M metagenome (GOLD analysis project Ga0099849, IMG submission 78177) | Freshwater to marine saline gradient viral communities from Chesapeake Bay - CB_1508_1M Viral MetaG | ecosystem: Environmental > Aquatic > Marine > Coastal | place: USA: Chesapeake Bay... | reverse complement strand
TACCTATTTAAGAGAATTGTAAAAGAAAAATCTGATGTCATATTAGGAATGGATCCGGATGCGCATCAAAAAGAGTTAAAAATAGCAAAAAAACTATCTGAATACGGTATAAATGTAAAAATAACCCAAAATAAATCAACAGATATAGGCGACATGTCAAAGGAAGAAGCAAATTATTTAATTCAGACAGCTAAGAATTATGAAATATCTGATAGAATAACATATTTATTAGAGAATATATATTCAGGATCAATATTTTAGGAGATAATATGCCTCGTTTAAGTAAACAAAAAATAAGAAGACTAGTCATGCAAGAGCTGGCAAGAGTAGTGGGCGAAGACGCACTGGTTAATCGTGTAAAAGATATGAATAGAGATACAGGATACGATGACATTCAAAGAGTAAGAGGGGCAAATGCAGGAATGCATGCTTCGTGTAGTCAGTGTGGAAGTACTGAAGTTTATGAGGGTGAATGCATGGAGTGTGGTGCTACCGGCTCTAGAATGCTTGAGGGTAAAATGTGTGAGCAATGTGGAAGTTCAGACATGTACGAAGGTGAATGCATGGAATGCGGATATTCTAAAGGCAGTATGCTTGAAGAAGGTGGTTGTGGTTGCGGGACATGCTCTACTTGCAGTGATAATGATATGGATGATGATTTTATTCCCGATCAATTTGAGCAGCCTGCTATGTTTTCTGATAGCGATTACATGAGTCATGATCATGACGGAGGCGATGACATCACACAAATTATCATGGGTGCTTTAGGGCATCATGATCACGATCATGGTGAAAACGAATTAATTGATAGTGCGCTAGGTACATTAACCGGGCTTGGTTATCATGTTGATGCACACAAAGACCCGGGTATGCCTGCCGGTTATGTTCCTTCTCACAACAACTATATGGCGAAACCTTCGCTCTATAAAGTTGCAAAATACGCCCAAAAGCTTTTACAAATGATTCCGGATGGATATGAATTAGATGACTGGCAAAGAACAAAAATTGCACAAATATCCGATGATATATCAGAAGTATATCACTCACTAGACTATGACTTTCATGACGACGAGTTTTAATGAGATCTATAAGAAGTTTATTTACTGAGACTAAAAATGAAATAGACGCATCTCATGCAAAAAGAATGGCCAGAAGATGCAGATATTTCGACATGTCTTGTTTTGACAAAATACCTGTAATTAATTATCCTAAAGAAGGAACGCAGCGATTTCAAAACGACATGGAAGAAGTAGTACGTTGTTACAATACGCCTAGTATGTCAACACGTTTTCTTAGACAGAGTGACGAATCTGTAGAAGATGTATTTAAAACGTATTGCAAGGAAAACGGCTACAAGAATATTGATTGGAAAAAGATATCTGACATTTTGGATGATGTTGACTCGATAATCTTAAAGCTCAAGTATAAAAACAATAGGCCTAGACCGTTACACTACTTTGACAATCAAGACAGTACACAAATAAAATATAAAAAGTCACCTAGCTTTCCAAGCGGTCATACAACAATTGCATATTTTTTATGTGATGTTTTATCTTCCTATATTCCTGAAATTAAAAATGACTTACAAACCTTAGCGGGATTGATTGGTCAAACTAGATTAGAAAATGCTGTGCACTTTCCCACAGATGTTGAGTATGGTAGATTAATTGGTGAAACATTGGCTTCTATCTTTTTAGATAATGACAATACAACGGGTGAGATAGAAGGCGGTCTCAAAAATAAGCATTATAAAAAATTTGCTAAAAAAATGAATGAAAAAGCATTTGATATATACGGTGAAAATGATTGTCAAAAAAACTTTGCACATGATATAGCTGATTTTTTGCACCGGACAAATCAGATAGAATTTTATAATCTTTCATATGATGAATGTTTTAATGCTGCAAAACATTTAATGGCGGGACTACCTAGTGAGTTTATCACTGAAAACCCTCACATTAAATCACAGATTGACGGTTTAGTTATGGCAAACGTATGTATACCAATAGACAACAATTACAAAGTTAATAAAATTCATAAATGCTTTCATCCTAATGTCTTAGAGCGAGGTGCACCAGGCGAATTTAGAAACTTTTCTCATAGTTCCCGTGCTTCTGTTTCATATCCTGAACCTAACAAAATAGATGGATATCTTAAAGCAACACATAACTTTTTAGATAATCCATGGATAAGACACTTGCTTTATGAATATGTACATCCATTTTGTGACGGTAACGGTAGATCAGGAAGAATTGTAATGGCTGCAGATTGTGATTTTGACTTTTCAAAAGTTAATCAAATGATAAGTAGTGACTATATAAAAAATATAATAGCACACATGCAGCCTGACAAAATGGAAAAACTACTAAAAATGTAACTTTGCCGTTTATTGTGTATAATATAAAGGCAAGGAGGATTTATGGGAAGAAAAATCAATAGAAAAGAATTGAGTAAAATCAAGGCTAAACTTAGAGAGCAAAATGCTGTTGAGTTAGAACAACAGCTCCAAAACCAAACAATCACAGAAGATAATCCGGACAATACACCTAAGACACTTAATGACATTAAGAAAGCAATTCGTGAAGAAGCTAAAAATTCACCAGATTCACAACCAGCGATAAGCAAGTCAGTACAAATTAAAAACGCCAAAAAGAAAGCACGTGAACAGATGTCATCAGAACCTAAAACTCGTGGAATTAAATGGAACCATAAAATTGGTGATCTTGTATTGATATCACATAGAAATGTATCAGAACAATCTTATGGTATTATTGTTAGTGAAGATGTAGACGAAAGCTATAATGGAACGGGTAGCCACGCCGTTCATTATGATAGAACCCTATTTCTTGTCATGTCACCATCAGGTAATCATTGGCATTATGCAAAGTCACTAGCAGTTTGTAAATAATGTAACACTGCCTCCACTAGTTTATAATAACACTGCAACAACAACATCCAACCAAGGAATAATAGCAATGCCTGTCATACTCAGCAACCCAGGCTTCATTGGAAGACCTCATAACGAAGATCTCTTTTACTTTCTTAAATCAATAGGATGGAATATGAATTTACATCCTCGTTCTGGCGAAAAGTTTATTCACAATGGTGTCTATAATAAAAGCGCCAAGTCAAACGAAGGCCTCTATCAAGGTAAAGACGGAAAATATTATTACTGTTCATTTCAAGAACATCTTAAAGACGATGGAACTTTTCACTTCTTTCAGTATTCCATACAAAAAAAATCTAGAACTAGCAGTAATTATAAAGTTCTAATGACAGGTACTTTAACAACAGACAAATATGAGGCTTTACCACCTGGCTGGCCTGAAGATCCGAACTTTGTACATGAAGCCACACCTAAACAAGTTGACAAAAAGTTAAGTGAAATTAAAAAATTTCTCAGCAACCTGTAGGAGTTTATATGTCTAATAAAAAATCAGGTATCTTGTTTATATATGATATAGGCTTTAAGCCATACTTAACAAAGTTATTTAAGAATGATTTTGAATTCCTCTCAGGACCGGTTTGGAGAGAGTATCAAGTAAATTTTGATGATAATTCTAAACTAACAGATCTGTTGCAACAAGTTGTATCTTCTATTCTTAAAGAGTTCGATACAGAAGAAGTGTGGCATTTTAGAATTGACTGGCATAAATCATCAGGTTTTGAATCACATCCTATTTTTTCAGAGATTTGGAAAGATCGAAAAACCGCATGTTCAGCCATTTATAACGGAAACCTTGAAAATGTTGGTCATGTAATGTCAGCAGTGATTCCTAATAATTTTGACAGTAAATTTACTCCTAGTCTGGCAAATGGAATGGGTACAATTAGAAATGTAGGGATAATTGACACTAATATTGAAGACTACTATGAATAACAACGAAAAATGTAACAGCATAAAAAGTAAAGTATAATATAACCATAACCTAATCATCCAGGAGATATAATGGATATCAAAACCTTCGTACAAGTAATTTCAAACCTACCACCAGATATTGCAGTTTTGGCAAAAGGACCTACCGGCATTGGTAAATCCCATATTGTTCACCAAGTTGGCAAAAGACTTAATATGGAAGTTGTTGATCGACGCTTATCATATATGACTGAAGGTGATTTAATTGGCTTACCAGAATTGGTTGACGGCACTACAAGATTTGCACCTGTCGATTGGTTTATTAGAGCATGTAATGAACCTTTAATTTTGTTTTTTGATGAGTTAAATCGTGCAACAATTGAAGTTCAACAATGTGCTTTCCAAATTGTACTTGATAGAGAACTAAATGGTCATAAATTACACCCTGAAACGCGGGTTTACGCAGCAATCAATGAAGGTTCTGATTACCAAGTTTCAGATATGGATCCCGCATTGCTTCGACGTTTTTGGTCAATCGGTTTAGAACCTACGACTAATGACTGGTTAGACTGGGCAGGAACAACAGGCAACATCGACCCTATCATTGTTGAGTTTATCACAAAATATCCTGCAAAGCTTAGACATGAAGGACAATTTGAACCTGGTAAAGTATACCCTAATCCAGCTTCTTGGGCACGCCTAGATGCTGCATTTAAACACGCTAATATCACACCCTCAGAAACCATTGAAACTAATGAATCCTCAATCAGAGATCTACAGTACTCAATGTCACTAGGCTTTATTGGGGCTGAAACAACAATTGCATTTAATGAATTCATTAGAAAATATAAGTCAAATTTTGGTGCATTAGATGTATTTGATAGATACACACCCGGCTCAGCTACTAAGTCTAAAATTGATAAACTATCTACAGATAAGAAAAATGACTTATTAGGATTAATCGCAAGATATACAAAAGATAACGATATCGCAATAACACAAATTGAAAGAGCATGTAACTTTGTTTGTGCTTGTTCTGAAGAGATGTTAGTTAATTTTATGAACATGGTGATGGAAAACAAAAACTTAGAAAATATTAAAAAGTTTCACAAGTTTCTTGGCGATAAATTTGTAAATGCTGTTAATGGCGCAAATGGAACCAAAGTGTAACCTATCTTTATTGTGTATATAATATTAACAACCAAGGAGGTTATATGGAAAACATTACCGAAAATAATGAAATTGAATTAAATACTCAAAAAGATTTCGATGCAATATTGCTTAAATTTCTTTTACACGAGCCTTTCTTTTCACATATTGTTAGATGTATGCGTAAAGAAATGACATATTCAATACCTACGGCAGGTGTGTCTTGCGCAAATGGTGACATTGTTCTTTATTGGAACCCAAATTTTTTATCAAAACTAACTACTAAAAAAGTATTTGGTTTATTAAAACATGAATGCTACCATTTGATATATCAACATGTTACATCTAGAAAGCAGGATCCTCATTTAATGTGGAACATCGCAACAGACTTGGCAATCAATTCAACAATCCCTAAATCAGAATTGCCTGATGGTGGTTTAATTCCTGGTGAGCGTTGTATTGAAGTTGAAAATTCTTACGCACCTGAAAAAGCACAACAATTATCAGATTTTATTGCTTCACTTCCTAAAGGAAAATCGTCTGAATGGTACATGGAAACAATTATGTCCTCTGATGAAAATCAAGAACTAATTAAGGAAATGTTTACACCACCTAGTTTAGAAGACCTTTTTGGATCAGGCGATAGTGATTGCAATGGAAATAGTGATGGTAACGGTAACGGCGATTGCGACAATGACGCGAATGACGGCAAAAAACCCGGAAAAGGTACGTGCGCAGGATTTGATTATCACTTTAATGATGAATCATCATCTCCAGGTGACAAGGCAATGGTTGATGCAAAAATTAAGGATATTATCAAAAAAGCAGCACAACGGTGTGATCGATCAAAAAACTGGGGAAGTGTAAGTAGTGCAATGCGTCAAGAAATTATTGCCTCATTTGCTGATGAAATTAATTGGAAGGCAGTTTTAAGATATTTTTGTGGCACTAAACAAAAAGCTAATAGGACTCGATCTTTTAAAAAGATCAATAGGAAGTATCCTTATATTCACCCAGGTAGAAAAACAAAGTACACATCAAACATCGCTATCTATATCGATCAGTCTGGTTCTGTCGATGATGTCTCTCTCCAAGATTTCTTTAGTTCACTAAATGACTTAGTTTCTCGTGTTAACTTTACTGTGTATCACTTTGACTGTACTGTTGATGAAGATAGCAAGCATAGATGGACTAAGAATAAAAAAATTACCAAGGCATATCGAACTCGAAGCGGTGGTACAGACTTTGATGTTGTTGAAGATCACTTTAGAAAAGTAAGCTCTGAATATGACGGTTATATCATTATGACAGATGGATATGCACCTAAACCAAAAACTTGTATTTCTAAAAGATGCTGGGTATTATTACCAGGTGTACAACAAACGTTTCAGTTTGATAAAAGGGACACAGTTGTTAAAATGACTCGAGGAGCTAAAACATCATGAAAATATTACATATTGCCGACGTACATTGGAGAGGTTTGTCTAGACATCAAGAGTATGTCTTGGCGTTTAAAGATCTGTTTAGGCAGGCAGAAGAGCTAAACCCTGATATTATTTATGTGGGCGGCGATATTGTACATTCTAAGACACAAGGGATATCTCCAGAGTTAATTGAAAACCTGTGTTGGTGGTTTAATGGTTTGGCTAAGATAGCACCAACACATGTCATTCTCGGAAACCACGATGGCTTAATCCTCAATAAGGATAGGCAAGACGCTATTACACCTATTGTAGAAGCATTGGATAATCCAAATATATTCTTATACAAAAATTCAGGAACATATGAGTTTGCACCCGGATTTGAATGGTGTGTTTTATCTTGCTTTGATGAAGAAAATTTTCACAGGGCTAAGCCTAGCAAAGATAAAGTTAGCATTGCTCTCTATCACGGAGCTGTTAGAGGTAGTCTTACTGATGTTGATTGGCAACTTGAAGGCGAGTCAACATTGGACTTATTTAAGTCATATGATTTTGCCCTTTTAGGCGATATACATAAGAGGCAGTTTCTAAATAAGAAAGGCACGATTGCCTATTGCGGTTCTACAATTCAGCAAAACTTTGGAGAAGACAGCGAAAAAGGCTTTTTGTTATGGGATATCCAAAGCGCCGATAACTTTACCTGTAATTTTTACCCTGTTGAAAATCAGTATCATTTTGTAACTGTCGACTGGCAAGGAGATGTACAGAAAACAGTAAATAAGTGTAGAGAATATCCTAATCTATCTAGATTTAGAATTAGGGCTGATAATTACATCAGTCAAGCCGATGCAAGAAGATTACAAAAAATTTTGACAAAACAAAAAGCAGCGTCAGAAGTTGTTTTTAAAGTCGAGTCAAAATTTGATTCAGGTAAAATTGAAACAAACGCTACAGGCGGAATGTCAATTGACCTTAGAAGTCCTGAAAAGCATAAAGAGCTTATAAGGGAATATTATAATGGAAATCATCTCCTCAAAGATGATTTAGATAAGCTAGACGATCTTGTTGACAGAAGTCTTTCTGAAATATCTCATTCTGATACAGACTTACGAAATGTTAGATGGTCTATTAATAGTATAAAATTTGATAATTGTTTTTCTTATACTGATAGTAATTATATTAATTTTGAAAATCTTCCCGGGATAACCGGGATCTTTGGTAGAAATGCAAGAGGCAAATCATCAATTATTGGGACAATAGCATATGCTTTGTTTAATACATCAGACAGGGGCGCAATTAAAAATATACACTTGATCAATACTAGAAAGAATTCATGCAAAGCTGAGCTAGATATATCTGTTAATAATGTACCTTATCGAATTGTTAGACAAACAATTAAAAAGCAAACTAAGAAAAACATATGGGCACCAACAACCCTTAATTTTTATCGTCTAGATAAATCAGGTGAAGTAATCGAAGATTTAACTGAAGAGCAACGCAGAGAAACTGAAAAGATTATCAGAGGCATGTTAGGTACATCAGAAGAGTTTTCAATGACATCTCTTGCTAGTCAAGGTGATATGAATAATTTTATTAAAGAAAAAGCAACAGCACGCAAAGCAATCCTAACAAATTTTTTAGACTTAACTGTATTTGACGCAATGAATGAATTCGCAAAAAAAGAAAGTGCTAGTTTAAAACAGCAAGCGGCGTCTATCAATAAAGGCGATTGGGTCAAGCAAATAAGCATAAAAGAAAATAGTATTACATCAGTCAAGGCGTTAATTAGACTAGAAGAGAAAAGCATCGCTAAGCTTAAAAAAGACTATGAAACTTATGTTAAAGAGTTGCATTCAAATACAGATAATAGCTACATTACTCTTCGCGAAGTAGAGATAGCTAAGTCAAAATGGAAAAAAAGTTTAAAGCATGTTCAAGAGTCAGAGGTTTTAAGAGATAACCTTAAAGACGAGATATTTGAAGTAGAACAAAAAATTGAAAAAGTCGACTTATTTCTATCAAATTTTGATGTTGATGATATTAAACAAAAACGAGATGCGCAAAAAGAAATCAATAGGCTTTTATCTGGAATGCAGAGTGATTTAAAATACGAAAGAAAAGAGCTCTTGACAATAGAAAAGTCTGTTGAAAAACTTAGTGAAGTACCTTGCGGAGATAGTTTTCCAACGTGCAAATTTATAAAAGAATCACATTCAAATAAAAATAAGTTAGATAAACAAAGAGACAAAGTAATAGCACTCCAAGTCAAAGTAGATGATCTTAAGACGGCTTTTAAAAAGTTAGGGAAAGAAGACTACGATGCACAATTAGACAAATATAACGCTATAGTACAAAAAAAATCGCAACTAGTCTCTTCAATATCTGATATACTAATCAAGATTAATAGCCATGAAAAAGATATTGAGAATACTCGACCGTTAATTCCGGAATTAGAAACGACATATAAAGATTTAAAGGAAATGTTCGATAATCAGGACTCAAATGATGGGCAATTGTTGCTTGAGAAAAAGATTAAATCGACAAACAACGATATTAAAAATCTAGATAAAAATAGAACTTCTCTCATTACAAAACTAGCAAAAGAAAAAGCTGAAAGAGATATGTTAGTAAAACAAAAAGAGGAGTTTGAAAAGATCAGCAAGTCTTTAAGAGCTTATGATTTATTTTTGCAAGCAACGTCAAACAAAGGAATTCCCGTGCAAATTATACACTCTATGCTTCCACAAATTAATGCAGAAATATCTAAAATTCTTAAGGGTGTCGTAGGCTTTACAGTTGAATTAGAAGCAGATTTAGAAAGTAATTCAATGGACATATATATTAACTATGGAGACAGTCGACGTATTGTTGAATTAGGATCCGGGATGGAAAAAATGATGGCATCTTTAGCAATTAGAGTTGCATTGATTAATGTATCGTCATTACCAAAGACTAGCATGTTAATGATTGATGAAGGTTTTGGCGCTTTAGATGAAACAAATCTAGAAGCTTGTGGTAAACTATTACAATCGCTTAAAAAATGGTTTAAAAATATTGTTATTATATCACACATTGATGAGATCAAAGATATTGTTGATAACAATATTGATATTATTAAAAAAGGAGTCGACTCATATGTTTATCAGCCCTAAGATTAAAGTCATCGGCGAGTACCAAAAAGAGGACTTTTATTGTCCTCTTTGTTCGTTTCCTTATCTTACTAATGATGACTTAGATAAAGCAGAGACTTTTGAATGTTGCCATGAATGCTATTTACAATTTGCAGAATCAAGAAAAGAAGCATGGAAAAGTGGGTGGCGGCCAAAAAAATCTGTTGTAAATAGTTATATATCTATAAGAAGAAAGCTTTATAATAGTAAAAAGGAGAAAAAGCATGGCACTTAATTTTCAAGAAGTAAATTGTCTAGGCAATATTATTAACGACACATTTGGTAAGGCATCTACGGGATACGACGAAGATCAATTTGAAAAACGATATGGGTCATATTCACAGCATAGGCAAGGTGGACATGATTCAATTGTTACAAAAGTATCTTTAGAAGGAGATATCATGTGTATTACAGCGATTGGCATTTATAATCTAGGACCCATTAATCATCAACATCAAGTAATTAAAGATGCTGAAAATGAACTTAATCAGTATCTTAATAAAAAGCTTACCTTTATTAAAAACGAATTTAAGAAAAAAGAAAATGCAGGAAGAGCATTAAAGGTCAAAGAAATAAAAGATACAGATAGAACACTTGATGTATATGATATTAATCTAAGAGCTGAAACTCGTCCAGCCTATATACACAGAAAAGCTAAATTTGAGGTCAGCTAAGTGGCTAGGCTATCAAAACAGGCACAAGTAAAAGAAATTATTAGATGCGGTAAGGAACCAAACTATTTCTTTAAAAACTATCTTAAGATTCAGCATCCAGTTAAAGGGCTTATTCCGTTTGAAATGTATCCTTTTCAGGAAGACTGTATAGATGAGTTTAACGAACATAGATTTAATATCATTCTTAAGTCACGCCAGCTAGGTATATCTACGTTGACTGCTGCTTATTCTGTCTGGATGGCCATTTTTAAAAAAGAAAAAAATGTCCTTGTAATTGCTACAAAACTTAAAGTTGCACAAAATTTTATCATTAAAGTAAAAACAATGATTCGTTCTTTACCGAAATGGTTATTGCTTCCTGAGATTGTATCAAATAATAAACAAGAAATTATGTTTAGTCACGGATCACAAATTAAAGCAATTCCAACGTCTGATGATGCAGGTCGATCCGAAGCACTTTCTTTACTTATTATTGACGAGGCTGCTTTTGTTAGAAACTTTGACACCATTTGGACAGGTATTTATCCCACTATTTCTACTGGTGGTAGGGTTGTTATTTTATCCACACCAAATGGTGTTGGCGGTCAGTATCATAAGCTTTACACAGAAGCTGAAGCAGGTCTTAACGAGTTTAATCCTATTAAATTGATGTGGGATGTGCATCCAGAGCGCGGTGAAGACTGGTTTAAACGAACAACAGCAAACTTATCTAAAAAACAGATTGCGCAAGAGTACCTATGTGATTTTGCCATCTCTGGTGAAACATATTTAGACACAGGGACACTTGAATGGGTGGGGTCCTTAGTTACCAAGCCTAGAATGAGAGAAGGATCTGATAATAACGTCTGGATCTGGAAACAACCACTAACAGAAAACAATTATGTAATATCTGCAGACGTCGCAAGAGGTGACGCAAAAGACTATTCAACTTTTCATGTAATAGACATGGATAATTCAGAAGTCGTTGCTGAGTATAAAGGAAAAATCAGACCTGATAATTTTGCGGAACTAATCAACACATATGGGTTAAAGTACAACAAAGCGCTTGTTTGCCCGGAAAATAATAGTTATGGTTATGCAACTATTTTAAAACTACAAGAGCTTAAATATCCTAGACTTTATTATAGAAAAAGAAAAGGAACATATATCGGGAACTATGTGCCTGAACAAACACCTGATGTTGCTGGATTTAATACTAACGGCAAAACTCGCGGCACAATTTTGGCAAAACTAGAAGAAGTTTTAAGAAACAAGCAATTAATGATATACTCATCTAGATTTTACGAAGAACTCAAGGTTTTTGCAATAGGCAATGACGGCAGGGCATCAGCTCGACGTGGTTATAATGATGATTTAGTTATGAGTTTAGCAATAGG
>Ga0099849_1001306_pt1 | contig 11648 bp, 26 predicted proteins | sample CB_VirMetaG_4_FD_78177 | JGI IMG/M metagenome (GOLD analysis project Ga0099849, IMG submission 78177) | Freshwater to marine saline gradient viral communities from Chesapeake Bay - CB_1508_1M Viral MetaG | ecosystem: Environmental > Aquatic > Marine > Coastal | place: USA: Chesapeake Bay... | reverse complement strand
TATCCAATGACTCTCTTGCCCAGATAGTGCAAGGGTGATTGTACATCATTGGTAGGTAGGGGTAGGGACGTTCCTCAAGAGGTAAATGCTTAATCTCGGCTTTTGCCTTATTCATCACTTCTCTTTCCTCTGCATTAAGAGCTCGAGGAACGAACCCTAGTAATTCGTCTATCCATATAGTAGTGCATAAGATTTGGGCAGCCTCAAGTGGCATCTTGACAATATGCTTGTCAACATGATACTGGGCTGCTTTATCTAAATCTTCGTCTAAGTAAAATAAGTTCATTATGCTATCCAACACTTGTAATGAGGACAGTTGCCATCGGTCGTATTGACTTCAGCACCACAATGTTTGCATTCCCCAAAATACCATATTTCAAACTCCATGGTTTCTGAGTTATACATTCTTACTTTTTTTACATACTGTTCTTTATTTTCCATACATATATTATACTAAATTTACGAGGAATTGTCAAGAACTATTTTTTTGTTACTTAGAATTTATCTTGTCTTTTGCTGTTCCAGCATAGAGTCCGAACCATGCAGCACCCGCACCGACAATCACAGAAATTAATCCTGACTGCTCCATGCTAGGGTCTTCTAGGTTCATGAACCACATCGTTGCGTAGTAAAGCAAGAAGATGTATACTGATAGAAATGCTCTTGGAAAAATTCTCCAAGCATCTATCATGTTAGACAAGAATATCCATCTCTGCCAAGGGTTATCAGGCTCTTTATTAGCCTCCAACTCAGTGATCTTAGCTTTGAGATTACTGTTCTCTGTAACGAGTTCCATAAACTTATTAAGGTCTATCTCTACTTCGTTGCGTGACATATCGCCACTGAATCTTTCATCAGCCATTGCCTTTATCCTTTGCTTTCCCGATGTTTAGAGCTAGCATATCTATAAATTTATAGAACTTCGCCATCCATTCATCATCCTTTGGTGTCGGTGTTGACGCCGCAATCAAGCTAGCTATGGTCACAATTAAAGTGACTAAACCTACTAAATCCATTAACATAATATTTCTCCGCTCTCATAGAGAGCCTTGCCCTAAAATTAGGGGCTTCCTTGATAAGATACTATGGAATTAATGTTAATATCCTCCCATCTTCCCTCATCTACTCGATAACACACTATGGTGTCATTTACTTGTTGATTCACTCTACTACTAGTAAGTGATTCCATCAAGGTGCAAGGAATTGTGTACTCCTTGTTTGAGTTCATAGAAACGAATGTAATATCTACTACATCACGTTTTAATAGTTCTTTTAATTCTGTAAACATTTTTTACCCCTGCTCTAAAAGCATCTCTGAGAAGTCCTTCCTCTCTTATCTTTTTCGAATTATTACTTATTGGTTTTAGCATCCAAAGAAAATCTTCTACTTCTCCGAGTGTTGATGGCTTTCCATTTCTACTAGTCTGTCTTCTATATGCTCTAACCAATCTTCTATTTCCTCAAATCGTCCTTGAACTACTGGGTTCTTGTCAAAGAATTTAGAGCCTTTATTCATTACTCTAAAATACGCCCAGTCCTCAAAAAATTGTTTTATTTTATTCCACATTGTTCAATGCTTCAGGGTCTGTTACTTTTTCATAATATACTACTACTTCCTTGAGTTCAGTAATATATCTTTTTAATTCTTGCATGTTGTATGACATTAGTTCGTAGTCTGGTATAGACATTGCTACAAATACTATTTGTCCATGCTCTTTTGTTAATCTTTGATGGAACTCTTCTATATTTTTATCACTCACTACATACCACATAGGTTCTTTGAGATCTATCTCTCGTGGTAATACAGGCTGAGTAATCAGTCTGTCCATTGGTTTTGCTGTTACTTCTATCTGTTTAGTTGGAAGTAGACTGCAGCTCGACGCCATCATCAAGGCTATCAATGGTACGGCTAATTTCTTCGATTGAGTCAAATACATTTTTTGTTCCTTTGTTTATCTTTGGTTCTAACAGTCCAGGCTTTGCCGCTGCTAGTTTTGTTAAATTATGTCTTTTAAAGATGTCTAAATATCTATTCATCTCTAACTGTGTTGCTTGTGACTTCTGTTGAAGTTCTCCAAGTTGTTTTGTTTGCAGAGCAAAATCGTTCTGCATGTTTTTTATTGCTGCCTCTTGTGTAGCAACTGCTCCTTCTAGAGCTACGTTATTTGCTTGTAGTACTTTATTTTCTTGAAAAAGGTAATAGCTACCTGCCCCTAATACTAATATAACGCCTATATAAAGTTGGTTCATAATTGTGTTATCCTATAATTTAGTCCTTCAGCACCTCGTATTTCTACTAACTCTCCATCTTCTGTAATGAAGCTAACAAAATTTGGTTGCTTTTTAATGAACTTCTTGACTATAAACTCTTGGTCATCTGAATCTCCCCATGTCGCATTATAACTTACCTTTAAAGCATAATAAGTTATGAAAAGACTTTTAAGCCAAAACCAAAAGGCTTGTAGTTTAGTCCAGATTTTCTTCAGATTGTTTTTTATTTTGTTCATATTCATGTTTTTGTGCTAATTCTGCAGCTTCTTTTATATATTCGTCAAGAGTCATTCCTCTTTCTTGGGCATGTGCAGCTGCTTTCATTAATAATTCTTCAGTAAATTTAAACTTCACTCCAGTCTTTCCCTGAGAATAGTAATGCTTCTGCCTCTCTTCTTCGGATAAGTCCTTCGAGAACTTTACCTCCTGCTTTATTCCATCTTTTAATCTGCGCTGGTACTCCTTCGTAGTCTCCTGAGTTTAGTACTTTCAACATAGTACTTGCGTTTAGATTGCTTGGACCGAGATTGTATGTCCATGATACCAATGCATCAAACATGCACTGATCTACTGAAATTGTAATTGCATCATTGACAGCTTTCTCGTATTCCTCTAATTCGAGTACTAACATTTCGTCTGCCTCTGCCTTTGTGATTGTGTCTCCTTCTGAAACACCTTTTGTGTGACCATATCCGATAGTCCAAACTCCAGCAGCACACTTATATGCTTCTAGTTCAAGTCCTTCGAATTTTTTAATGAGAGCCAAGCCCTCTATTGAAATTTTCATATGTTTCCTCTTTGTAAAAATGCATTTCATAGTGTGAAACTTTCTCCACACCCGCATTGAGCTGTTGACAATGGAGTATTGAATATAAATTGTTCTTGTAGTCCTTCAATCTTCATGTCTATTTCTATTTTCTCGACCATACCAATGGTCTGTGGATCAATCGCTATACAATCATAGTAAATTGAGTCTCCACCAAAGCTAGGATTATCCTCGTAATTAAGTTCCCATTTCCAGCCGTTACAGCCAGCGGGTTTAGTTAAAATACGAACGCCCCACACTTTCTGTGAGGCAATTCGTGATTTTATAATATCCAAAGCTTCTGAACTTACTATAACCATAATAACTCCTTCCGCTTGATAGCATACTTATACAATAGGTAATACTGCAAAAGTACAAGCTAACCATATTCCTGCTAAAGCGCTAAATTCTGCCGCTCTACCAATGGTCTCTAACCTATTCTTTTCTATGCTTTGTCTACTTATTCTATGCCACATGCTGAGTTCCCTTACATTTATCTCTAAAGATGTAAAAGGAAGCCTGCTTTGCTTCTTTCCTGTTAAGAACACCATCTCTGTTTTTATCTGCATTGTTAAATAAAAAAGGTTTTACATTACAACCAGTAGCTACTAGTTCCTTCTTTGATATAACTCCGTCAGAATTAACATCATGTCTGTTCATTCTCCAGTCATCCGCAAAAGAGTCTGTTGCAAACAAACTCAATACAGCAATCGCTAATGCGTTCTTCATTTCTATCTCCTGTTAGAAGATCTTAGTTTATATCTAACACCTTCCTCGATGAGTTCGGAGTCCTAGACAAAGCGATTGTTAGTAAGCCGTCTGTTAATTCGACACTGTCTACTTTTAAATCCGCATTTAAAATAAACTTTCTCTCGAAAGATTTAAGACTGAGTCCTTGATGTATGAATCTTTCAGTTTCACCAAGTTTTCGTTCTTTTTTCCCCTTGATGAGCAGTTCGTTTTCTTCTTGAACTAACTCAAGTTCTTTCTTGCTCCAGCCAGGAATTGCTACCTCTATTCGATAGTTGCCATTCTCGGCGTTTTCGACTATGTTATATCTAGGATATGAAGTGTCGGTGTTTGCTAACAGCCAATCGTTGTTCATTCCTAGCCAAAATTTACTAATATCAATCGTCATTTTTAATTCTCCTAATATCACTTTCGTTAATACTATGCCGACCCTTTCGGTATCGACCTTAAACGTAAGCAGACCTATTCTGCCTACTTCATACATATTATATCAAAAGTGTAACCAGAAGTCAAGAATTATTTTTTGTTAGCTTCATCTTACTACTTACTCATCAAACTCGATAACTTTCTTACTTTCTAAGTAATCCAAAGTGTTTTCAATCCCTGTTCTCTTACCTACTAAGTAACTTATGTTTATACTAGCACAAAGCACTAGTAAATACGCGAAATCTATATTTTCCATAATTTTTTCTCCTACACATATTATACCCAACTTCTAACCATAAGTCAAGAAATATTTTATGGATGTTAAAAATAGTTCTTGACAAACGGTTGTAAAATTGATATAATATTATTTCATAAGACAAATTATAGTCTTAAAATTAACCTTAAATTATAGAGGAAACAATGAATAAATATATAAAAAAGAAAGTTCAGCAGGGAGGATCTAGCTGGGCACTCAACAACTGTCTTCAAAACAGAGACAGACTCAACCTTTTTATCTGTGACACTAGTGACGTTCAGGTCACGCAAGTAGTGGACAGATTACTCAAATCAGGAGTTCCATCTTCGGACTTAGTCATTAAGGACGAAATAAATAAATATAGCATTAAAGATAAGGAACTATACACAAAAATAATTATTATAAATAAGCACCCTTCATATTCAGAGCGACTGGCTCTAATATTAAGTATAGCAAAATCTATGTATAATGGAACAGTTTTGTACTGGGATGAGTCCGACTATGACTCACCAAACTATGAACTGCCCGACCCAAAATCTCAAAAAGATGAAATATTGACAGCACTTGCAAGTCATTGTAAAGAAGTAGTAATGATTACAGCTACTGTTGCAGGTCTAGCACTATCTGAAACAGACTTTGAAGGTGTCATAGAACTTGAAGAACCAAAACTAAAAGATAACTTTCTTGAGTTCAAAGATCTAGAAAATGTTTCAATAGATAAAGACTACTTAATAGATTTTTTATCAGGCAATAAACTTACTGATCCAAAAATAGAAGATTTCTTAAAAACTTATCAAAGCGAAGGCATACTTATAAGAGCAAACCATCGAATAGAGGGCATGGAAAATATACACAACCAACTGACAGACAAAGGATTCAAAACTTCTGTACTAGCAGGCAGTTCCTATGTTGATCCTACAAGTGTAAAAGATATACTTATATCCTACAAAATGGCACTTAGAGGTATTACATTTCCTTTCATACATCACATGATATTAGCACTTCCAAAAAATCCTACATTTGCAGACTTAGTTCAGCTACTTCGTATACTAGGTTGGAATAAAAAACTAGATAACAACTATGTTATGTGTAGTGCTGAAGATTGGCAAAAAATAAAAGATGCTCATGTAGCAGAAGAAATATATAAGCAATCTCTTGAACTACATGCAAATGATCACAAGAAAAGACATGCTTGGTTAAAAGAACAGGACTTTCCAAAAGGATTACCACTTCCAAACTCCAAACTCAATGGATGGAAAAGAAAAACCAAACACTATACTCATGAGCCAGTAGGAAACAAGATTCCTTACTCACCTCAAGCAGAAGAAATACTCAACATACAAGGACAACTAGCAGAAGTACTTACTACTGTTCCCAACACAGATGATATTAAATGGGGCGGTCGTTCTTTTGAAAAGATTATTTCTGACATGATAAATCAAAGTCCTGGAGGCAAAGCCAGACTTGAACGTGGTGATGTGCAAAGAGTTCGTAAGGGACAAGCAATAAAAAGAATCAAAACTAAGAATGAACTTGCCGAAGCAGATCTTTTATATGGTCTTGTTTTCGAAGATAACGAATGGTTTTTTCAGCAATGGAAGAAGATAGCAAAGACAGCGAAAACTAGGATGGAAAAATAGTTCTTGACTTTTGCTTTCAAATTTGATATAATACTAGTATGTTATTGAGACGAGGAACTTGGACAACGAAAGAGAAACAGAAGTTAAAGGATTTGTACAACACAATCCCACTAGATGAACTCTCTACGAAGATGGCAAGATCGCAAGGCTCAATAACATCACAAGTTAATTACCTTCGCAAAAGAGGGTGGACGTTTCACAGGAGAACAAATGGATAAAGTAGTTGAGTTTCCGAGAATGAGAAAGTCAGAGGAAATATCAGAAAATATTATGAAAGCAATTATACTAGAGTGCAACAAGCAAGGACTCAATACACAGAATCAGGACTTCGTCTTTGATATGGCATGGGTAAATAAGTTTGTAAAAGCTACTGTAGATAATCAATGTAATATCGCAAACGACTTGATTCGACTTACAAGAGCGCAAGGACTAAAATGAAGGTATATTGTAAAGGAATGTCTCCCGAAAAAGCAATTCGAATACTTCGTAGAAAGATGGAGAATGACGGATTTAAAGATCGTATTCGAGAACTTGAACACTATGAAAAACCTACCACACGCCGAAAGAAAGCAAAGGCACAAGCAATCAAGCGACAGCAAAAGCTCACCAATGAGTTTCGTAAATTCACTGAAAAACGACCTAAATTTAGAAAATAAATTTTTTACTTAATTTGAAACCACTATTGTTTTTCGTTTCAAGAAAGACAACTTCCCACCATTACGACTAGCAACGATAACCATTCCAGCCACAAAACTTAAAGATTTTTCATGTTAGCACTTTCGAAAGAGATTCATTTTTACAAGATAAAAAATACCATTCCATAAAATCAAAAGACTACTAGCATTGAAAAGAATAAAAAATTTTATTATTCACTCGAGGCAAATGAAAACACAAAATCATATACCTACGAAAAACAGTATTTGCATTTTTGTTAAAATCGTGATATAATATTTATATTGAAGTTAATGAGATTGATATGACAATTCACTAATTATCACTCTCTCGTAATCTCGCTTATCATGAAATTACATTTCAATTGTTCTCGTCGCATAAGCGTAAGAGAACACCTTGTGATTTTTATGATTTAGCGAGAGAGACTACGATACAATGTGTCAATCATCATAACTAAGATGAAACCATGATAACTTCAAAAGTCTACTAAGCCCCATTCGGGGTCTTTCCAAACCTTCCTTAACTTAACTACAAGTACGTTCAAAGCTAACGTAACTTTCGCCAACTCAAATTTTTTTAAAGGGTTATTAACTGTCTTAAATTAAATGGGTTAAAGTACAAGTTTAAGGAAATTATCTCTAGTCTGTAGAACACCCGCCGTAGGCTTGGATGCCCCGTAGAGCACCCGCTGTAGCTTTAATCTGGTTGAACGATTCGTATATTACGAACCTCTGTTGTGAATGTGAAGTTTGGGTCTCTCAGAGTGATCGCCATTTGATTCTTCAGTTGGGGTAGAACTCTAGGTTCATTTACTACTTCAAAGTACTGTCCATACTTATTGATAATATCCCTCAGTTTTTGGTTGTTTGGTAATACTTTAGCATACCTCATTCGTAGTCTCCTTTTATTGTTTCATGTAATAGCTTAAGATCTGCTTTGGGAGATTTTTCTAGCCCCGCCACTTTATTATAATCTAACTCTAGCAACTCTGCTAGTTCTACTACTAATTCTTTTTTTGTTATCGGGTCTTCCCCTGTTTTTGTTTTATAGACAGTCTTTTCATAGACTCCCTCTCTACTTAGTTTTCCTATGATAGATTTTACACTCTTATTCAAATCCTCAGCTAACATATCTACTGTATCTCTGTTAGGTCTTGCTTTATATGCCTCTACCATATGATCTACTTGCTCTTGCGTATAGTTCGCACTCATACTATTTCTCCTAGTCCTTCATCTTCGGTGGGTACTGAATTAATTATATTTAATACTTCTTTTCTCTCCAGCAACCATCTCTTGGTTAAAATTTTAATATTATCTGCTCTAGAAATGCCTAGTTTTTCATTGTTTTCATAGTCATGTTCTACTGCAATCTTTAGTCCTTCGCTTATTGTTAGCATTCTCCACTCCTTTCATAGTTATCTATGAGATCTTCGATAGGGTCTGGTAGTTTTACAATCACTTTACTACTACCTTCGACCCTAACTACTTTGCCATTGTTATAGGTAATATGATACCCTTCTCCTGTCTGAGCATAGTGTTCTTTTACTCTTTCACCCCACGCTTCAGCGGCTATCATAATTCTTCGTTTTTCTACTAAGTCTTTGTACTGCGTCATACTTTACTCCAGAACTCATCAGCAATCTCGTCTATTACTTCGCTAGGTAGTATTGTATCTCCGCCTATCTTTACTTCTTCCCAATAATCAAAGTCCTCAGCATCTGTATCTATTGAAGGAAATCTTTTGTTAAACTCCTCCATTAGTTCAGTATGATCTGTCTCATAGTACTCACCTTCGTACGCTACATACTTATCATCTGCTGTTAGTGGTCCATCGCAGTCATAGTACTGCTTACCCATAAAGTTTCTAAACTCATCTTCATAGGTCATAGTAGCACTTACATGAGTGTCATACCTATTTGAAAAATAGTTTATTAGATTTAGTACTAACTCTATTGGTTGTCTCCACGCTGAATATCCTGAAATGTAGCAGTCCTCCATTTCCTCGATATTACACCACTTTGCACCTACGTTATTGCAGTACCAGTCGTATGCACCTTCTAAGTCTCCATTCTCGTCAAAAGTCTTGGTAACATTACCCATAAATGGTTGGTTTTCTATATAATCATAGTCCTCCCACTCGTATTCATTGCCATCATAGTCAAGTCTTTTGCCCTTGATTCTAGTGACATTCTCGTTGAAGTCGTTCTCATCAACTCCTTCTAAATTTATTGTAAAATATACATGGTTTGCCATTATTTTAAATTCTCCCTTATCACGTAGATACTTGCTAGAATACCTACTACTGTTATTATTCCTATTATTGCAAGGATATTCCATATTAGATCTAGCACTATATGTCTCCCTGTTCCCTTACTTCCGATCTTACTACTTCGAATCCGTTTGGGTATCTCTTTTCTAATTTTCTGATGTTCTCGTCCATAACCTCGTCTGGAGTGAAACCGAGCGCGATGCATCCCTGCACCCAGTACCAAAGTACGTCGCCCAGTTCTCTTTTCATATGGAATATTTCATCTTCACTAAACTTACTGTCTGCTTGAAATACTTTTTTCTTTACTACTTCAGCAAACTCACCACTCTCTGCCATCATTCCGATGAGAGCAGTCATTAATCTTGCCATGTCAATTTCGCACTCTACTATCTTTCCTTGAAATATTGAGTGGTTGCCCATGAGATTGTCTAACCTAGCACACATTTTGCTAGTATCTTTACTTGTTTCAGAAGTACAGGAGTCTACGAATCTCGCATAATCATTAATCTTACTCACTGTACCGCCTCCATTTCTGGTAGTTCTACTACTAATTCTGTGTCTTTAATTACCCTGCCGTCTGCCAACTCTATGTTGTAGTACTTTGGGTTTTCAAACCTTGGACTTCCATGCCACTGTGGAGTGTACGCTTCTAAGTCTGTAGGTTTAACTATTCTTTTTATTGTACTGCCGTTTGCATTCATTCCTACGGCAAAATGTCTATAATTTCTCATTGTTGTCCTCGCTTGTTATTCTCATTAAATCTTCTAATAATTTGGTGTGTTCGTGCGTGAGCATTGCTATTTCATCGTTTAGATACTCTAAGTGTTCCAACGCTTCTTTTAGCAACTGCTCGCACGATTCTATCTCTACATGTAGACTTGCTACTATGTCTTTGTTCTCAATCGCTTTCCTACTAGGGAATTTTATTACTTCACCCATGGAAAGTCCCTCCTTACATCTTCGATGTCTTCGGTCACTACAAGGTATAAACCCCATAGAATCATTACTGTGTAGAATAGTACTTCCATTATCTACCTTGACCTCTATACTTTTTGAACGAACGCTTCTTGCTTTTGTTCATGTTAAGACTGATTCTGTTGTGTGAATCGCCCTGTGCTGTTTTCTTTTTGTGTCCTTTGTGTACTGCGTTCCATGCCTTCATGATTGCACCTCCACCCACTCGATCTTGATACCTCTACGTACTAATTCGTTTAGGCACTTTTGTCTTATTTTTGGTTTTGCTCTGCTACCGCTGTTGATGTAGGCAAATAGTTCTTCCTTTGGTGTTTGTTTTATGTAAAAGTGTTCTGTAGGAAGTTTACCTGCGGGTACACCTCTGATGTACTTCTTTGCACTTGGTTTAAATTTCGTTGGCATATTGTTCTCCTATATTAAATTGTTAAAATCGGGGAGGGCATTTTCATCCCTCGGCAGTATGTTTAGACATAACCTCCACACTCATTCAATTAGGAAAATGTGGTTTCCTTTTTTGTTTATAAGTATATTATACTCGCTTTATTCTATTTGTCAAGAACTAATTTAAAATATCTACTATTTTTTCGATGAGTGCAAGTCTACCTTCTTCTTTGACGTTGTAGTCAATGCTGTGCCACTCACCAAGTGTTGTGAATACTCTCTCCTTCAGCAGAGTCATCTGATCGTACTTTGATAGTGATACTGCATCATTAGGAGAGAACTTCCACTTTGTTAGAGGAGATACTTGTCTGTTACCTATACGCTTTGCTTGTTCTTCTTCGCTGATGCTTAACCAAAGTTTGATGAAGGTCACATTCTGTTTCTCCTCCCACTTTAGTACATTTTCCATGAAGTGTTCGTACTGGCCGTCGCTGCACCAACCATTTAGTCGTTGCACCATTGCTCTGCTGTACCAACTTCTGTCGAAGAAAACAATTTGATTCTCGCTAGGCATTTTCTTTTCCCAAGATTCGAACCAGAAACTCATGTCCCAATCACTTGGCATTGCTGACAATGAGATCGAATACTTACTTGTTGGTAGATAGTGAGTTAACTCACGGATTGTTCCAGTCTTGCCTGCAGTGTCGCGTCCTTCTAATATGACTGCTACTCTGCCGAAGTCTTTCTCTACGATTTTATTCAGTTCGATTTGCTGTAGTTGTAATCTTGTCATTTGTTCTCCTTTTTTGTATAAATATATTATACTCGACTTTGGGAAAAATGTCAAGAACTTTTTTAAGTTATGGTAAGAAATTTTGATGTGTGTGAATTGGGGACAAAAAAATGGGGAGTCATGACCTCCCCATTAAAACGCGTTTCTTTTTATTATACTGTGTCGTGTCGGAATTAATCACGAACCTATCACAGGTTGTACGCTTAGCTTTTATACTGTTCCAAGTCTGCAGTTCGTCATTATGTATCAGTGCTTTCTGCCCCTCTTACCCTACTCTCGTTTACACGCGTGGGATATCCTCGCAGATAAGCGGTGGAGATCTCTGTATTCTAACTCCTTGCCCGTTTGCTACTTCAAGGTTGGGTTGACAGCTAAAGCTGAATCTCGCCATTACCAGAGTAGACTGGTTTT
>Ga0099849_1001304_pt1 | contig 11657 bp, 7 predicted proteins | sample CB_VirMetaG_4_FD_78177 | JGI IMG/M metagenome (GOLD analysis project Ga0099849, IMG submission 78177) | Freshwater to marine saline gradient viral communities from Chesapeake Bay - CB_1508_1M Viral MetaG | ecosystem: Environmental > Aquatic > Marine > Coastal | place: USA: Chesapeake Bay... | reverse complement strand
GCCGCTAACAGGGGCAATCTCACTGCCTCCGTCATCTTTAAGAATGTCAAGTGCTTTCCCGATATCATCAAACGCCATTGTTGTTCCTCAGAATTAAACATCAGTTCCTTGTGATGGAGAATACTCTTGGTAGTCTTGATAGAATGATGTTAGTTCATTGAAACCAAAATCATCCCCAGATATGATAAGAGCATCGTCTCCAGAAAGAGGTAAGGAAGCATCTCTAGATCCACTGATGATATCTATAACAGATCCAGCAGCATGATCAATAATGGTAGTTCCATCAACTCCTCTAAAAACGGTGAGTTGATTTCCACTGATGGAACGGATCTGCATGTTTTCACCATTAATAGTAATGTAATCGTCAACGCTAAATCCTGCTGCACTGTTAACAGAGAGTAAGGTTTGTTCTGCGGTGAGTTCTTTATTAATTGCATTAGTTGCATCATTATCATAGTCTTTGATAGCTCTTGGAGTTGCTGCGTATCTTTGAACTCTCTTTGCAGTAACTCTGTTTGTACCATCAAAGTAATCCACTTGAACTCTCTTGATAAGTCCATCCGAAGTATCTGCAATCTTACCAAACAGATAAGTTTTTGCAGTAAACGTCAATGTGGAAATCATTGCACGACGATTATCAAAACTCCCTTCATAATCATCTGTCATGTTGATGTTCTCAAGAATGATTGGAACATCTCTCTTCTCTCCGATAGAAGAGACGAGGTTAATAGTAATATTTAATCCTGGCTGGAAGTATGGAAGGATTTGTTCTAAGATCTGCAACATGTCATCATTCAACTTCGTAGCAATACTGAGTTGAAATGAAATGTTATATGGAACAGGCATATAGACCTTCTTAAGGTCTGATAATGTACCAGTGTTACAGGTCTTGAAAGTCTGGGTTATTGAAGCCTTTCTGGAGGGATCATAATTAATACCAGTCATTTCAAAAGACATGCGAGGTAGTGTGATCGCAGATCTACCTTGCAAGTTTGGTTGTTGTTCAATTTTGGCCAAAAACTTCTGCATTGGACCATATGCCAATGGCACTTTCATCCTACTTTGAACATCGTCATTATTATCAGTATGACGAATTTCGATTGCATTGAAAAGAGTTCCAAAACCGATAACGGTTTTTCTTAGGATCTCATGATAGAAGTAGTCGCCAAACATTGTTTTTTATCTGTATTTAGAATTGGCCAAAGGGATTTATTTCAGTGAAATCGAGAATACCATCCGCTTCATTCTCAATAACAATATTTTCTGCATATGGATCATACTGATCTTCATATTGAATTGCACTAATAACATATCTTCCAGTTGATCCCATTCCAGGATTTGTGAGTGTTGTTGCAGTTCCAGTTAAGACTTCACCAATAACGAATGGATCTGCGATATTGGAAATTTTGAGGATCTTAGTATCTGCATCCCAAGATTTAACGCGAGCTGTAGAGAGTGAAGACTCTCCCCTGATGACTTCATTGATAAAGAAGTTTCCAGTTGCAATTCCTGCGGATGTTGGAGAAGCAATGGTGATTGTTGGCGCAACGGTGTATCCAAAACCAGCGTTTGTAAATCTGATTGCAGAAATAGTTCCTCCAGCTCCAACAATTGCAATTGCGGTTGCATTTGCAGTAGACACTCCTGCTGGTGAGGTAGAAATAGAGACAACTGGTGCAGTAACGTAGTTTGAACCAGGTGTTGTGATCGAAAGGTTTACAATATGAGTTGCGCCTGTGCTTGCAATACCAGCCCTAGCGACTGCCCCAACCCCGCCAGCACCGCTGAAAGTAATAGTTGGTGGTTGAGTGTAACCATAACCAGTATTAATGATTTGAACCTCCTTAACGGAGTATGTGGTATATCCAGCTCCTGCACTTGTTGTGATGGCCACAGCCGTTGCATTTGCAGTTGTGAGTCCGACTGGTGAGGTGGAAATTGCGACAGCTGGTGGACTCGAATAACCATAACCATCATTAATCATGATGATCTGATTAACTGCACCATCTAAAACACCTGTGATGGTTGTTGCAGTTGCTCCTAAACCAACAAAGGTAATATTTGCAATATAACCTTCATTCTCTACATTATTATCAATCTCTTCAATTGTTGTATTAATAACCTCATCTTCATATTCGAACAACTCACATGTGAGTTGGTACATGTAGAGTTTACCAAGTTGATAGAATGGATTTTCGTGTTCTACAAACTTGATTTCAAATAAACTATCCGAAAGTGGGAAGTAGATTAAATCTCCTTCTTTTGGTCTGGTTACCAACAACTCCTCAGTTGGGTTAGCTGCGTAAAAAGGAGTGATAAAATCTTCATATCTTTCTTTTGAAATGACCAGTGTCAGTTCATCAGTGGTTCTGATACCAAACTTGGTCATCAAATCTCCAGAACCTTGAAATCCCTCATAGTTCTGGACATATGCTTCCATCACAAAGTTATCATCAAACTTTGCTAGAACGTTCTCCTTCATCACAGTTTTTGTTCCCAAAAACTTTCTTGGCATGTAATAAATTTCCACACCAAACATTCTCAACTGTTCGTTGATCAAATCTTGAACTAATCTTTGTTCTGATGCAGAACCGTGAAGAAAGAATGGATTTAAAGCCATTAGCCTATCATGTCCATTGGAGGAAGTTCATAATCAAATGTCATTCTCTGTTGAATTTCTGCCAACTCTCTGAGGGCATCTTCATAGATCTGACGACCATTCAATTCAATTCCACCAGGAAGTTTTACTCCCTGATACTTACTCATGTTTTGTCCCCACTGTTTTTTGATGAGTGCGGTGAGGAACTTCTTCAAGAAACTATCATTGTAAATCTTTTCGTTTTCTGAAGGGTCTAAGACACGGAAACAATCAATGACAACATATTCATCTTTAGAAACCCCCTTCCAGTCCAGATCAAGATACAACCTATTACCACGTTTGTTGTATCTTACTTTCTTGTCTGGGCTGATCAAGAATTGAATTGTTTCTAAGTATTCTTTAGTCATTGAGTATGTCAACATCTCAATCGAACTAAAGTTATAAACGTCGTTCAGGAAGATCTGATAGGAAATACTGAACATGTTTTGTGTAATGGTATTATCATCGAATCTGAAAATACCATTGATTCCGATAACATGATCGGGAATTTCAATATAATTTCTTGCTTCCGTAAATTCTGTTTTTGTGGTGATAAAGTGAGTTGATCCAATACCAGTGCTGCCTGTAAAGGTTACTGCAACACCACTACCAGCATCAGAACTATTTGCAGCTAATCTAATTTGATTTCTGTTGTCTGCAATTGCATAAAGAAGAACACTATCCGTTGAGATGCCAAGGAAACTTGTTGTTCCTACTCCAGCAAGAGCAGTTGTTGCAATTCCAATAGAAGTAGAACCCGCACCAAAACTATAATAAACGGGAGACCCAGTAATAAGTCCGTGATTTGGAATTGTAATATTACTTGCACTGATGTTTACAACGCCAGAACTCTCTGGGTTAAACACATCGGATTTAATACCAGTAGAAGCTACTGTGTTACTCCTAGCAGAATCTATATCAGATTGACTAATTTGATGTTTGAGATACATTCTCTCAACACCATCAAAGTGTCTTTCTTGGAAATACTGAATTGCATCATCGACGAGATCTTCAATCTGATCGTCATCGACGTTGATCTCCAAAACAGGCTCACCCAGCTGTCTTAGGCAATAATCAATAAGTTCTTGTCTACTGCTAGGTTTTGCCATGAATATAAAACTAGCTTCCTACTATTTAGTGGTCGTTTTTCTGGTGGTGGAAGAAGATTCCCACTCTTCAGATTTATTTTTCAAAACATCATTTTCAATTTTTAGTTTGTCATACTCCTGACGAAGACTAATAAACTTAGCCTCAGTCAGGAGTACTTGTTTTTGTAGTTCAACTACTTTGTTTAGTGCAAGTTCGACAATAACGTTTGCATCAAGATTAGAATGTTCCACAGTCAATAGTGTCCGTCCATGAAGGAACGCCAGAAGCGTTCGTTGTCAGAATAAAGTTAGAAGTTTGAATACCAGCAGAAGGAGTTGCAGTCGATTGCAACTGACCATTGGCATCAAAGAATGCAGCACCATTAGTGTTGGTTCCCGAAGAGAGAATCAGTGATGCAAGAGTAGAAACACCCGTTACTCTTAAAGTATCGAATGTCGTCTGTCCAGCATCAAGTCTGCCGCCAGTTACGATAGTGCCGGCATTCAATGTTGTGAAGATTGCAGTCGTAGATGATGCAGCACCAATTGCGGTGCCGTCAATATTACCACCATTAATGTCGGCGGTTGCAATCGTACCAGTACCAGTTACATTTAGAGTTGCAATTGTTGCAGCTGCAGAAACATTGACATCATCAAGTTCTGCAAGTCCATCAACAAACAGATTCTTCCATTCTCTAGACGCATTACCAAGACTAAATGTATCATCAGTCTCTGGTAACCAATCTTGGTTTACTTCGAAACCACTTTGACCAAGACTCCAGAAGATAGTCTTGTCTCCGTCTCCGCCACCGTGAACGAAGAAACCACCACCATTAGCAGTTGTATTTGATGCAGTTGATGTTGACGCAACACCGATGGTCTTGTCCTGAACATCAAGTCTTTCGACGTTGATGATCGTTTCGGTTCCTTCAACTGTTAAGTTACCAAGAACAAGAAGATTATTAGTAACGGTAAGACCACCACCAACAATTACGTCAGTTGCAAGACCAACAGTAATTGTGTTGTCACTAAGGGTTGTCTTAGTTTCATTATTAGTAGCTGCAACAGTAAATGTCTGTGTGCGAAGATCAATTGCATCCGTTGCAGCAGCACCAGCACTGATAACCAGTGTTGATGATACTTCCTGGAAACTTACCGTACCAGAACCATTTGTGGTCAGAACTTGGTTTAAGGAACCATCAGCAACAGGCAGTGTGTACTTGGTTCCACCCGAACCAAGAGTAAATGCAGTTGTGAATGTACCTGCAGTACCAACAACATCAGTTGAAGTCAGTGCAGTAATAACACCAACAGGAGCGCGGAGAGTTTCAGCATCTACTGTTCCATCAACATCCAGAATGTTGGAAGCAAATGTTAGATTTACACTATCAGTAAGAGCTCCAGATGCGCCAGCAAGAACTACGCGATCCTGAGTAAGATCAGAAACTGTTGCAGAAGAAAGAACCGTTTCTCCACCAGATACATCAAGACCACCGTTCATGTCAACGGCACCTGTGAAGGTTGCACCAGCAGATACGGTTACATCGTCGAAGATGGCTTGACCATCAACATCTAAGGTTCCTGAAATAGTCGCGTTGTTATTAATATCAACAACACCTTCAAATGTCGAACCTGCGGAAACAGTTACGTCATCAAAGATTGCCTGACCATCGACATCAATAGTTCCTGCAAAGGTTGAGTTTCCAGTGTGTGTTGAAACACCACTAACAATCAAATTAGAACTAAATGCGGCGTCAGTTACAAAAGTAGCTTTGCCTTGAACATCAACAATATCGGTTGGGTTATCACCTAAAGTCGTGATACCAAGAACTCTTAAGTTAACGAATTCACCAGCACCAACTCTTGCACCTTGTACGAAGAGGTCGCCATCAATATTTGCAGTTCCCGTTACGGTAAGAATACCAACAGTAGCAACACCAGTAACCGAAAGGTTATCATTGATAGTTACTGAAGTGTTAAAACCAGCAGTAGCGTTTACGGTTAATGTATCTGCAGCATCGTCACCAATAGTAACGTTACCATTCAGATTAAGACCTTGAGCAAACGTAGAAACACCAGTTACGTTTAAATTACTAGTTACCAGGTCTGTAATATCTGTTCTAGTCGCAGTGAGAATACCAGCAACACTCCATCCATCAATTTGACCACTGGCATCTACAAGAGCTGCTGATCCATTTTCAAGTTGACCAAGTGGATGGTCCATCAACTTGTAGGTATATTCACCACCGAGTTCTACAGGGTTACCAGAAGCGTTACCAATGAACAAACGACCAGCTTTATTTGCAGAAGTACCAGCCGTTCCCTGTTCTACGGTAATCGCAAGTTCACCATACTCTAGAGACCCTGGAGCAGTCGCACCAGTAGATCTTAAGATCCTAATCTTACTGGCCATTAGAATGTGCCTCCGTTAATGTCTAAGTTTCTTGTGTTTCCTGGGGTTATCGTGTTGGTCGCAACCCATGCAGATGTATTTAAATCATAAACCAAAACAGAACCATTTGCTACTGCACTAGTGTCAGTATCAGTCAAACCAGCTAAAGTGCCACCAGTAGTTCCAGTGGATGTTGTTGCAACTTTAATTGCAGATTGTTGACCAACTCGGATCTTAATGTCTGGCATTCATTTACTCCTTAGTGGCACTTTCTCTCACCAAGACAGATCCCTCAACGACACGTTCTTTAACACCATTACCATCGGTAAGAATAACATCATAGATGTATCTACCAGCTTTAATCCTTTTAGTAATTTCATCGGTCATAGAAATCTTGACCGCTCCACCAAGTCTATCAGGAAAAGCAACAGCAAATGTGTAAGATTTACTGCTGGAAGCGTGTTTACGAAGTTGTGCCGAGCCAGTATAGTTAGTCAAATTGAGAGCACTATTACTAGTACTATTCTCCAGGTTAAACGTCTGGTCAAAATCGACGCCTTGATCGATCACCAAATTGACAACGTATACGGCCATTCTTTAGATAGTGTTCGTCTAGATATATTTATAATTACAGTTTATCAACCAACTTTTGGAGAAGAGATTTAATTTCACCCACTTCATTTTCTAATTTATCAAGTCTCTCTTTCTCTCTAAGTTTTTGTTCTCTTAACTGTATATAATTTTGATATGCAGTTTTATCATTGTTGATTACTGCATTGGATTCCAGGTCTCTTACGAGACCTGGGTGACCTTCAACTTTCTTGTAATCCATTATGCAAACGCGATTGCTCTAAAGTCCCTCAGTTTTGGAACATACGCCTGGTTTGTACCAGTCATAATAACTTTAATTTCAAAACCACCGAATTCAGGTAAGTTACTTGCAGTAAACTGATAATCTCTAAATTCTTCTTCAGTTTTGGAAGCAGGTACAAATCTATCGGGTTTACCATTATTTAACTTAGAATCAACAACCTGATCACCAAATCCATCACCAGTAGTATCGGTCATATTGTCATAGCCAGGGAACAGTTCATAAGGAGATTCCTTATCAAGTGTGTCGGCTCTGAACAATCTATAAAGAACTCTAATGTCATTAGATGTATGTCTAAATGCAGCAAACTTAACTTGTAAGAAAGTTGCTGGATTTTCAAGATCTACTCTCTTAGTGATGTAGACAGCTGCGTTTGGATCATTGAATCTCTCATTCACTCTCTTATCATCTGGATAGTTGGTGATTCTTTGATCAAGTCTATTGGTTGTAGTAATAACAGCCAGTCTATCAAGATCGATTACAGGAGAAACATTTGTATCTTGAGAGGAAAGAACTAACTCCATCGTGAATGACTTGTTACCAGGCAAGGCATTCAGTTGGTTTTGTTCGTTAACCCTAGATGCGAACATTCTAGGATTAGTGAAGTAGTTGATTCCATTCAGAGTAACATCTTCAAACCCTTGGTCTTGGAATGAAGTTTCGGATCCATCAACACTAGTTGCAGAAACTGTTCTGACTCTCCCGAAGAATCCTGTATCTCTAGGTGTTAAGAACTCTACAAGTGGAGTTAAAGCTTCAAACTGAATATTTTGTGTTGGAGTACACTTATATCCACCAGAAATTTCAGTATCCGAAATTCTCAATGCAGGGAAACTATTAGTACCATCTCTTACCGTACCAATACCACTTGAAGTTACATCAACTTTGAGATAATAAGTATCCAATGTAATTTCATTGGAATTATTGACGTTTGCAAACGAATGGGTTGTGTTGATTCTTCTCAACGAAATTCCAGAAGCTTCATACTTCTGAACAATATCACCAACACGATGAGTTTGTGCAACCGTATTATCAATTCCTCTAGTAATACCAGTTAGTTTTTGTGGTGTTGCGGATGCATCAGTTCCAGTATATGCGAGGATTTCACTATTGACCTTGATATATCCAGGATTGGTTGTGGAAACACCAACGTTTTCAAAACTAGAAAATACACCAACCGATCCAACTTCAATGTCTGCAGTGGATGTGTTTGAGTATTGTGTAGAAACTGTGGTGGTTGTGGTTACTCCAACAACACCCGAGAGAGTAACTCTGTTGTTTCTAGCGTGCATACCATGGTTTCTATGATTAACCTTGATATGTAAACCATCCTTATATGGTGCAGTATTGTTGATGGCTGAAGGTTGTGATCCAGGCAGTGCAGATGCAACACCAACTGCATTGATAGTCATCAGTTCACTTGAAGTTGTGAACTCACCCTGAACTCTGTCAAGAATAATACTATTCGTTGCGGAGATGATGCCAACATTGAATCTAGTGTTAGAACCAGTCTCTCCAAGATTGCAACCAAGGACATCACCAACTACATATCCAGAACCACCACTGGTTACCGTAACAACACCAATAGAACCACTTACAACTTGAATGTTTGCAACTGCACCAGATCCGTTACCAGTGATAGAGGTAAGTGCAATTCCAGTGTAGGTGAAGTTGGATGCTGATGGAGTAAGACCAGTTCCAACTCTGTTTGTGGTAATACCACCAGCTTCAGTAGCTGAGGTGTTAATCTTGATTGCCCCAAGAGACTTAACAAGATTGCCCTCAGCACTTGTATTTCCAACTTGAGTGAATTTCATTCCATTGAAGAAGTCTCTGGTTGCAACAGTGCTTCCAAATCCAACTTTAATTTCATGTGAGTAGTACTCAATTGGATCAGGTCTCAAACTAGGACGCTCAAATTTACCAACGCCAAGTTCTGGGTTATAAAGTTTGAGAGTTCCAGGACCAGGAACAAAAGCACACTTATTCAGAGTGAACTTAAGATCTTCAAACTGGCTTGGATCCCAAGTGGATCCGTTCTGAGATTTGAAGAGTGAACCCATGTAGGGTTGTTGAGAAACAATGACTCTTTCACTCTCTGGAAGACCCGCAGTAGACAGGTCCTCTTCACCCATTCTGGAGATGTAAACTCTGTAGTTATTTGATGCAGAGAGAAGAACCAACGCATATTCCTTCTTACCAGCCAGATAAACTGGTGATGGGAAGGTAAATCTTGTTGCAACTGATCCATCTTCAGAAACATTGATCTGGGATGGTTCATATACAATCTCACCAAATGGAACAATGGTGTTTGTTGGCAGACCAGTTTGCATTGTTCTGATCTGAAGTGTAACAGGAATATTAGTATCCTTTGTTTGGAAGAAGATATCACATGAAGAAACAAAGACTCCGTTGTCTTCTACAACTTCAAAAGATTCTGCAAGTGGGTCATACCACTGGTTCTGAGCAACTGTTCTCTCTTCAAAGGCTTGTGTCTGAACCGTTCGGACAACTGTCTGGTTAGTAACAGTGCTGTCGGAGAGAGTTTCTCTCTGAACTTCAGCATTTCTTACCGAAATGATATCATCTTGAACAGTATCAAGACTACCTTCTGCACGGAAAGAAACTTCCGCTGTTGATGGATTATCAACGGGACTCAGTGAGTTAACTGGGCTACTTGTACATCTAAATGTCTTGACACCAGTTCTAAATTGTGGTGCAGTAGGAAGTGACGAATTAGGAATAAAGAGTGATCCAAGGAGAGCACCCTTTTCATCAGTAATCAATCTGAAGTCAGAAACTGTAGCTTCTGCACCACTTGTTTGACCAACCAGTCTCATACCATTGGCAGCATATCCACTAAATGTTCCAAGAACTTCAGCTTGTAACGACGCAGTATCAATGTTGAGAATAGAACTGGTTGCAGAATAAACCGAACTCAGACCAACTGCATCAGAATATGGATTTACAGCATAAATGATAGTTGGTGAATCATATGCACCATACTTATGATTCTGTTGTGCGACTCTGAAAGTAATCTCTGGTGCAGAACCACCATTCAAAGATGTATCACTAATTGTTCCTTTTACAGTCTCACCAACTTGGAATACACCTTGAACCATGGAGATTTCAAGGAGTTTTGGAGTTGCATATTGAGTTACATCCTGATTCTCAAAGAAAATGTAGAAACGTGTTCTTGGCTTGATTCTGTTTACAACAAACTCAATGTTTCTTGATCTCATGTAAGGGATCGTTTCCCTACTGATGAGTCGTGATCCGACAGACTGAGTATCAACTCTCTCATTAACTGCGAGTTGAATACCACTTCTTGTAAGACCTCTATCAATAGTGATTGTCTCTTCATTGTTCACCAAGAAGTTGTCTTGCATGGTGACGTTTCTAGTTCTAGAGATCAGACCACGATCATGTCTGGCAATTTCCTGTCCACCAGATGTCCATCCACCTCTCCATCCAGAAGCAGAAATAGCCTCAGATGACTGCAGTTGTCTTGACAATTCTGTTGTACTTACATCAACAGAACTCCACTCCTCTTCCCAAGAGCCCCAATCAATAGGAGCAAATCCTGTATTTGGATCGACCGAGAATGCATCCATGAATGCATTGTAACCACCTTCAATCTCAATATTGTTTACATCAAGACGATTTTCATCAAGCCAAACATCACTAGATGGATTGAGGTTCGCAACACCAACCCAGTTGATAACTGCGAATGGGTTTACATTTTCAGTTCTAGTTGCAAATCTCTGTTTGATAAATTCAGTTTCGGAATAATCAAGAGTAACTACATCACCAGTTCTTCTGAGAGCATTGGATTGTAGATCAGAGACTTGGGAAAGGTCGGCGGAAGCATTTGCAGTTGTTCCAATACCAACTACTTGTTCAGATCCAAGAAGAAGATCAATACCATGAGTATAGTGCAGTGGTCTTAATTGTCCTTTAGCTCTATCAATGGAAGATCTAAAGTTTGGGTGAATAATGGAATGCGATCCATGACCTCTAAAGTTATCTACAAAGAATCCAGACTTAAATCTATCAAGACCAGTTACTGCATCTTTGATGTTTAAGTTAGCCGTATCAGTTTCGAGAAGAGACAGTTGGGTATAGAACTCAACGTTTCTTAGTCTTGTCTCCAATCTGGAGATATCAAACATAGTATATCTCTTGTGTTTCGCAAGAACAACCGCAGTGTCTTGTTGTGCATTGCGAACATATGGTCTACTGTAAACAGTAGCAACGGTAAAGGCACCACTTGGAGTTTCTGGAGCAACTGGTGCATCAGATGAAGCACCTTGCTTCAATTCAAAGAATCCATCCTTTGAGAGGAAAATTTTATCAATTCTTGAAAGATAGAACGAGTATCCAAGAGATACACTTTCATCGCCAACAAGAATATGTGGTACATATGACCCAGAAGAACTGAAATCCCTGAAGTCATATTCAAATGGGCTTGCAGTATCGGTGGATGTATTGTAATTCTTAACTCTTGGTCTTATGTCAACATAATCAGAGATTGGTTGGGCTCTGAATGTTGGCAGATCACTTGCATATGTATCAGGAGAGTATGTATTGACGGTTCCAAAATCTCCACTTGAACCAGAGTCGATTACATAGTTATCATAAACAATTGCAAGTTGTCTCTTTGGTTCT
>Ga0099849_1001303_pt1 | contig 11661 bp, 8 predicted proteins | sample CB_VirMetaG_4_FD_78177 | JGI IMG/M metagenome (GOLD analysis project Ga0099849, IMG submission 78177) | Freshwater to marine saline gradient viral communities from Chesapeake Bay - CB_1508_1M Viral MetaG | ecosystem: Environmental > Aquatic > Marine > Coastal | place: USA: Chesapeake Bay... | reverse complement strand
CCTTGCTGTTCATTTCTTTCTAGTCCAAATGCACCTTTTGCAATTTCTGGTACGGGAAGTCCTGTAAAGATACAAACTCCCAATGTACCTCCAATATTTAGAGGTGAAAAGTCATTTTTCTTAAAAAGACCGTAATTCCAACCTGACTTAAATCCTTTAGAAAAGTCCTTCAAATAGTGATAGGTAAGTAAAAGTTCTTTTGCTTGTTTTTTACTGATTTTATCAATATAATACTCAGATTTCATTCATCATGTACTCCACAGTATTTGCAACATCACTCATTGCATCTTTTAAATTTGGTCTTTGTCCAGATTCCATTTTAGTAATTGGACGACGATTATCGATAAGAGTCCATCTCCATTGACCCATTTCTTTACAATACCAGAGATTAATTTTCATGTTACTCAGTCTATTGGTAAACATTCTGGATTTTCTAATTCCAGTTCAAACATTAACGGATGGCATTGTTCATCAATTAGATAAAAAGAGGAAAGGTACAGATTTTCTGGTTCATATCTCAATTCTTGATCTGCCATTTCCAAGATCTCAGAATCATAATATAAACTCTCTTCACATTCATCGAAAGTAAATGCTATTCCATTTATAAAATACATCAGAACTAATAGTGTTCCCTTATTGTACCACACATATCGAGTGTCAATACGGTATTTCATTAGTTTTTTTGATTTTTTGGTATTTATTACCAAAGCCACTTGTCGGACTTGAACCGACGACCTACGGTTTACAAAACCGTTGCTCTATCCAGCTGAGCTAAAGTGGCAATAGGAGCGGGGGGACTTGAACCCCCACAGGATTAACTCCCAACGGATTTTAAGTCCGGTGCGTCTACCGATTCCGCCACGCTCCCAAAAAAGTCTTTAGACTTCGACTTTTACAACATCAGTTGAAGTGGTGTAAGTAGGAAGATGAAAACGGCAATACTCATTAAAGGTGATTTTCATTTCCTTCCAGGTAAGACCACAATTATCCGCTGCTTTGGGTACATTCCATTTTGCCGCAAACAGCATTTCCATTGATTTTCTGGTTTCTGGACGCATTTGAAAAAGTAATAGAGTAAAAAATTTGCCGGGAATTTTTCCGCCGAAAAATGGAACTAAAAGCTAATTTTGGTGTCAGAGAGGACTTGCATAAGTAAGTACTTCTTCATCACAAGTAGCACGAACAAATTCAAGCACGTTCATAAATTGTTCAACGGTTTCACAGGTCACGGTTTTCTCATCACCCTCATTAGAATAAAGATAGACACTACGCTTAGCAGGATCTACGACACAACGGGTGAGGTACTCGTCTTGCATTGGTTCGTTTGTTGATTACCCAGTTATTATAGGATGATCACTGCTCCGTGTCAAGTCTTTGCTCTGCCTTGAGTGGAGAAATGTCCTTTCTCTCACCGAAAATAAGGTAGTAACAGTCAATAGGCATATTACCCTGTGATTGGAAGTAAATTACTCCCTCACTAATTCTTTTAATAATAACATTTTGATGTGATCCGATCATTGTCAAGTGAACACTAATGGTTCTCTCCTCAACAATCTCTCTATAGTAGTCTGGAAGTTTTAATTCGTATTTTCCAGTCAATCTACCTCTCAAAAAGACCGCATTTTCTGGTCCAATTAGAGATTCTAAATTTAAATTGTAATTCTCAAGTGTTGGGTGCTTAATTGTAATCATGGTATCAGTGAAGTGATGGTTGAAATTCCAAGATATGCTATTGCTGCATCATATTTTTCTATTTCATCTGCTTGCCCACCAATCGCTTGGCGGTTACCCCAGATTTCTTTTTGAATGTCAGATCTCAAGTCTCTAAGCGCATTTACAGCGGTAACTTTATAGTTAAAGTCACCAAGATCTGACTGAATATCAGATTCCGCTGAGTCTGCTGTGCTAATTGCATTTGTCAGTGCTGTTTCTTCGGTAGAACAAGAAGGAGATGCTGTGTATAACCCAGATGTGAGGTTGATGTCCTCAATAAATGCAGTTTCTCCCTCTACAACTCTACCACCACCAGTATCTGGATGACTTGAGAATCCGACCTTATAATATATCTTACCTGCACCTACACTTGGTTCTCTCTCACCTGTAGAGTAAGGTTCTATTCCAGCCAATGCAGGGTTCCATGACTTGGTACTTGGATTAGCACCAGAGTTATCATAGAATACGGATTTGCCTAGACCACTAGTTCCAGTTGTCAAAATTCCGATGGTTTGTGGTGCAAATGGATTTTTACCGAACTCCAGACGATAAGCACTAAGTGCAGTTGTCCCAACACCTGCAGGACTTTCCCTAATCGTGAAAGTTACAAATGATCCATCAGACTCTGGAGCAGAGGCACCAAGAGAAACAACCGTTCCCAAAGTTAATTTTGGAACAATACTAATTGTGCTACCAATACCAACAGTTGTCCCTGCTCCAGCAATTACCGAGAGATCAGCAGTTGTAGTTCCGATGCCGACAATCTCACCAAATCCAGATGGGAATATCCCACTCTTGTTAGAGGTAATTAGTTGATTGAGATTAACACCGTCAGTAACACCAGATCCAACTGGTGACATAACAGTCAGAATACTAGATCCAATGCTGATTGTACCAATAAAACTTGTGACAAATGTATCTCCTATACCTTTAGTATAGGGTTCATCATAATATTTTAATCCATATAGATTTTTATCTTGAAATCCAAAGATACTATTTGCTGGATATTGGGTATAAGAACCATCAGTATTGAGAAAAGCAACCTGACCAGAGTTTCCCAGTGCAATGCCATTTGTTGATCCAATACCAACTGATTGATATCCACTAAGAGAAAGTTTTGTTGCGATTAAGTTATAGAAAGTCTGTACTCCAACACCAACACCTTTTGTGCTGATGCCAGCAACTCTCCAGAACACATCTGTTCTACATCCAGCAGTGACCCTATCATCATATGCATCTTGGACTGCTTCAAGTTTTTGATTGACATTGACTACTTGATCATACAGATTAGAGTCAATAGAAACTATCGCAGCATCATACTTATCAATTTCGCCATCTTTTACAACAATATTTTTTTGCAAGAAATCAATCGCTTCTACACTTCTCTCTCTTTTTACATTTAACTCGTCAATAATACCAGTTGATATTGGCATCTTTATTTCCTCTCAATATCCTGATAGATCATTTCAGTACCCTCATATTCTAACTCAAGTTTTGCAACATCTTTTCTTTCACCATAAACGACATAACTACAATCTATTGGACCTCCACCATTATTCATCACATAAATTCTAGAACCCCACTCAATTTTTTGAACGAACAGTTCTTGATATATTCCGTGAGATGTTAGATTGACTGTTATTGTCTCTGGATCTACAAGACCCCTCCAATATTCGGGTAATTCTATCACATTATTATTAGTCAGTCTACCTCTATGATAAACACCATGTTCTGGACCTTCCAAACAAGCATGACGTAATCTATGATTTTTCTTGGTTGGGTGAATAATATCAAAAAGTTTTGTTGTTCCTACGATAGAGGATAACCAGGAGACAAAACCATTAACATGCAATGCACCATTAATAACAACAGCACCGTTAATGACTCTACCAGCGGTGTTCTCTGCAACAGCACCAGTAGTTACCTCTGCACCAGTATCAACAGATGCACCTGCTCTTAATTCAAGACCAGTTTGTGCTTTTAATCCAACAAAGTTCTTAACACCAATCCAATTTAGTATCCCAACAGCGTTTGTAACACCGAGAATGCTAATAAAACTAGCATTGATGCTGATACCAACAGGACCAAGGATGTCTCCAAGAACAACATCAAGAGGAGTTGGTGGAAATCCAAAAGATGAGACCTTAACGATTGATAGTGGGGGTGGCAATGCCTCCAGGTTCCCACTACGACCAATCATCAAGTTTGCTTCATTAAAATTAGGACCCTTCGTGAATGTAAGAGGGGACCCAATCATCACTGGACCAGCCAAATATGCTGCACCACGAATCTTTGTAGGACCAATACCAAATCCAACAGGAGGAATCGGTGCTCCAAGATGGTTTGCTGGTCCTACAAATAATTGATTACCAACGTATAGATCAGCTGATTTTGCCATTATTTAACTAAACTAATTTTATTTTTAACTGCTTGCAAGATTTCTCTAGGAGTTGCTGGTAAGAATGGGATGATTCCAGCAGAACCTTTAAGACTGGTAGCACCATCAAACATTTCTACGAATCCACCGTACATATTTAGGATAGAGTTTCCGATTATTTCTGTTGTTTTTTCGGAAAAGATTGTTGTATCAACATTAGAACGAACAAGAACTGATTGTTTAGAGTCAATGATAATTTTTTCATTTGCATTAATGTTGATGACTCCATGTTCACCACCAGATCCCGTCGCAATTATGTCAATATCTTGTGCTGCTATTCTAATTCTACCACTACTGATCAAGACAAGATCACCACTTCCAGAGTCAATAAACACTCCAGGAATTCCTGCTGCTACAGCATCTCCTGCCTTGACTTGGAACGTTCCAGGGCATCTGTGGATTGTTCCACCACCTCTACCCTTTGTTCTAGTGTCTCCAGTCCTGTCCATTTGAAAATAATGGGGCACTGGAGATTCTGTATTTGAAACTACTTTAAATCCAGAAATTACACCATCACCATTCACATGACCGAAGGTTACTTTCGCATCGCCAGTGCTAATTTCTTTTGCCTTATAATTAATTGGTTCTGACATTATACTCTACCTACACAATCGACTACGGACAGTACAGAATCTTGTGGTGCTGGTTCTCTAAACTCATCCTTATTGATTCTATCTATACAGAATCTAGGAACTATGTTTGCATTGACTCCTGTTTCGCTTTCAATGTAAATTGTTGGGAACTCTTTGAACCCTTCGCCGCCAGAAATTACTTTTACTGATTCTAAATTACCAAAAATACCAAACGTTGGAACAATTTCTGCTCCATAATTTGGTTCAATCACCACTTTATCACCGTCATTATATCCAAATCCTGGATTTGTGATGACAGCATCACACATGTAAAGAACAACTGAGTAATCAAGATCAGATGTTGCAGGAACAGTTGATGTTGGTTCCAGTGCAGTGATAGTTCTTGGTTCTTCTATGAGTTCAGTCGTGCTTGCAGTCTCTACAAGGTCTCCCGCAAATACATCAAACACTTCACCTGGGTCATAAGGAACATCATAGGTTCCGTCTGCCCTTCTTACTGTGGTTTGATTTGCCTCTGCCCATACTCTTCCATCTCCACCACGACTTCCATCTGGTGTTGGTAAGTATCCAAATCCAGGATTATCCATAATAACACCAATGACACCAGTCTCATCTCCATTTGAGTCAGAAACATAAACTCCATTCTGAAGAGAGACTGGACCCAAAACTGGGGTTCCATAAGCACCAGATCCATTTCCACATGGATCTTCAAATCTTAAGAATGGTTCTCCACCAGAGTATCCAAATCCAGTTGAAACAATATCAACCCCTAAAATATCTCCAGTAGCACTTACAATAGCATTTCCTGTTGCACCTTCACCAGATCCTCCCCAGAAAGAAACTGATGGAGGACCACAGAATAGTGCTCGAATGTTGCATGTATTTTCATCGGAAAGAATATCACTAAAGTCCATATCCAAATCGAAGTCAAAACTGTCTGGATCAATTGCTTGAGTTACACTAGAAGCAAATCCCTTAACTTTTCTAATCAAAGATTCTGGATCAAAAGTGGCGTCTGGTGTGTCTGGACCATCCCAAAGACTCCATGATTTTACTTGAGGACATGCAGGTTTTTCTTCACAGGAAAGAAAACTCAAAATTGATTCAATAAATTGCAAAACATCTCCGACAATATCTATAGCTCCAAGAATTGTCTCCAGTGGTTTCATGATTTGAGAAACAAGTGAATTAATCAATCCAGAAAGTTTCCCGATAACTGCTGCAAGAATATTTTCGGCAGCACAAAGAGGAACATTGATGAAACGATCAACAACTTGAAGTAGTGCCTTACGAACAATGTTTAAAAGATTTTTAATAATTTTTCTGAAGAAACATGCCAACAAATCCATTGCAGTTTCCATTGCTGCTTTGGCATTTGATTGTTGATCTGGGAAAAGTAAGAAGTAAAAATCTTGTGCTGCTGCATTAATTTTTCTCGTTATCCACTCTTGAGCACCAGCAATTCTATCTTTTACAAAAGTAGTAACTTTCTCTGCTGCTTCACCTACCTTGATAGAAATATATTCTTGGATACTTACCTGTCTTCCTTTGTGATTGATTGGATGAGTGAGACTATACTTAAAATCTTTTAATCCTTTTTGTGCTTTCTGAATGTCCTGAATCATCTTCTGGATGTCTTTTACAATCTTTCCAGGAGATTGACTCTGCGTACAAACAAATGGAAGTGGAATACTAGTTTCTCCTCCACCATCATCCCTTTCAAGTTCTTGTTGAAGAGTCTCTGCAGCAGGAGTAACACCTGTTGCTTGCCTGATATTTGCTGGAGTTGCAGATACAGCAGATGCTCTTGCTCTCTCCTGAGGACTTGTTGTTATTGCATACCTAGGAATACTATCACGAACTCCGTATCCATTAAATGGAGTAAAAGGTTTTATTTTTGGAGTGTCTTTATAAATCGAAGTGTATTGATTATATCCAATAACCCCCATGATGATTGGTTGCTGAGCATCCTCGCCATCTAAAAAGAAACCATAAACAAAATCTCCCTTACCCAATCCAGGAGTTTCTGAGATTGCAGAAGATCCACTACCTGAGGTAACAGGATACATCAAACTTGCCCAAGGCAATTGATCATCTGGAAGTAAATTATCGTCCGCAGTATGGTATCCCATAACACGAACTTGATATCGATAACCAAATCCCTTTTGTTGACCTAGGGGGGTTCCTGTTGCATTTAATCCTGGAGCATTAATTTGATGGGCATCATTAGCGATCTGACCGATCCACCAAATGAATCCATCTCTGCCTACAAAATTTTTCTTAAGGAACCCTTGTTCGATCACTATCAGTCCTCGTAAATTCTACACTCAGATGCGTCTGGATGCTCGTCACAGTACATCTCAAGAGGTGTTGGATCATGATCCTCATCTGGATGCTTTGCTTGATACTGTTCGAGATGATCTAACTCATCTGCCACATGACGGCGCATTTGTGGAGAGAGTGTTCCATTCTCTAACATGTCTTTATCATCATTAATATGTTGTTGAATACTTCTATCTGTCATAGTACTTTAAATGGTTTTCTACCGAACGTGTCTCTAACTAATGCTAAACTGGTATAGCAGTTATCAGGTGTTAGTCTGTGACACAGACTTGCTATCATATATATGCCACCAGTTTCCTTGTTTGGTTCCTTGTTGGCATCACCAGTTAGTTCAGCAAAGTCACAATAAATTAAATCTCCAGCCCTTAGACTGAAGTCACCTGGTATTATAACATTAGTTTTGATTGTGAACAACTGGTTGTATCTCATGATAGATTGAACCATCGCATTTGGTGCATCAAAATTAGTAGCGGTTGGATCACTCTTCCAAGTCTCTAATTGTTTTGTTGCTGTTGGTCCAAGCGGTATCGTTCCCACATCCAACACATGGTTCATCAATCTCGATGGACTCTTTCTAAACTCCTCTGCCACCCAAGTTATTTCTTTTGATCCTGCGTTTTTAATTTTGTCTTTTTGGTTATCATCAACGTTGTATTCCTTGACTCGGTATCTCATCTCATAAAAATCAAAGAAGATACTTCTATTGGAGTAAGTTCCAAGAGTAAGATTTTGTTGTAGGTCGATATCTCTTTCTATATTGACACTAACAATTTTACCATCATATCCTTCTGGTTTCTCTGGATTTCCTGTAAAAATATATCTCTTGGTGCGTCCTCTTGTTTTTTCATCAAGCAGTTTATCAAGTGATTTAAATTTAAATCCATCATAAGTTTCATAGAAAAAATATCCAGCAGCACCACCATATCCAGTCTTACCATTAACGGTTAGTTCTGGAATTGACTTTGATGCTAACCATGTGCAAACATAGAAAGGTTTTTTATCGTTGCCAATAAAATTATAATTCACAACGGTCTTATCAATCTCAACATTTTTGGTGGTTTTGATTCCACCATTTTCCGTTAAAATCTTATTGACACTGTTTGATATTACACCATCATATCTTTTAACGACTCTTGTTTGTTCGTTTGCAATGAACTCTCTGGTACATAAATCGACACTGTACAAATCCTTTTGAGTTCCAGGGTCTATGCCACGAACTCTATTAACATAAAATGACTTATCAGACTTGAAAGTTAATTTATTTGGTTCTGGTTGTGCATCTTCAAATTCAAGAATGACTTTTTCTCCACCTCTAACTGGAAGTGCATCCAAAACTCCTCTTGGTTTTGTACCATCTCCAATTTTCTTATCAGTGAATCCAGTTTCTATGATTGTTGCCGTAGCAGAGACTGAATTTGATAATACACTTTCATAATAAGACAACTCAACGATTCCAGGAGACATGTCGATGGAGTCGCCATTATTCTTCGCTTCAAATATTTGAAACTTACTAATATTACCAGATGTTGCTGCTGAATTATCTGCCATTAACCTATTTTATAAAGGGTTCCCAACAATTGTGCTTTATAATAACTATTTAACGCATCTTTCACAGACATTCCAACTGGTATTATAGAAGGTCCTCCGCTACCCATAGGACCCATGGGAGCAGAGGATTGCATTGGTGCCATGACAACTATTGGTCCTCCAGGTGCTGCTTCATAAGATGCTCTTTGACTTAATGCAGATACAGCAGCACTTCTACCTTGAATTCTTTGTTGTGGTGGAAGTGGTTGTCCTAGTTGATGTCCCCCATGAGGTTGAGGTTGTCCCGCTCTAAGTTGCGATGGTTGTGGTGTTGATGATGGTTTATAGTTTGGATCTAAATTTTTGAGATAACCCTGAGCTTCGGCAAATCTATCATCGAACTTTGGATTGCTCCTTTGGTTTCTTGGTAATCTGGGTTGACTACCAGAGTATCTTTCCACATCTTCCCATCCGCCCATGATGGTTTTCAAATCATTACTATTTTTATAATCACGAACCAATTGAGATCCTTGTTCTCTTTCCATCATATATGCTACAGTTAAACCAAAGACTTGATCTTTATACTTTGCTCTGTCTGGGTTACTTGTATTTGTAAATAACGCTTTTGGATTAGGTATTCCAGATGCCTCTAAGAAATCAAAAAATGGTTCTCTTCTACCTCTATTGAATTGGAAAAGTCCAAAAGAATTACCATTGTCTCCAACAGCATATGGGTCAAATGAAGATTCATTTAAAATGGTTGATAGCATACCAGCAGTAAGTGCTTTGCCATATCCCTTGCTTTGAGCATATTTTATTGCTGCTTGGACTCCTGCTGCTCCAAAATTTACACTAGCAGGTTCGATTCCAGGCATCAATGGACCTTGATGCTGAGAAGATGGAAGACTGTATGCACTAGATTGTAAGAGTTGTTCTGTTGGATTGATCTGCGATATTTGTCCGCTCAATTTTTTATAAATTTCTTTTCCTGCCCAATCACCAACAGCAGCACCAACTGCTCCACCAAGAAATGTTCCAAGTCCAGGGATAGGTATGAGTCCAGTACCAATTGCACCACCAATAGCAGCACCCAGAGAAGCGCCAGCAGCACCAGCAAGGGCATTATCCAATCTCTCTCCCATCGCAAGATCAATACCAATACCAATCAGTGCTCCAATAAATGGTATCTTCTTGAAGACAGCAGATACTTTTTTAAAGTGTTTAAGTCCACCAGGTTTGAATAGTTTCTCTCCTGCTTTTTGGAGAACCATTTGAGACGTTTGTCTTATTGGAGCAGTCGCTCTTGCCACTGGTTTTGCAAATCTTCTTATGTTATTTGTCGCTACTCTTCTTATACCAACACCAGTCGATCTAGTGACTGCGCTGCCAGCACCACCAACTGCATTAGATACTCTGTTCAATTGATTTTTAACAAATCCAGCAGTTGTCTTTCCAACATTGACTAGTAAATTTTTTACTTGAGTTCCAAGTCTTTTCAATAACTTTTGTGTAAGATTTGCAGGACCTTTTAATAGTCTCTTACTAAGAGAAGCAATACCCTTGACTAGTTTTGGCATTGTGGTTGTCAAGGATATGACAGTATATCTCACTGCATCTAAAATGTTTGAGAACCCTTTAGAAATGTCATCAAACATTTTAAAGATTGTATCTTTATTCTGCAATAAGAGATTGACTATACTACCCAACAATACATTGGTGAAAAAATTAATTATAGAATCAAGGAAACCAATTTTTGGTTTGGGAATTTTACCTTTGCCAGTAGATTTTGGTTCTTTCTTCTTCTCCAGTTCAGATTCTCTCTTCTTTTTCTTTAGTTGTTCCTGTTTCTTTTTGTTCTCTGCAATAAATTCAAGGTCAGCAAATAATTTTTTTTCTAAAAGATCTCTTACATTTGTTACACCAAGTTTTAATTTCTTGACCTCATCAATTAAATTCTGATATTCAGATGAATCAGATTCACCAGGATCTTGTTTGATAATATCTTCTGTAGATATTTTTTTTCTAGAAATTTTTGGTTTATACGGAACCAAAGAAGAGTTTGGAGACCCAACTGATGCTCCTGTTCCACCACCAATTCCACCACCAGAGGGTGGTAACAGTTTTTCCGAACTTATTTTTTTCTTTTTCTCATTGACTTTACTATCACCCTTCTTTCCTGAGGATAACATTTTGCTTGCCGCTGAAGCTAGAAATGATAGTGCCATTGTCTTATCCTACCATATTATACATTGCTTTAACGACCAAAACACTCATGTTCATTGGATCCTCTGGAGATATTGTAGGAACCGTTGGTTGATTTGGAGTAGCAGAACTAGTGATTGTTGTTGGTGCTGGAGCAGGAATTGGTAAGAAGGTAGCACCAGATGGTTCTTTCAGTGAAGCAAGATTTAAATTAGCAACTTTCTGTTGTGTGGATGAACTTGCTAAGAATTGTGCAGGATTCACCGTTCCAGATATACCAAATCCAGGATTGCTTCTGATCTCATAATGAATCACACCAGTTTTAGATTCACCTTGGGTGATCGGATGTCCAGGTGAAACCATTTGTCCCTGCGTTACAAGGACTTTTTGACCCTCTGCAATTCTTTCATAAACACCCAAGACAGAATTGAAAATATCAACGTAGTTTCCATATCCTTGTGCTGTACCAACTTTTGTTACGATACCACCAATTCTAGAAAAGAACTTGTCATTAGGTCCAATGTCATAATCTACACCAGCATGTTGTCTGGCACCACCATCTCTAGAAGCGCCGTAATGTTGTCCTTGAATTGTGTTGGTTGGTGGTAGAGGAGGAATCATTCCACCACCTGCTGCTGTCATAATATTGAAAGGACCCATTCCAGGTTGGTTTGTACCACCTGCCATCTTGTTCATTGCAAGCAAGGTATCTCTTCCGAAGAAGTCACCTGCTTTGTTGCTCATCACAACTTCTCCAGGAGACAGTGCAGTAAGTTGTGTATCTGGTCCCAGTCCAGTTATAGGAAGACCTGTTGTTTTATCAACTTGTCCACCACCTTCAAATTG
>Ga0099849_1001302_pt1 | contig 11663 bp, 14 predicted proteins | sample CB_VirMetaG_4_FD_78177 | JGI IMG/M metagenome (GOLD analysis project Ga0099849, IMG submission 78177) | Freshwater to marine saline gradient viral communities from Chesapeake Bay - CB_1508_1M Viral MetaG | ecosystem: Environmental > Aquatic > Marine > Coastal | place: USA: Chesapeake Bay... | reverse complement strand
TTCTTGGTTCCTGAAGAGCTGGATCAAGCGATCATCGACCTGCGTGCCGAGTTCGGCAAGTTCCGTGCAAACACTCGCGTGCTCAACATGAGCCGTGACAGCCTCTTGATCAACCGTCGTGCCGGTGGCCTCACCGCGTACTCTGTTGGTGAAGGCGCAAGCGTCACCGAGTCGGACAACACCTTTGATCAAGTCAACCTGGTCGCCAAGAAGTTTGGCGTGCTGACCCGGTACAGCCGCGAGCTGGCCGAAGATGCCATCGTCAATCTCGGTGACTACATCTCCGGCGAGATCGCCTATGCGTTCGCCAACAAGGAAGATGAGGCTGGCTTCAACGGTGATGGCACCAGCACCTACGGCGGCATTGTCGGCCTCGACAACGCAATCGGCAGCGCTGGCGTTCGTGACGGTGGTGCTGGTTGGGCCAACATTGACATTGAAGACCTGACCGCTACCGTGGGCTTGGCTCCTGAGTACGTGTTCACCCGTTCCACTCCTAAGTGGTACATGAGCACCCAGTTCTACCACAGCGTCGTGCTTGATATTTTGGCCAGTGCTGGTGGCAACACTCCGGCTACCTTGGCCGCAGGTGTCACCCAGCGTCAGCTCTTCGGATACGAGGTCGTGTTGTGCGATGTGATCGCAAAGGCTGACGCCAACAACACCACGTACGCCTACTTCGGCGCGCTTGACCTTGGCTGCACGATGGGCGACCGTCGACCAACCGAGGTGGCTGTGTCTGAGGATCGGTACTTCGAGAGCGACCAAATCGGCGTTCGCGGAACCACCCGATTCGATATCGTGGCTCACGACGTCGGCGATTCGTCCAACGCTGGTGCCGTTGTGAAACTGGCTACAACTTCCTGAGGTGTTCCCATGATCAATGTACAAAACATCGTTCACGCTGATTACAACCTCACCACCGATGGATCGGATGCAGGATTCGAGATCGACACCAACAATGCCTCATACCTGGTCGTGCAAGTGTTCGGCTCTGGTGGCGCTGATGTTGCTTTCGACAACTGCAAGCTCCAAGAATCTGATGCCTCCGGCTCCGGCCAAGCAGACATCAGCGGAGCTACCGCATCCATCACCACGCCAGCCTCCGGCGAAGATGAAGCGTACTTCTTTGTTGACCTCCGTGGTCGCAAGCGCTACATCACCGTCGTGGCTGATCCCGGTGAGGCTGCTGATTGCTCGGTCTCGGCTTTCCTTGCACGGAATTCCGAGGCTCCGATCACTGCAACTGCTGCGAGCATGACCGCTCGCGTCATTGTGTGATCTAAGACCCAACACGGGCTGGCCGTCGAAAGGCGGCCAGACCCATTCCCAACAGGAGACAACGATGATTCGCTCACAGGATTTGGAGTTCGTAGGTTCGGACATTGCAGGAGGCACAAACGATGTGTCGGCTGTGTTCGATTGCGCTGGTGCGTCTTTTCTGGTTATCACGTGTGTGACCGAGGCACCATCTGACGATCAAGAAGTCACGATTACCGAAGGCGACACGGTGGCGGCAAACGATGCAACCTTGTATCCAGCCACCAGCACGTCCAGCTCGGCCACTGATACCACTGCTCTCTTCTTGGTGGATCTGAAAGGCAAGCGGCGATATATCAAGGTGACTAGCTCTTCTGGATCGAACAGCAGATTCAAGAGCGTCATTGGCCACGTCTACCGAAAAGGCAACGCTCCTGGCAATGCCACAGAAGCAGGCGTTGATCTGCGGGTGTTCTTGTAAGTCATGGCACTCGCAGACAACGCTCTGGTCAGTCTCGCTGACACCAAAACGTACATGGGCATCACCAGCTCGACTGATGATGCTCTGCTCGAGCGTTTGATCAATGCGGAATCAACCCGCATCGAGAATTACTGCGACCGCAATTTTCGCCAGCAGACCTACCGAGAAGCCTACAACGGCAGCGGCCAGCGTCGGCTTCGGCTTCGCAACTTCCCAGTCTCGGCTGTGACCCGTGTGGCCATCGGCAACAAGTTGGCGTTCACGGTGACGAGCGACACGGCCACCGATCTGCGGGCTGTGATCGAGGTGCAAGATGACCGCATCCAACTGACTCGGCACGATTCAGCGGGCACCAGGACTCAAACACATTTCCAATTCACTGCGGCTGGCAATGAGACTGCTGCGGGCTTGGTATCTCGGATCAATTCGCAGGATGGCTTCAGTGCCACGCTTGGCACCGACTGTCTGAGCGAGGATCTGTTCAGAATGGGCGGCGTGAACGTCATGCTCAATTCTGCCCAGATCTACTTCCCAGACCGCGATGATATTCCGTACCGCATCCATGATGACCGGGCCACGCTGGAGTTTGTGGATTCGGCTGACATGATCTTCTATGGCCGTCGCACTGACGCTGGCTTGCCGATGCCGCACACCTTTGCCGGCATTCGCGTGGACTACACTGCAGGCTATGACGGCTTGACAGAGATCCCAGCAGACTTGGCCCAAGCCTGTATCAAGCTGGTGCAGTACGCATACAACGACCGCAAGCAGAACAACACGCTCGCCAGCGAGTCGATTGGATCGTACTCATACAGCCGATCGCAAGACCCGATCGCGGCCAACGGCGAGGTGGCTGCACTCTTGGCCCAGTATGTGGATCGGAAGTCGTGAGCGTTGAGACACTGATTGACACGCATGGCATCAGCCTGGACCGTGAGCGGCCTGCGGTGTTCGTGGATGCGACTGGCTTTCCGACGAGGACTCTGCTGACCTCTTCCAACTTTGCTGTGGGATTCGTGCAGCCTCAGTCAGCTTCTGAGCCTGTGCAGTATGGCCGCGAGGAGATGGTGATTACGCACAAGGTGTATCTGAAGCCCGGCGTGGATCTGCAGGCTGACGATATTCTGGTCTTCAACTCCAAGCGCCTGCGTGTGGTTGGTATTCTTGATCCTGGCACGTTCGCGTATTCTGGCTATCACATGGGCCACGTGATCGCGGATTGTGTCGAGGACGAAAGCGACGATACCGCATGAGCGCCAAAGGTGAATTCTTCAAAGCCAAGATCCGCACGGCGGCGCTCAACGCTGTGCGTGACGGCATTGACGTGTCCGCTAAAAGGCTCCAGACGAATATCAAAAACGCCTGCAATCAAGGAAGTAGCATCGGGACACGTACACGAACGCGGAACACTTCAAAAGGCCGCAAAGGCTCAACTTACAAAACTTGGGTTGGCGGCTCTCCACCGGGCAAGCCACCATTCAACTACACCGGCAATCTCATTCGGTCTATCAAAGTGGATGAATCTCAACTCAAGACTGACAAGCCTAAGGCACGTGTGGGCACCAATGCGGTGTACGCTCCGCCTCTGGAGTACGGCAGCCGGAGAAATGCACCGCGCCCATTCCTGCGGCCTACTCTGGTCAACAGCAAGACCGAGCTTGCCGAGCTTTTCCAGAAGAAAGTCTTCGCCTCTTTCCGGAGGTACATGCGATGAGCCAGGACGTCGTGAAAGCATTCTACGACCAGCTGATCAGCGATCAGACCTCTGGATCGTTCTACGACCGCGTAAGCGGCCGGATCTACGAGCTTGAAGGCCCGACCAATGCGGCCTTGCCTCTGGCTGTGTTCTCGCTGATCACCTCGCCGTATGCCGACACTTTCGATGGTTCGTCAGTCAAGGACTATACGTTTCAGGTCGATATCTACGGCAGGAAGCGTGCAGGCATGTCTGCGGCAGGAGCGATCAACACGGCGCTTTTCACGCTGCTTGACCGCCAGACGATCACGGTTCCCAATAATGATGACGGCTTGGTTCGCTGTTTGATCCAAGGCGTCAGGACTGTTGAAGATGATGCGGTGCGTATCCGCTCAGAATGGATTGTTCAAACGGGCCTCATGGCCTAAGGAATACTGAATGGCACGAATCGTAGGATCAGACGGCGGTTGCACCGTTGACGGCTACAACCTCAAATTCACCACGTGGTCTGCGACCTTCTCGCAAGTGGTCACGGATACCTCAGCATTTGGCGACACCTTCGCCCAGAAGCGTGGCGGCCTGATGTCTGGCACCTTCTCTGCTGGCGGCGTGTTGCAAGATGGTGGCAGTGGAGGCAATGCCGACCCAATGCCGGATTCAGCAGGCGACATTGCCCTGGCTGCCACTGGTGTTGACGTCGATCTGCAAGCAAATAGCACAAGCTCTTTGTGGGAAGGCTCTGCTGTAATCGCCAACTTCTCGCCAACTGTCACCAATGCTGGTGAAGCAACTGCAACTCTTGATGGTGAATTCACTGGTGCAATCACGATCACCTGGGCAGAAGCCTAAAGGCGGTGCCACATGGCCAGAATCGTAGGTTCTGACGGCAACTGTGTGGTCACAGGATATGGCCTGAAATTCACCTCATGGTCTATGACCTTGAGCAACGTGGTCACGGATACGTCGGCATTTGGTGATACCTTTGCGGCCAAGCGTGGCGGGCTCATGTCTGGATCGTTCACCGCGACGGGCGTGATCCAAGACGGCTCAAGCAACACCAGCCCAATGCCGCATGCGGATGACCCAGCAGCACCGACTGATTCCAATATCGCCATGAGCGCGACCGGTACCGCGTTCATTGGATATGCAGCAGATCGCACCGGATCAGCTGATGATTCGCTGTGGTCCTGTGCCGTTGTCATTGCGTCAGCGGCACCAACATCGTCCAACGCTGGCGAGGCTACAATGACCATCTCTGGCGAAACCACGGGCGATATATCCATCACATGGGATGAGGCATAATGAGACCAGCACGGACGCTGCAAGATCTAGTCACAGTTCTCACCTTCAAAGGCCGCAAGACCGGCAAGCTGATCACGAAGCGCTGCGCCTCCACTCCCAACCACACCATCGAAAAAGCCCAACTCAGTGCCATGAAGTTGTATTATTTGGTTGACGATCCTGACCGGCTGGTGAGTATCGAGACCAAGACCAGAAAGCAATGGATGGAGGAAGGCTTCAAGCCACAGCCTCCGCAAGACCTGAGAGGCTAAAATGATCAAAGATGTAGAGGTGAAGTTGAGCGGCCAATCATTCACGGTTGGCCGCTTTTCCGTGTCTGATATCCACCGCGTTGGCGAGCTGGTGTACCGCGTGCGACGAGATCGCCTGGTCGATGACCTGAACGCCATCGGCCTGGACGCTGAGGCCAAGTTGGCCAAGGTCAACGAGCTGCGGGCCAAGTGGGAGAACGGGCTCGAGGTGCTGCGTGCGGCGTACTTCATGGACGGCGCCCAGATCATCTGCCGTGAAGCCTTGCAGAAGTCAGGCCACGACACGGCTCTGCTTGATGACTGCGAAGACCTCAAAGAGTTGGTGCTGGCCTCCACAATGATCTGCGGCCTGCCTGATCCGTTCGCCGAGAGCGAGCAAGAGGACGAGGCCGATGAGGTCGATGACGAGATCGAGGAGATCAAGCCAGACGATCGGTAAGACAGCCAGCACTGCCCGACAAGCGCGAATGGATGCGAGAGCGGGCACTGCTGGCGCATTACTTTCCGGGCGTTGGAGAGCCGATATACCTCACGTTGCCCGAGTGGAATGGCCTGCTCGAGCAGATTCCGAAGCTGCTGTCATTCGGCGAGCCTCGCGCGAAAAGCCACCGCGAGTCTGTCGAAGAGAATATGAGGCGAATGTATGGCTGATCTTTCTGCTGGTGCTCTGACTGTCTCGATCGATGCTGATCTGACCAAGCTGGAGAATGGCTTGAGCAAGGCGGAGCAGAAGGTCGGCGAGACCACGCAAGACCTGGACAAGATGAGCCGATCGGCCGAGAAGGCTGGCGAGAAGACTGGCGGATCGTTCCAAGGAGCAGCGGTTCAGGTCGAGCAATTCCAAGCCAAGCTCAGCAAGGTGCTCGGCGTCTTGGCTGGTCTTGGTGCTGGTGTTGCAATTCTCAGTGGCTTGGCCAAGTCGATGGTTGACGCCAAGCGGAACACTGGCGCTCTGAGCGACGAGTTTGCAAAGTTCCAGCGTGACTATGTGGAGTTGACCAGCAGCCTGCCGCTGATTGGTCAGCTGACAAAGTTTGTAGATGATCTTGGTATTGCCTTTGGCCTGCTGGATGATCCAGTGCGAGAGGCCAAACTTGAGGTCTATGCACTCGAGAAAGCCATCGAGAATCTTGACAAGATTCGATCGGTGAGACGGACAACTGAAGACTTTCAAGCGCTGGCCTTTCAAATGGAAAACAGTGCATCCGAGCTTGAGATGTTCCAGATGGGATTTGATCCGCTGCAACGTCAAGCAGAAGACGCACTCCTGACCATCGAAGAGCAAATCCGTGGGATTGAAAAGCAGCTCAAGCAATTCGAAACCGCGGATGGCGGAACCTTCCGTTTTGAAGATACAGAAGAAGGCCGCAAACAGGAGCAGATCTACAATGATCTAGTCGACACACTCAAAACGTTGAAAGCCGAGCAGGAAGAACTGCAGATCGCGACCAATGACGTCTTGAACATCAGACGCGAAGAGCTTAAAACTATCCAAGAACAGAATAAGGAGCTTGCCGATCAAGACCTTTCTGACCTGCAATCAACTCTTCAAGACATTGCAAACCTGCGATTTGACGAGACGGGCCTAGAAAGTCTCAAGCCTTATGAGGCATTGACCAAGCAGATCACCGATCAGTTTGAAGCCTCTTTACAAAAGGCCCGAGAGCTTGCCGAGACACTCAACGAAACAGAAGCGCAGAATCTGCTTGACAAGCTCAAAGAGGTTGAAGACCAGTTTGACAAGATCAACGTGAAGCAGAAAGTCATTGACCGTCTGGCTGCAATTCAAAGAGAAGAGTTCAGAGGAATCACAGAGGAGCTGAAGAAGCAGGCCGACGCCGCTGAGTTGGATCTACGCATCCAGCAGAACAAAGGCACAGCACTTGGTGATCAATTGGAGCAAGAGCGTGAACTTGGCAAGGTGCGAGAAGAGTTTGCCAAGAAGCGTGAGGAGTTAGAAAAGAAATTTAGAGAAGGACGCAACGAAGGCATCGGACTGGCCAAGATTTCTGAGGACGTGCTGGCTGATGCCTTAGCAGAGTTGGACCGCACTGAGCGTGCTCGAGTTGCGGCCGTGCTTGCTGGCGAGAAGAAGATCACCGAAGAGAAGAAGAAGCAGCTGGCGATCACTGATCAGACCTTTGCGACCGGCTTCGGCGAATCGGTGTTCATCCGCAAGCTGCCTGCTGCTGATGCTGCCCAAGTCCCAACCATCCCGGTGCAGGCTCCTGACGTTGGACCATTGCAGACGCCAGACATTGACCTGGCTGCACTGACCGGCACGGTGCAGACGGCTGAGGATTCCGTGGCCAATATCTTGCAGGATATCTTCATCCAAGACTCTGATCGGAATACACTGCTGCGAGACATTCGTAGCGGAATCAACAAATTGCAGACCGTCGGCGGCGGCACATCACGGGCATTCACCTAATGGCAAACTCGGCATTTGAAGACAAGAACACTGGCGGCATTGAGTCGGACCTGCTGGCCCAGTTGACGTCAGCACGACGCACCTTCACGGTGATCAGTGATCCGTCTGATCAACAAGAAGGAATTGCCAACGAGTTTGAGGCTTTGGCCGAAGTTGGCATTGCTCTCGGCGATCCACACCCAGACAACTCTCTGCTCACTTGCGTGCGATACAACGCCGTGCGAGAGCCCGACAACGATGGCGTCTATCGGATCACCTACACCTATCAATCTCCTGAAGTCATTGATCCTGGCGGCCCAGATATTGGAGACGGCGGCCAAGATTTTCGGCAAGCCGTCAACCTGAGATTCCAACAAGTGCCGACGAAGGTGTTCCGTGTTCCTGCACCCGGCCAAGGCATAAACCCAGAAGCGACTGGCGACATCGGCGGCAAGCCGGTTGATCACAAAGGTCAACTCCTGACCTCTACTTTCAAGACGATCGCCTTGCTTGACGTGACCATGCGTGTCGCGGTGAACACTCAACAATCGTACAACTACCTCACTCGCGTCAAAGACTTTGTTGGCAAGAGAAACAAAGGCTATTTTTTAGGAGCAGCAGAAGGCAAACTGAGATACCTGGGCGCTACGTCGCGTCGGCTCTTGGACGATGATTACCGGCAGTTGTATGAAGTCACGCACTCTATTGGCTATGACGATGACTTTCACCAGCAGCAATTTGTGACGCCCGGCGATGGGTATGACTTTGGTATTCAATACAGCACCAACGCCAACAGCGATTACTACCAGCGAGCGTTCCCGGTGAAATGGTTCCAGCCATTCCCATTGCTTGTGAGCTTCAATGGTCTTGGGATTGATATCGGATGACGTCTATACCACGCATCACGGAAGGCTTGAACCAATTCTCGCCTGATCTATTCAGTCGAATGGGCGCAGCGATTCAAGCATACGAGGCCGGTGTCGAGCCGCCTGACAACTCTATTGCCGTTCGGTCACCGTCAATCTGGGCCGAGATCATTGGGTTCAAATATCTCAACCCAAATCCAGACGTACCAGACAATAGTTCAAAGCCTCTGGTCCGCGCATACGAGTACATGTGGAAAGGCTTGGCTGGAGTAGGATCTGGGCTCGATCCAGAAGACGACAACTTTGTGCCGGCCTACAACATGTGCGAAGTTGATGACACTAAAGATGAGGTGTTTACGTACCTTGGCATGAACATGCGAGCTCTGCGTGAAGATGGAAAGTTGTTTCGCAATATGCCGTACATCAACTCCACCGACGAAATCAACGACTTGAATGGCAACCTTGCGGTGGGAGATGGCGAGTACTACATTGCACCATTCCAACAGATCCAGCCACCAATTGTTCGCATGTGGCCAGTGACGATTGAGACTTGGGCGATGGAATATTTCATCACAGATCGAGCAGAGCGACCCGATGACCCATATGTGATTATGGCGTTCAGCGCCACGCCAATGATGGACGGCACCTGTTCTCAAATATGAGCAACCACCGCCGCTGCTGCTGCTCTACTTTCTGCACGCCCGGATATAGGTACGTGCAGATTCAGCCCGTCATGTTTCCAGACAAGTTCATGGCGCACCAAGGCGAGTTTGCGCCGCCAAGTATTTCCTTCTGGATTAGATACCAAGGAACGTGCGATCCTGATAGTCAAGACGTTGTAGTGATTCAGACGTTTGCTGACTCTGATGATGAACGAGTGATACGCATCGGAGACACCACAACACAGTTTATGACTGACTTGGGCAGGACCAGCGGCCAATCGCCGGAGATCACTCGCATTGGAATCACAAGACCCGGCGACAACAAGACTGTGGCGCCTTCATATTTTCTAGGTACTGCATACACCGGATCACTCGAGCCAAAAATGCTTGGTACTCCAGTGATTGGAAACATTGACAAAAGCATTGCCATGTCTATGTGGCACCGCAATTGCTTCACGCTGGCGTCTGAGGAATATCTGACAGAGGAAGAATGGCTGGCTCGAGATGACTACCGAGCAGTCTTTCGGCGAAGCGCTGGCGTAGAAAATTCTGAAACAATCAAACAGCAAGGCGTCCACATCTTCAGCAGTGATCAGCCTTTCCGAGAGTTGGATCTGATCCCAAACGAATACAGCCCGGCCTTGCATTGCATCCCAAACAAAACAGTGGGCGGCTTTGTGTTTGACCTAAGCAACCCAGATGAATACTTCATCCTCTACGATTACAAAGATTATTACCCAGACCAAGTTGGACTAGTCGTTTCTTCAGGATCATATAGCGCGGTTGAGAGTTCAATGAGCGGCTGCGATGATATAACCTGTCCTGGTGGTTCCGTACCTTCTCGACAGTATTTGGCGTACCGCACTTTGAAACCAAATCCACCTGGAAGCGTATTACCTTTCCAACCAGAAGCTAGATTGACGTGCCCAAATCAAGGCTGGGATGCACCCATAAATGATCCTACGCAGGTCTTTCCGGCAAGCAGTGGTGTGTCCTGTGATGACCAACCCAGTGGTGAGCCAGAGTGTGATTCGGAAGAGCTGTGCCACGGCGCTCAGAATCTTCCTGATTATGTTGGCTATGGTTCAGCGGGAAACTCAGATGTATTTGGGTTCACTGAAAGAACAGTCGAAGAAAACCACCCATATAGGAACAGGCTATTTGTGCAAGGTATCTGGGTCAATGTTGGAAGCTTGGATCCTCTTGAACACTTATACAGCTTCTGTCTGTCTGATGTTGGCAGTGACGACTTTGAAGGCTTTGACTATGTGACGTTCTCGGGCACTGCGGCTGTGCGCATTGAGCAAAGCACCAGCATCAGAGGTGGTCTTGACTTTGGCACTGGCTTTCCGGCTGGTGTTGATCTGGATCCAAACCCGCCTTCTAATCCAGACCCAGGTTCCGGGCCTCTTCCGTATCTGTGGTCTGGAAATTCAAGTCTTCCTAAATTTGGACCTCCTTGGTTGTGCGACTGCGACGAGGCCAATGCCATTATCGTCAACAACGGCAACATTGATTCTTTGTGCGCTAGTGGTTCTGTTCAAGGATATGCAGGCGGAGTTTGGAAAACCGGGACATATGGATGGGCTGAGCCAACAGACCCATTAGGGCCAGAAATAACTGACAATTTTTTGGATGGTGGAGTCGGTACACCCAGAACCATCGGCGAGCCTCAACTAAACTTTCCGTGATGTGCTGCTATCTCAAAGAGAAATCATGCTTGCTCAACCGTCCGGCTTCTGACCAGATGTGCCTTGATTGCATGATGCAAAAGCGTGACCGTCTCACCGGCCTTGGCGATCTGGTGGCATTGACGATCAACACAACGCCAGCCAGACACATCAAGCCAAAGCTGTGCAACTGTACGAAGCGTCAAGAATGGCTCAATCGGCTGTGGTCATTCATTCCGAAGCCTGAAATCAAGAAGCCGAAACGAAGGCGCAAGGCTGCAAAGCCGATAAACAAGAAACCGTGCGGATGCGGAAAGGCAAAACAAAATGGCAACACTGACTTGGAACGGCGGCGGTGACGGCACCACATTCACGGACGGTGACAACTGGGGCGGCACCGCTCCATCCAACGATGACACGCTGATCATCAACAGCACCAGCGACAACATCGACGGAGCAGCCACTGGCCTCACTGGCATCACGTTCCGCGTTGGCTCTGGCTTCACCGGCACGCTTGGATCGTCTACGACCTACCTTGATCTTGACGGCCCGGTGCTCGAGTTCGCTGCTGGCGCTGGTGGCCATTATCTCACCGGCACCTGGACAACGGTGCGGCTGACCGGCGGCAGCCTGTCTACCAACTTCCTCAACTTCAAAGGCAACGCCAGCACGGACATCACGACGATCAATGCCAGTTCACTGGGCGGCACCGTCACGATTGAAAGTTCGGCCAGCCTGCAAGACGTCAACATGACCGGCCGTATTGATGGCACGATTGTGATTGAGTCTGGCGTGGGCAGCCTTGCCGATCTGGTCTGCTCGAGCGGCACGATTCAGACCAGCACCACGGCGACCACGGCCAGCGCGCTCGGCGGCACGATCCGCACGCAAGGATCGGCGGCGATCACCACGGCTGAAGTTGACAGCAACGGCCTCTTTGATCACCGAAGCAGCGGCACGATCACCACGCTCAACGTCTACGATGGCATCTTTGACCACCGCAGCAACGAGACGGCTGGGTTCACGCTCACCAACGCTTCGGTCTTCACAGGCGGCCAGATCTTG
>Ga0099849_1001301_pt1 | contig 11666 bp, 13 predicted proteins | sample CB_VirMetaG_4_FD_78177 | JGI IMG/M metagenome (GOLD analysis project Ga0099849, IMG submission 78177) | Freshwater to marine saline gradient viral communities from Chesapeake Bay - CB_1508_1M Viral MetaG | ecosystem: Environmental > Aquatic > Marine > Coastal | place: USA: Chesapeake Bay... | reverse complement strand
TTCCCTTTTGCTGTGCTTGGCTTGACTGATAGTAGCCACATTTAATATTTACAAATAATATTATATACGAATATTAAATATGTCTATTCTTACTAACAAACAAGCATACAATAAACGGCATAAACAACCACAAAATGAAGCAAACAATAAGGGAGAGATTGCTTCTAAAAGTAAAATACCTAAAAAGGTGCTTGACGAAGTTTGGGACAGAGGTGCCGCAGCGTATTCAACAAATTATTCCAGCGTTCGGGAAAAAGGAACATACAAAAAAGGAACTAACGCCCCTCCTAAAAAAAAGTTAAGTAGAGGGCAATGGGCTATGGCTCGTGTGTATTCATTTGTAAATAAACTTGAAGACCCAAATAAAAAACTTAATCACGATAAAGACCTCATTAAATCTATTCCAAAGTATAAAAATCGTAAAATTAGTGATTTATAAATCACTTAAAAAAGAAATGTCCTAATATATAAAAGATAAACAAAATGGAGGAACAATTGAGTAATAAGATTTTTGAACTCAAAGACAAACTCACAGACGGGGAGTTCAAAGACCTTATGGATACATTAAAAGGTGTTTATGAGGAAAAAAAAGAAACTGAATATGTCCTATACGAGATTGAATATGTTATTCCAAAAGTATCTATTGTTAGAACTAATGTAAAAGTTGAATTAAAACAACGTAAAAAGATTATTAAACTACGAAAGAATGAAATGGAACACTACTACGGAGCACACGAGAAGAACTTCTTACAACATTTAGAAGAACACGATAATCTGTTATGTATTGATAGTTTTGCGTATCGTAAGTTAATTGACGATAAGAGTTATATTATTGACGGAGGATTTATTTATTGTGAGGAATGTGGTGAGAATATCTGTGAAAATCCCGATTGTGATAATCACCAAGACCCTCAAACATTTAAATTATACATAGAAACAGAACATATACAAATACTTAAACACACAAAATTATATTAAGATAATCTAAACATTCTATCATACATATCACCAAAAGGATTATGAGGCGGTTTTTCGGGTTCGGGGTCGCTTTCATATACTACTCTCTTTGCCTTTGGTTTAGGTTTCGCTTTTGCCTTTGGTTTTTTAACATACACTACTTCTTCCTCGTCGCTGGTGTCGCTCTCTGTTCCACTTACATATACAATCTTCTTCTTGGGTGCTTTTGGTTTTGGTTTTGGCTTGGGTTTTGATTTTTGCTTTACTGGGGTTTCTTCTACTTCTGTATCGTCTTCACCCTCACTTACATAGGGTTCTTCTTTAAGTTGTTCCTTTTTAGGTTCTTTTAGTTTGCTGTATCGCTCTGTGATATTCTTTTTACGCTCTGCTTTTTCTTTTTCTTTTTCTGCTTTTGCTAATTCTTTTTCCTTACGACGGAGTTCTGCATTCTCTTTACGAACTTGTTGTGCTTTCTCACGTGCTTTCGCAAGGATTTCTAATTGAGCGGGGGAACGATTTTTCTGTGCTTCGGTCATATTAATATCCTAAAATATTAAAATTATCATTTCTTAACGCTATTTAAGGATTTCCCCCCTTATACAATTTCACCTACAAACTTTATAGGGGAAAAAAAATAAGAAAAATAAGAAAAGTATTTTAGGATATTCGGTTAAATCACTTAAAGAAATTAAAATATATACTAATAGTATAGAATGGGAAAGGAAGCGGTGAAAAAACATTATGACGCTAATAAGGACAAGGTTCTTAAATCAAAGGTAATCGCCCGTATTAAAAAGGGGTCAGTCCCACAGAAAGCAAGTTTAGATACACACGATATTACACTTGAAGAACTTAATAAAATCCGTAAGGAAGCGGGGTTTGACCCAGTTGCCGAAATCAAAGAACCACGTAAGCGGTCTAAACCATTTAAGTTTGACCTAACAAGCATTCACGACACTTATAACAAACTTGCAGAGGAGGGTAAAGTAAAACCAACCACAGCGGAAACACATTACAAACTTATTCGGGGTCTTATTGGAGAAACCCCAGTAAAGGATTTTTATAAGAATAAGGACTTTGAAAAACTAAAAGACGAAAACTACAATCCTAATACAGCAGCGAGTAGTGCCGCTGCCGTCCTAAATGTATTAGACACAAACCCCGAGCTCAAAGAGAAAGTAGGAGAAAAGATTTATGAAGAAGTCCAAGAACTTTTTAATGAACTAAAAATCAAAAAAGAACAGCACAACATTAAGCGACAACAGACCGAAGAAGTGCCGAAGTTTAGTGATATTGTAAAGCGTATTGAGAGTGAGAACGCCAAAGGAAGCGAGGAGGTCTTGCTGATTAATCTGTATGATAATATCACAGCCCGTAATGATTTTGAAGAATTGTCTTTTGATACTAATGAACCAAACCATATTGACCTAAAAGACGGAACTATTACTATCCGTGAGTTCAAAAAGACAAACAAAAAATACAAACCCATTATTGATTATCCGTTGAATAAGAAAGTTTTAGAACTTTTACGTGAAAGTCATACAGCAAATCCACGTGATAAAGTATTCACCAAAAAGATTAGAAGCATTTTCAAGAAAGCCAAGATTGGTATTGACCTAATGAGACACGCAAAGATTAGTGAGGAACTCGCTGGTAGTAAAGTAAAGGACGAAAAGAAGCGTGAAGAACTCCGTGAGAAAATGCTTCACTCACCTATGACCCAATTATCATACGTTCGCAAACTAAAAGATTAGGACTTTGTGCGTTAAATCATTCAGTATAAAAATATTTCTATAAGATAATATGGAAATGGAACTCCAAGTGAAATCTCATACTATCTTATTAGACCCAATTGATTATGATACATTTAAAGATAAAAAAATTACTATAAGCAGAAGCGGATACGCCACTCACAACAGAGGCAAAAGATTACACAGAACAATAATGAATTGTCCCGACGGAAAAGTAATAGACCACATTAATCAAAACAGATTAGATAATCGTAAAGCAAATCTCCGTATATGCACTATTGGAGAGAACAACATAAATAAAACTTTAAGTAATAGAAATAAAGTTGGTATGACTGGCGTTCATTTTTACAAGCCACTCAATAAGTATATGGCGTATATCAGTAAAGATAAAAAGCGACACCATTTAGGATATTTTGAAACAGCAGAAGAAGCATATTATAAGTATTGTGCTGTCGCTAAAAACCTACACGGAGAATACACAGCAGAAAGAATTAAGAATATTGCTGTTGAACCTTGTGAAATCAAACCCAAGGAATATAAATCACCCCCGTATGTATTAGAATACTATAAGAAAAATAAAGACAAGAAAGCAAAGGATAGTTTATTACGCTCAATCGCCAAGACGGGGAAACGCCCAAGAGATACAACAATAGAGAAGCACAAACTTACAGAAGAAGAAATTAAGGAGTGGTTGGATAAATATGTGTCTCAAAAATAGTTAAGACATTTTAAAAATATTATTAGGACATTGCGTAAAATCACTTAAAGAAAAAATCTTTCTATATAGTAAAGGAATGGGTCGTGAATACAAAGAACTTATCAACAATGGGAACGTTGGACTAATCATTAATCATTTTGACGAATTGGGACACGATATAAGTATAGACCAATTGGATAGATTAAAACAAATCCATAAGAACCAAGAACGACTTGGATACAATCCAGTCAAGTATAAGTTCGCACAAAGACAAACAAGCGGTCGTGAATATCCAACAGCCAATTCAAGTAGTGTTGCCCCCTTAAATCGTCTTATTCGTAATACCATATTAGACGACTATGTTGAATTGGACGTTGTCGCTGGATTACCGACCTATATTGTTAATCTAATGACTATGAATAAGACCGATACACCAAAGTTTAAGTATTACATTAAAAACAAACAAACACTTACAAAAGACCACCCCGAATACAAGTCAGCAGTCAATTCATTATGTAATGCCGAATGGGATACACGTGATTACAAAGACATAAAAGAACCCCCGAGTTGGTTAATTGAACTAAAAGACGAATTACAGAATGTAATTTATCCAAAGTTTAAGGAACTATTCAAAGAACAGATTGGGCGGATACATAAACAGAATGCCGCTGGGTCATTTATGTCTAAAATGTATTACGACGACGAACAAAAATGGCGTAATGAAATGTTATGGTTTATGGAAACCAAAAAACCAAAAATGAATATCAAAAATGCCGTCCTTTTACACGACGGGATTTATTTACCAAAAAAAGAAATCAACGAACAATCAATCAAAGGATTAACCGACCATATGAAATCCAAATACAAAGTGAATATCAAACTAAAAGATTTAGACAAATTGGACTTATCTAATTGGACTGATTGTGAAATTGAATACGACGACGACGACGATTTGGCGGATAATGACTACGACGCTGCGGTGGCGTTTATGGAATATATGACCGAATGCGGACACTACTTTACCAAAGATTACGGACACGAGGGGGATTGTGATTTATGGTGGTATAATAGTGATATGTGTATGTGGCGAAAACTAAAAAAGAAAGACGAACTATTCCCTTACATTCACCCGTGCGAACGATTGATTAGTAAGTATCGGGAGGATACGATAAAACAAAATGCTATGTTAAGTCAATTTATGCCGTTGATTAAATCACACGAGGACTTTGAAACATTCCGTAATAAGTCAAGTAAGTATAAAACCGCTTATAAGAATGGTATTTGGGATTGGGAACAGAAAAAGTTAATTGATTTTAGTAAGGATATATTCTTTACACAAAAAATCAATTTTGATATTGACCCGTCGTTTAGTGTATTGGACGACCCCATTACACAAGAAATCTACGACAAACTGATTTATGGATTTTTTGAACCAAAACAAGCGGAGTTTTGGTTGAAAGCCGTTGGTCGTGGAATGGCGGGTGCAGTTGAGGATAAGGTTGCCTATGTTTGTATTAGTGGTGGTAATAGTGGTAAGTCAATTTGGACTGGACTATTGGACGCTATGTTAGGAACTAATTTCGCTATGTTTAATGGTGGTAATATCGCAACCAAAGCATTCAACGACGACGCTGAAAAATCCCTCGGTTGGTTGGCTTGTAATAGACACGCACGTATCCAAGCGTCAAGTGAGTTTGAGGACGGAATGACTTTAAGCACAGAAACTTTTAAAAAATTGGTTGGTGGTGGTGATAAGATTAGTGCCCGTAAAATGCGTGAGAACAAAGTTGATTTTTACCACCAAAGCACGTTCTTTTTGTTTATGAATGATTGGTTTAAAAACGTATCCAAAATGGAGGCAGAACTAAAACGACGACTGATATTCTTAAAACCCAGTTATAATTACTTTACGGGGGACGAATATGACGAATTAAAACACTTACCCCATATCAAAAAAGCAGACCATACGATTAAGGACGATTTCGCCACTAATCCCAAGGTGATTAATATTTTACTACACATTATACTACAAAAATACAAACACGAAAATCCATTAAATTATGAATTACAAATATCAAAAGAACTAAAAAATGAATACCTTGACGAACAAGACGTTAAACTGAACTTATTGGAATATATTGAAATTACAAATAATCAAAATGATTTATACCCCGTCAAACGACTAAAAACTTATTTGGAACGATACATAGAACAGATTAAGAATATCACGGGGACAAAATTAAAAGAACACCTTACTAATTTAGGACTTGGTTATGGGTCAAAATATTACCAAGGTAAAACCCAAGCTTGTTATATCGGTGTAAAAGAAAAACAACAGCCACGAGACGGCGGTGAGTTTGACTTATGATTTATCCCATTTTAATTTATGTTCCCTTTTAATTCTAATAAAGTTTTCCTCATATTTACTACCCTCCCATTCGGGTTTCCCATAAATGTTATTATGTTGTTTTTGTAAATGGACTAAAATGTAATTTTTAGCAAAATCCCTTTTACAAACGGGACATTCTATTTTACTATTTATATATGACTTATCCATTCTATATTATACGCTATTATTATTATTTGGACGTTCGGGCGGAGTTTGAGGTTCGGTGCTACTCGCTCTACCTCGCTCCAAGATACTTAAATCTAAATGGGGTTCTTTCCCTGCTGGTGCAACGTCTCGTTCTATTTCTATACCACAAAACTTACACGTCTTACAGCGTGATTTCAATATTGCTTGAAGACATAATCCAAAAAAAGCAAATACAGACGCTGATAAAGTCAGCCAAAAAACACTATTAAACTCTCTATACCATTCGTCCTCTGTTGAAGACATTTACTATATACTTATATTTATTTTTAAGAAAGAGCTGGGTAGTTTTGGACGGCGTTTGCCGCTGCGGCTCCGTCTCCACAGCGGTTAATGATATACCACTCGCCGTTAGTGCTCCAAATGAACTTGGCGTGAGAACCACCAGTCATAGCAACTTGTGTAATACCTCCGTGAAGTGTGCTTGGTGTAATGTTGGCTACATTACCACCCGTTTTATGGAGGAACTCAACTACGTCTCCTGGTTTCTCTCCGGCGGGGAGTGTAAAGGCAGTTGGGTTTGCTGCGGGAGCGAGAATGTGAAACCCGCTTGTTGGTAAATTACCAGCGGCACTAATTTCTAAACTACCGATTACTTGACGCTGTGAGGTATTTTGAACTTGGTCGGCAACTAATTTGCCGCAGACAGCAGTATCTCCAAGAGCAGAAGCAGACATTTTACTATAACCTTATATTTAATTTATGCAATCTTTAATGTTCCTCCGTCATTCCAAACACGACCAGCAATGCCTGGGTTGCTTGTGGCGAGACCATTAATATCTAATTGTCCCGTTGTGAGGAATAAACTATCGGCTTGTGCTGTCTTTAAAGTTTGAGTTCCACTCTCACAAGTAATAGTATTACAAGTAATAGTATTATCAACTTTAACACTATCAGTAATGAAATTACCACAAACCGCACTATCACCTAATCCAATAGCACTCATTTTTACTATAATCTCACATTTATTTTATTAAAACTTTAAACAGCAAGAACTGGTAGTCCAGCCACAGAATTAGCAGTTGCGGGGATAGCACTATCACGACCAGCAATGAACCATTTAGTAAGATAAGCAACTAATTTAACATACTGACCGCTTGTAGTTCCAAACTGGATTTCATTAGCAGTTCCATAAAGAAGACCAGTCGCATCAATAGTTAAAGCATTACCACCAGCGACATAAAGTATTTCAATAACGTCGCCCGTTTGGCTTGGTGTGGGTAGGGACATAGTTAAAGGCCCAGCATTAGTAGCAAAGGTCATTAAACCTCTTGAAGCGGTTGTTTGCCCGTCATTTGTATTATTGTATTGAAAACGTATTTGACGTGTGTAAGACGAACTTGCGACATTATCGGCGTTGAGTGTTCCAACGATTGCACTATCACCTAATCCAACAGCACTCATAATTTAGTATAACCTTATATTTATTTTATCAAATCTTTAATTGAATGATTGATTATAACCACGAACAATTATCCAATTTGTTCCACGTTGATACATAACTTCAAGACACGAACCACCACCGCCAGTTGTGCTTCTTGCAGTTGAGGAAAGTGAAGCGGCAGCGGTAGAATTATCTATTGTTTGTCCCGAAAATGGATTTATAGCAACGTCTTGCCCTGGTGTGGTTGATAAGTTCTTTATTATGAAGTAAGTTCCAAAAGGAATAGTTGAAGTAGAAGGCAAGAATACTCCATATATTCCACTTCCACTCGTCCAATTAACTATAATCACAGAGGGGTCAGTATCGGTAAGATTTACAAAACCTCCCGCATTAGTATTAATTATTCTAAAATTGTATCTAATTCTATCAAAATATACTTCCTTTGAGGTGCTATTTATATGTAAAAGTTCTTCGTCGTTTTGAGCCCTTTCAACTCCTCTTACTGGGTCAATAACACAAGTAGAAACACCAGCACTATTTCTTGTAGAACCAGTAGCGTTAATAACTATTGAGTTGTCGTTCATAGTAGTCGCACCAGCAGAAGCACCAATAGCGATTGCGTCAAGACCCGCAGTAGGAGCGGCTCCGTCTCCAATTACAATTGCGTCAGTAGCCATAGCAGTAGTCCCAGCATTACGCCCAATAGCAATCGCTCCGTCGCCAGTTCCATTTTCACCAGCCCCACTTCCAATACTTACTGCCCCAGCACCGCTATTAACCTCACCCGCCTCGTCTCCAATAGCGACTGAACGAGAACCACAATTAGTTCGCCCAGCCCCCCAACCGACATTTACAGCCCGAACCCCAGCGTGTCCGTTTGTTCCAGCGTTTTCACCAACATTTACGCTTTCATTCCCTAATGGTTGATTATCGCCATTCCGTCCTATTTGGACTTCGTCGCCAACTGCGTCAATAATAACAGACCCTTTCATTTCAATCGCTAAATCAGCAGCACGAAATAGAGTATGTTCTTGAAGCACTGCTGGGTCTGCTGCTTTTGTTTGAATTACAAAATTACCTCCATTTGGAAATGTGGGGTCTGTGGTTAAACCAACTATTTTAGTTGCGAACCCAGTATCAGCTGTATTATACATATCAATATCATTTGCGATTTTCATATTGATAGTTGTTTCATTCCCCGCAGTCATAGTCGCTTGGAGCGTCTCGGGTGCTGCCGTAGGTGGTGGAACAATATTATTCACATAGATAGTATCCACACGTGCTTTATCCTCCCCTATTTGAGTAGCGAGGAGAGTATCCGCAATCGCTTTTTCTCCTAATGAGGTAGTCATATTTTATTATAAATCTATATTTAATTTCTTATTTCTTGAAAAATCCCCCCTTTAAAATATTTCCCCCCAACGGGGATAGTAAAAAATAAATAAGAAAAATAAGAAAATGAGAAAAGTTTATGGTCTCATTTCAGTAAGGTTTTTGACGAACGTGCGATTTCTTATTTTCTTATTTATTTTTCTCTTCCATTCTCCCAGAAAAAATCATATAAGGGGGGAAATCCCCCAATCCCCCAATACCCCCTTTTCAGTATAGGGGGAAAAACTTTTCTATACTAAAATAAATAAGAAACACCTAAAACCTTACTAAAACCTTACTATATTTAATTATCTTATTTTCTTATTTTCGTTTGTTCCATTTTTTAAGCAAAAGCGGTAGGGCGAGTTCCCCCCTTTAAACTTTTTTTCAGCACCTTTATAGATAAAAAAAGATAAGAAAAATAAGAAACCAAAAATAAAAAGTAGGATTATTGTAAATATGGAGTTTTCACTTTACGATTATGACGAGTTTATCAAGAAGAAATGCGGTCGTATGTCTTTATTGAACCAAGCAAAGACGGGTTATAAAACCAAAGGTCAGTTTGAAGAGGCATACAACGACCTTTACACTAACCCAAAAGTCCAACGTGAGTTTGGTGTTGAGGAACTTGCTTACCTCCCAAGTTCAAGTCAAGGGATACTTAATCATTTAATGACCGACCACGCCATTAGTGAAGGTGAAGCACGATTTACTGCGTCCTTTGAACCTAAAATAGAAGGCGGTGTGTTTGTTCGTAATCACCCCCTCTTTGACGACGAGGGAAAGTTTAAACCACCAGTCAGCGACGCAACGGGAGGTGAGGATTGGTTAGAAAAGTATAGAGAACTTCAAGAACGCCGACAAGCAGAACAACGTATCCTCGTGGAACAAGCCACACAAGAAGAAGCACGTAGAATTGCCGAACAGACCACACAGCGAGAACTTGACGAATACTATTCTAAAAGAATTGATATGAGTGGTTTAGGTAGTGCCCGTAAAGCCGCACGGGAACGTCAAGGTTTTAAGTATTCATATACAGATTTCGTCAATCTCCCAAGCAGAGAAGCAAAGGTAGAACACCTCGTAGAACGCTTTTTTGGAGGAGACGCTTCTGCATTTATTGATTGGCAAAACAGCGAACGTCTTGCCCGAGAAGAAGGTGAGCGACCAGGTCGTTTTCAATTACCCGAAGCACGTAGAGACCTTGAAGGTGAGTTTGCGGCAGCAGCACCACAACCACCACCACAACCCCCAGAAGAACCCGCAAGTCCTCGTTATAATATACGTCAGTTTTTTCAACAACCAGAGAATATCGCTTCGGGAAGCGGTTCATAAATAAATTAATATAAAAATATGATTAAATAGTAAATATGAGTGATTATTGTAAGTATCACCCGTTAGACCCCTCGTGTATTTCACAAACTGCCGAGTTTAAACTACGTCGTGATAAGTCCATTCAAACTAAACCAAGAGAACACCCAGCACTTACAGAAACCTTTACGCCACGAACACTTCCACCACGTCGTGATATTACTGACGTAGAAGCGGACGACGAACACATTCCTTACTATGGTGCTGAACGTCCCCTTACACACAGACGTAATATTACTGATATTAAGTTAGAACGAACACACCCTATTACTGACGTAGAACGTAAAGAACTTATACGACGAGGTATTAGAACAAGACAACCAACGAATAAAGAACTCCGTGTATTCACCCGAAGATATAACCAACGTTTAGAAGCGGGTAAGAAGAGGGCGTTAGAACTTTTAAAAGTAGGTCAAGAGGAAGTTATTGAACCACGAGACCAACATAAATACGGACATATGACCGAAGCGGCATACCAGAATGCATACAAAGGTAGAAAAGCCGCACGTAAGCAATTAGCGAAAGGAGGTGAATATATTGAAGAACTTAAAGGATTTGAAATAAGACCCGAGTTTAGTGATTATGACTATCTTGCTTTACACAATCCCGAAACGGGTGAGAGAGTTATGGCGGGTAGGGGTAGTGATACAGAGTTTTTCAAAGCAGACGCTAATATAGAACAAGCTTTACGAGGAAAACCATTAACACAAAGATTACAAAAGGGAGTAAATGATTGGGTTGTAAATGCGAAATGGTTAATGAAAAAACATTTAAACACCTCAACCTATAAAAATCAAGAAGCCGACCTTTTACGTTGGGCGGAAGCGGACGGAGTTCCAGTAAAATCAATTAAACATACGGGTCATTCCAAAGCGGGGGCGACGGGGGAATATCTTGCCCGTAAGTATGGAGGTGAGGCACACCTCTTTAATCCAGCCACACACCCGACAAGTGAATTAATATCAAATGAAGATACACACCCCGATACAAAGATACACGTATATCGTGAGGAGTTTGATTTTGTAAGCGGAGCGAGAACTTACAAAAAGACACCGAAGTTTATGGAAGTTCATACATACACAACACCCCCAGGCACAGAGGACGATTTAATGGGTCGCCACGACCACGTTTTAGCAATCCCCGAACCAAGTAGAATAGAGAATGGTAATATACTTGTAAAACGTAATACAAAGTTTCGTAATAGAGTAGCGTTTGCTGGAACGGGAGCAAAGGGTGTAGCCGAAAGAGGTGTAGCGGGGGTGAAGGGTGCTGTAATGGCTCTCCCCGCTATGGCGTTCCAACCCGAATACAAAAACCCAGTTGAACGTAAATACAGACGAGCAGAACTCGGTGTTGATTTAATCAAAGGAGGTTTAGAATATGAAGGTGTAGCACAATTAGGAGCGGGAAGTGCCGCACGAGGTATAGGAAGATTTACACAAGGATTAGCACCCGCCGCTGCGATAGGTGCTTACACAGACCTTTTAATGTTAGACCAACAAGACAATCAAATACTCCACGAAGGTTTAGCAAAAGTAAGAC
>Ga0099849_1001300_pt1 | contig 11674 bp, 12 predicted proteins | sample CB_VirMetaG_4_FD_78177 | JGI IMG/M metagenome (GOLD analysis project Ga0099849, IMG submission 78177) | Freshwater to marine saline gradient viral communities from Chesapeake Bay - CB_1508_1M Viral MetaG | ecosystem: Environmental > Aquatic > Marine > Coastal | place: USA: Chesapeake Bay... | reverse complement strand
CTACCCATACTAGAGGTTTAGCTATAGATATTAGTTCAAAAGGAAATATTTAAAAAGATAATCTGATAATAGAAATGTTATATGAAGCTGGATTTGGTTCTATTTTATACCATGAACCCCCACACATTCATGCTAATATAGATCCAAGATAATGTACTACCCCAAATCCCAAATACAGACTAATTTATACACTAATGGAAATGAATTTTATTTAGCTTCTACAGGAGAATCTTATATAGGGTATTATCATACAATTGGAGGAAGTTTATACTCAACTGGTAAAACCCCACAGGACACACCTGTAAGAACCCTAGTTTTAAACCCTCCTTCTACCCCAAATGATACAGATGGTGTTTTTCCAAGAGACCAAATAATAATACAGAATAAAAGTTATGAGTCTTTTGAAGTAGGAAATGAACAAAATAATTTGATATACTCAATAACCCCTAAAGATTCTAATTCAAATAATAGATTTTTACCCCTATATTTTTCTCCAACCCCAACTCCTAGTGATTATGAATTAGGGGAATTTCAAAGATATTTTTGTAAAAAAAATAATGAACTTATTTATATAGAAATTAATACTCAAACCTTTCAAGATTTAATAGATCAATCTCCCACCATATCCTTTGAATTATACACCCCAATTTCTATTCCTTGGTCTTTAACAGGAGATAGAGAACAAGTCTATAACACTAATAAAAGAATAGTATCATTAAAAGAACAAAAACAAAAATTTTATGGTTTTTCTTCTTATTTTAAAGATGATTTCTCTAAATATTATTTGGAGTCCTAAATCCTATTTCGTATATTTAGCCAATGTTTTGGCTAATAGAAAACACTAAACAATTAAAAGGTTTTTACAATTTAGGTTATAAAGAAGCGTATATAGAAGTTATACCTTATTCATATACAACCCATCCTGTAAAAACTGAAGTATCTCTTATTTATTTGCGTCCTATACATGCAAGTAAAGGGTATATTTTATCAATAGATCATAGTGAATCTATGCCATTAAACAGCGAGTACATCGCTGAATTAATTAATACGTATGATACCTTATACGTTTGGGGTAAAAAGGAGTTTCTGCATTATTTTGTGCATAAAAATTTAATAGATATTTCTTTAAATTCTCCTGAATATGAATTAGAAAAAACAAAAGCTCATCAAATTTTAAACCAAAGGAACAAAAATAAATTAGATATTAATAGAATAGTTCCTATAGTTAAACATTATGAGGTTTGTGAAAAAAATTATAACAATTTAAAACAATATTTCAATGTACGAGTCAATGAATTTTACAACAACAGAGTACCACTGGTATTCAACGCCATCGAAAGGAATGGAATACAAGTTGATAGAGAACTCTTTAAAGAATACTTCAATCAAGATTGGGGAGATAAAGTATACACACAATATAATTACAGAACAACCACCACAAGACCCTCTAATAGGTTCGGAGGGGTTAATTTCGCGGCATTAAATAAAGAAAATGGGTGTAGAAAGTCTTTTATTCCAAAAAATAATAAATTTATTGAAATTGATATTTCTGCTTACCACCCCACTCTTTCAGGTCATCTCATTGATTATAAATTTGATACTATTGATATTCATGAATCCTTTGCAAAAATGTATAAAGTGGATTACAAAAAATCTAAAGAACTTACATTTAAGCAACTTTATGGTGGCGTATTTAAGCAGTATAAGGATCTTGAGTTCTTTAAAAAAATCCAAAAATTTATAGATATTTTATGGCAAGATTTTGAGAATAAAGGATTTATAGAATGCCCCATTTCAAAATATAGATTTGAAAAAAACAAATTAGATAATATGAATCCACAAAAACTTTTCAATTATCTTCTCCAGAATTTGGAAACCTCAACTAACGTTTGTATATTATGGGACGTAATTAAGATATTAAAAAAAGCAAAAACAAAATTAGTTTTGTACACCTATGACGCGTTTTTGTTTGATTACGATGAAACCGAAGAAGGTGTACTAAACCAAATAAAATCTGTGTTTAAAAAACACAAATTAAACATAAAAATTAGTGATGGAAGCAATTATGACTTTTGAGGAAGTATTAGATATTTATAAAGTGGAATATGATAACGATAACTTTATAAATTTAAACGATTTGAATAATAAACTATTTTGTACCTTTGTAAGGTTAGAAGAGATTGAATCCAAAGTAGAAGAATTGTCTTCTAAATATTCAATAATGTACAATAAAATGTTTGTTCTTTTTATTAAGAGCAATAATGAATATGTTATTACCTATAACGTAGATCAAGGTAATGTAAATGAAATACCTGAAAATACTATTCTAGTACATAGAAAAAAAGACACTAATACCTTATACACTATAAACGCATTAAACGAGCTAATCAAAAAGCTTAATGGAGGAGTAGTAGATACCAAATTTCCAATAAATTGGAAACATTACAAAAATTGTATATTACTTACCCAACACAATGAGTTAAAACAACTCAATACAAAAATTCATCAAATAATCGAACTGTAGTTTGGATATTTAAAGAATTGTTATTATATTAAATTGTTATTTTTAAAAAGTTATAAACATGGATTTGAACGCAATCAAAAATCGTTTGGAGTCCCTAAATCAGGACAACAAACCAAAAAACAAAGAAAAAAAGGACTACACATTAGTGTATTGGAAACCAAGACAAGAGGGAAAATATCAGATAAGATTCGTCCCTTCCAAACTAAACAAAAACAACCCATTTCAGGAAGTTTTCATGCATTATGGAGTTGGAAAGTACCCAATAGTCGCATTAACAAATTGGGGAGAAAATGATCCTGTAGTTGATTTTACTAAAAAATTAAGAGCAACAAGTGATTCTGAAAATTGGAGACTAGCTAAAAAGTTAGATCCTAAAATGAGAGTATTCGCTCCTGTTATTGTTAGAGGTGAAGAAGAAAAAGGTGTTAGATTATTTGAATTTAGCAAAACACTTTATTTAGAATTATTATCAGTTGCTGATGATGAAGATTATGGTGATTTTACTGATGTATCAGAAGGTTTTGATTTTGTAGTAACAGCCACTAAGGTACAAGATAGACCTGGATTTCAATTAGGTTTAAGACCAAAACCAAAACAAACACAATTAAGTGAAGATGCTTCTCAAGTAGAAACTTGGTTAGAAAACCAACCAGTTCTATTAGAAGAAAGATACAAATACACTTATGATAAACTTAAGGAAGAACTTCAAAATTTCTTAACAGAAGATGTAAATAATGAAGATTCTATAGTATCAGAACCAGCAGCTGAATTTGATGGAGATACTAAAACAGTTAAAGAAGAAAGTAAATTTAGTTTATCAACCCAAGGTGCTCCTAAAAAAGCAAAATCAGAGGAATTTGATTCATTGTTTGAGGACGATGGTTTACCATTTTAAATTAGTATTATATGCCAAGAGTTAAAAAATCGCTATCGGAGGCAGTCTCCAAAGAAATAAAATCTAAATTTGATTTAAGTTCATTTAAAGAGAAAAAAGGACTTAAACAAAATGTTAAGTTTAAAGAACAAACTTGGATTCCACTTTCACAAGCATTTCAAGATGTAACATCAATTCCAGGCATACCTCAAGGACATATTGTTTTATTAAGAGGTCATTCAGACACAGGTAAAACAACAGCATTATTAGAAACAGCAGTATCAGCTCAAAAAAGAGGGATACTGCCTGTTTTTATTATTACTGAAATGAAATGGAATTGGGAACATGCTAAACAAATGGGATTACAAGTAGATGAAGTAGTTGATGAATCAACAGGTGAAATCACAAATTATGAAGGTGAATTCATTTACGCTGATAGAGAAACTATTCACACTATAGAAGATGTTGCTAAATTTATTTTAGATTTAATTGATGAGCAAAAACGAGGTAATTTACCATATGATTTAGTATTCTTATGGGATTCAATAGGGTCAGTACCTTGTGAAATGTCTGTTAAATCAAATAAAAATAATAATGAATGGAATGCAGGTGCAATGTCAACACAATTTGGAAATAGTGTTAATCAAAGAATTACATTATCTAGAAAAGAATCATCTGCTTATACAAATACATTAGTTTGTATTAATAAAGTATGGACAGCAAAAGCAGAATCACCTATGGGTAAACCAAAATTAATGAATAAAGGTGGATTCGCAATGTGGTTTGATTCAACATTTGTAGTTACATTTGGTAATATTTCAAATGCTGGCACATCTAAAATTAAAGCAATCAAAGATGGTAAACAAGTAGAATTTGCTAAACGAGTTAATCTACAGATTGATAAAAATCATATTAATGGAGTTACTACAAGAGGTAAAATTGTAATGACACCTCATGGGTTTATTAATGATAATGATAAAGAATTAAAATCTTACAAAGATGAAAATTCTAAAGCTTGGAAAGACATTTTAGGCGGTACTGATTTTCAAATAGTAGAAGAGGAACAAGCATACAATGATGTTACCTCTTATGTAGAAGAACCAGAATAGAATATTATGGATAAGAAAAACTTACTTAAACTTCTTAATGATACTAAGGAGAATGATACCAGCTCATCTGAAGGTACAAGAACATTACTGATTGATGGTTTAAATTTATTTTTTAGAAACTTTGCTATGATGAATATGGTTAATCCAGATGGCATTCACATAGGAGGTTTAGGTGGGTTTTTTCGTTCATTAGGAGCAATGATTCGCCAAACACAACCAGATAAAGTATATGTTGTATTTGATGGGGCAGCTTCTACTACAAGTAGAAAAAATTTACTACCTGAATATAAATCAGGTAGGAATGAACAAAGAGTTACAAATTGGGAAGTATTTGATAGTTTAGCAGATGAACATGATTCTAAAGTAGATCAAATAGTAAGAGTAATTCAATACCTAAAAACTCTCCCAGTTAAAACTTTAATTTTAGATAAGGTAGAGGCAGATGATATTATAGCATATCTGTGTAATAAATTACCAAATCACCAAGATGACAAAATATTCATAGTATCCAGTGATAAAGATTTTTTACAGTTAGTAAACAAAAATGTTATAGTCTACAGACCTATGGAAAAAAAATATTATACTGAAGATTTTATGAAAGAAAAGTATAATATGCCTGCTCAAAATTTTATTTTATATAAAACTTTATTAGGGGATAATTCAGACAAAATTAAAGGAGTTAAAGGATTAGGTGAAAAAGGAATATTTAAAAAATTTCCTGAATTAACAGAACGTAAATTATCATTTGATGATATATTTGAAATATGCGAGAAAAAATTCAAAGATCATGTTGTATATGCTCGTATTATACAAGGTGTGGATGATTTAGAAAAAAATTACAAAGTAATGGATTTATCAAATCCAATGATTGGAGAAAATGATAAAAAATATTTAGATGAAGTTGTCAAATCTAAAGATTTAACGTATATTCCTGATCAATTCATTGCCTTATATAATGAAGATAAGTTGGGGGGGATGATTAGAAATTTAGATTATTGGCTAAATGAAAATTTTGAAAAATTAGTTATAAATAAATAGGTTACATGACATTAAAATCGATTAACGAATACGGAAAAGAATTTCAAATTAAAGTTTTATCTTCTTTATTAACACATAAAGAATTTTTAACAAACATATATGATATTTTAAACGAGGAAGATTTCAATAATCAAGCACATAGGTGGATTATAAAAGAAATTCTAAAATATTATGACAAATACCACACTACACCTTCACTAGATATACTTAAAGTTGAAGTAAAAAAAGTAGAAAACGAAGTATTACAATTATCAATTAAAGAACAATTAAGAGAAGCATACATAGCTTCAGATGAAGATTTAGAATATGTTCAAGAAGAATTTTCAGCATTTTGTAAAAACCAACAACTTAAAAAAGCATTATTATCCTCAGTAGATTTATTAAAAGCTGGAGATTATGATTCTATTAAACTTATGGTTGAAAATGCCCTAAAAGCAGGAAATGATAAGAACATAGGACACGAATATAATTTAGACATTGAAACCAGATATAGAGAAGATAATAGAGTACCAATTGCAACACCTTGGGAAGATATAAACAAATTATTACAAGGAGGATTAGGTCAAGGAGATTTTGGTTTAATATTTGGTAATCCTGGAGGTGGTAAATCTTGGTCATTAATTGCTTTAGGGGGTTATGCTGTTAGAATGGGTTATAACGTTTTACATTATACATTAGAATTAGGAGAAGATTATGTTGGTAGAAGATATGATGCTTTTTTCACTAAAATCCCAGTAAATCGCATAATGCAAAATAAAACTAAAGTACAAGAAATAGTCCCAGAACTACCTGGAAAATTAGTTATTAAAGAATTTCCAACAGGTAAAGCTACTATCCATACAGTAGAATCTCATATAAGAAAATGTATAGATCTAGATATAAAACCAGATTTAATTTTAATTGATTATGTTGATCTTCTTTCAACAAAAAAGCGAACTACAGACCGTAAGGGAGAAATAGATGATATTTATACAAGCACAAAAGGACTTGCTAGAGAATTAAAAGTACCAATTTGGTCAGTTTCACAAGTAAATCGCGCAGGTGCAAAAGACGATGTTATTGAAGGAGATAAAGCAGCTGGAAGTTATGATAAAATTATGATAACTGATTTTTGCCTCTCATTATCCAGAAAATCAAAGGATAAAATTAATGGCACCGGAAGGTTTCACGTAATGAAAAACAGATACGGAATGGATGGTTTAACATTTGGAGTAAAAGCAGATACATCAACAGGTCATTTTGAAGTTCATGATTATAATGAAGATGACGAGCTTGTATCCAATTTACAAACTGAATCTCTTTCAACTGGAAATTTCAACGGATATGACAAAGGGTATGTTGCACAACAACCCGTTACGAATGATTTTTTTAATATTAACCCTTAAAACCCCTATTTTTTATGGTAAACTCAAGATTACTTCAGGAAAGAATAGTATATAAACCTTTCGAATATCAGACAGCAGCTGACTATTGGTTAAAACAACAACAAGCACATTGGTTACACACAGAAGTTCCAATGATGTCAGATATAAATGATTGGAAACAAAATCTATCAAAAACAGAAAAAAACATTATAGGATCCATCTTAAAAGGATTCGCACAAACTGAAACAGTAGTAAATGACTATTGGTCAGGATTAGTGACAAAATGGTTTCGAAAACCTGAAATAATAATGATGGCTACTACATTTGGAGCATTTGAAACAATACATGCTGAGGCATATTCTTTACTTAATGAAGAATTGGGGTTAGATGATTTTAGTGAATTTTTAGAAGATGAAACTACTATGGCTAAAATTGAAAATCTAATGAGTATTAGAGACAGTTTTGATGGAGAAATTAATTGGCATGAAAGAGCAAAATCTTTAGCTATATTTTCTGCATTTACAGAGGGTGTAAATTTATTTTCTTCTTTTGCTGTTTTACTTTCATTTAAAATGAGAAATAAACTTAAAGGAGTAGGACAAATAGTAGAATGGTCAATTAGGGATGAATCTCTCCATTCAGAAGCTGGGTGTTGGTTATTTAGAACTTTACTAAGAGAAAACCCAGAATTAAAAACTCAAGAATTAGAAGCATCAATAAATGAAGCAGCTTTACTTTCTCTTAAACTAGAACTTGATTTTATTAATAAAGTTTATGAACTTGGTGATTTAGAGGGATGTTCTAAATATAATTTAACTAATTTTATAAAAAATAGAGTTAACACAAAATTAGGGGATTTAGGATATCCACCAATTATAACTGATGTAGATATGACAGCAGTAAATGAAATGAAATGGTTTGATGCTTTAAGTGCAGGAAAACAACATACAGATTTCTTTGCTTCAAGGGTGACTAACTATAGTAAAGGACATATCGAATGGGATACAGCTTCAATATTTTAAAATATGGATAATAATTTAGTTGCAGATTACAAACAATGGGAAAAGGGTAAAGATTACCCTGAATTTTTAGATGAAGTAGCTTTATCTACAATTTCAAAAGGTTATTTACTTCCAGGTGAAACACCTAAAAAAGCTTATAGAAGAGTAGCTCATGCTATAGCTATGAGATTAAACAGACCAGATTTAGAAAGTAAATTTTTTAAATACATTTGGAATGGTTGGATAGGTTTAGCTTCACCTGTTTTATCAAATACAGGAACAGATAGAGGATTGCCAATTTCATGTTTTGGAATTGATACACCAGATTCTATTAGAGGTATAGGTTTAACAAATGCAGAGTTAATGCGTTTAACTTCTTTAGGAGGAGGTGTTGGAATTTCTTTATCAAGAATTAGAGAAAGAGGTGCACCTATAAAAGGAAATGGAAAATCAGAAGGAATAGTTCCATGGGCTAAAATTTATGATTCAACTATAATAGCTACTAATCAGGGTAGTGTACGAAGAGGGGCAGCTAGTGTTAATTTAGACATTAATCACCCTGATATTAATGAATTTTTACAAATTAGAAGACCAAAAGGTGATCCAAATAGACAATGTTTGAATTTACACCAATGTGTAGTTGTAGATGATGCTTTTATGAGAAAGTTAAATGACAGAGATCAAGAAGCTATGGATTTATGGTTAACAATTTTAAAATCAAGAGTTGAAACAGGTGAACCTTATTTAATGTTTAAAGACAACATTAATAAGGATAACCCAATGGCTTATCTAATGAATAATTTAGATGTATCAATGACTAATATTTGTTCTGAAATTACACTACATACAGATGAAGAACATAGTTTTATATGTTGTTTATCATCTTTAAATTTAGCTAAGTATGATGAATGGAAAAATACTGATGTTGTAGAAACTGCTATATACTTTTTAGATGGTGTAATGCAAGAGTTTATAGATAAAACAGAAGGTAAAGAAGCTATGAAACGTACTTATAGACATGCTAAAAAAGGAAGAGCATTAGGCTTAGGTGTAATGGGATGGCATACATTTTTACAACAAAAAGATTTACCATTTAATTCTATTTCTTCTACTGCTTGGACCCATACAATATTTTCCCAAATAAAATTAAAAGCAGAAGAAGCTTCTCGTAAATTAGCAGAAGAATATGGAGAACCTTTATGGTGTAGAGGCACAGGAATGAGAAATACCCATTTATTAGCAATAGCACCTACAGTATCTAATTCTAGAATTAATAGCTGTTCAGCAGGAATCGAACCTCAACCAGCCAATATTTACACTTTTAATGGAGCAAAAGGTACTTTTATTGTTAAAAATAAAGAATTAGTTAAAAGATTAAAAGAAAGTGGAAATGATACTGAAAAAATCTGGGATCAAATTTTAGCAGATAATGGTTCAGTACAAAATCTTCCATCAGAAGTATTATCTGAAGAAGATAAAGAAGTATTTTTAACATTTTCAGAAATTAATCAATTAGGTTTAGTACAACAAGCAGCAATTAGACAAAAATATATAGATCAAACACAATCTTTAAATTTATGTTTTGACCCTACTGATTCCCCTCGTTGGATAAATCAAGTACATATGGAATCTTGGAAGCTTGGAATTAAAACACTTTATTATTTAAGAACCGATTCAGTTATTAAAGGGGATTTAGGTTCAAGAGTTGCGGACTGCGTATCTTGTGACGGGTAGGCGGTGCCTTCCTCTCCTTCTATATATTTATAACCAAAAACATTATGGTAGGAATTTATAAAATTACAAACCCCAAAGGAGAAGTTTATATAGGTTATTCTAAAAATATAGAAAAAAGACTTACCCAACATAAAAATCTCCAATTTAAAGGAAATATTAAATTAAGAGAATCCCTTACCAAGTACGGTGGGGATTCTCATTCATTTGAAGTCATAGAAGAAATTAATATTTCTAATTTAGATTATAGAGACTCAAATAGCATTCTTCGTAAACGAGAACGTTATTGGATTAATAGTTTTCAAAGTTTTAAAACAGGTTTAAATGAAAATAGAGGTGGAAGTGGATGTTCTTCCCACACCGAAGAATCTAAACGTTTAATAGGTGAAGCAAATAGTAAACCAAAACCTAAAGATTTTGGTAAAAATAGAAAAAAATGGCAACATACTAAAGAATTTAAAGAAAAAGTAAAAAATGCTCCCCGTTGCCCTATTTTAGTATATGATTTAGAAGATAATTTTATAATAGAACTCCCAAACCAACAAAGAGTTGCAGATTATATAGGAGTTACTAACACTACAGGAATCCAGCAGGTATTAAGAAAAAAATCAAATTCTAATGGCAAGATACCTACTAGTGTAAAGGGATATGTATTTCTTTACAAAAATAATATTTATAATAAACACGTTTTGCCAAAATAGTTTTATCATGAAAATAATAACTTATATAAAACAAAAAATTATGGCATTTATAGATATTTTCAAAGATGAAAACGACATTGATGAAAAAAATGTAATTGGATTTATTTCCTTTGCAATAATGGTAATAACTATGCTTGTAGATATTATATCTGGGTTTTTTGGGCATGATTTAGAAGTCCAAGAATTTATTTACAATTCATTCTTAATAGTAACCCTAGGTAGTTTTGGAATATCAGAAGCAGGTAAAGTATTTGGAAAAAAATAATAACCAATGAAAAATTGTTATACAAAAGAACAAATAGAATCTACAGTTAAAGCTAAAGGATACAAATGGTTTAAAGATTCTAATAATAAAGGATATGATGTAAACATTGTAGGAGTTAGAAATTCTGAAACTGAAGAACAAGTAACAAACCATTTTGATGATTGTTTAACTATCTCTTATAAAGTAGATGGAGAATGGAAATTCCATTGTTGGCAAGCCACAACAGACCCAGGACAATATTGGATGGAACATCCTATGAATAAAAATGGATGTGCTATATTAGTACCAGGACAATATAGAGGTTCTCATAAAGTTGGAAATCATTTTAAATATGAAGCTTTACGCCAACAAAAACCTGTAAAAGTTTATAGGGATAATGATAAAGATGATGTCTATGATCTTGATGAAGGTACTATAATGGAAGGAATTTTTGGAATTAACATTCATAGGTCTAATCCTTATACTGAATCATACTATGTAAATAAATGGTCTGCAGGGTGTCAAGTATTTAAAAAAGTAGAAGATTTTAATGAATTTATGGATATATGTAATAAGGCAAAAGATATATGGGGTAACTCCTTTTCGTATACTTTATTAGAATCCAAAGATATAATTTAATTTAATATGTTTAAAAAAATTCAAGAAAGAATATTTCCTTTTTTGATAGCTCTTTCTGCACTATCAGTCTCTGCCTCTGCAGCATTTTATTCAATTAGTGGTTTATCAAAATTATTTGCGGGAGCAGCTTTTGCCGTTATTATAATGGCAACCTCACTAGAGGTAGCTAAATTAGTGATAGCATCTTTACTTTACCAATACAGAAAAACCTTACCATTTTTACTTAAAGCTTATTTATCTATTGCATGTATCATATTAATATTAATTACTTCAATGGGCATATATGGATTTCTATCTGCTGCTTACCAAGACACAGCAAATAAAGAAGGTAATATTGAAGCTCGCATAGTATTAATAGAAACTAAAAGAGATAATGTTAAAGAACAATTAGAAGTTTATACTGAAGAAAAAACATCTATAAATGAAGCAGTAGCTGAACTTAGAAAAGG
>Ga0099849_1001295_pt1 | contig 11684 bp, 19 predicted proteins | sample CB_VirMetaG_4_FD_78177 | JGI IMG/M metagenome (GOLD analysis project Ga0099849, IMG submission 78177) | Freshwater to marine saline gradient viral communities from Chesapeake Bay - CB_1508_1M Viral MetaG | ecosystem: Environmental > Aquatic > Marine > Coastal | place: USA: Chesapeake Bay... | reverse complement strand
TCTCTTTCAAAATCATCATCTGTATTCACTCCTGGTGCTCTCCTACCAAATACTATTTCTTCTATAGCATTAGCTAAATCATCACCATCAATAATACCTTTATCAAAAGAATCTAGTTGGTTTCTAATCTCCATTTTGATTTTTAATAAATCATAATCTTCATTAGCTTCTTTCATTGCACCAGTAGCTTTTTTAGCATCTTTTTCAGCTGCTGCTTTTTCTGCATCAGCAAATTCTTTAGGAAGTTTTTTCTTTTCTTCTTCTTCCATTCTATAAGCTTCAGCACCTACTAATTCTTGAGCCATTTTTAAGGCATATCCACCTTTACCACCTACACTAAATGGGTATTCAGTCATAAAGTTATCCTCATCAGTAGGATCAAGACCAAATTTATAATCATAAACTGAAAATGAAGCATCTGGTTCATCTCTACCTTCTGGATGTACATGAAATTCCAAATGTGTTTTACCATCAGCTGATAAGCCATCATATCGATCAACCTCAATACCTTGGGCTTCAACATCCTCCATTTTGGAAACTAATTCTTTGGCTGAGATATTTAAGGTACCAATTTTGCCACCTTGTACTTCGTTTAATAAATCTGTTAGGTTGTATTTGCTCATTTTTTATTTTTTAGGTTTTCTACCTCTACGTTTTTTACCTTTTGCAGCATCAACTACATCTTTAGCTTGTTCAGCTACATCTTTAAGTTCTTTTTTAACGTTTTTGGCTCTACGTTTTACCTCTTTAGCTACTTCTTTAACGTCTTCAACTGCTTCCTCAATTTCATCTGGAATGAAATCTCCATCTGCATCATTGATTTTTCCTCTTTTGTAAAATCCAAAGTAGTAAACACCTGCTACTACTAATAAAACTATAATTGTTGTTAACATAATACTTTTTTTATTATTATATGTTATAAATATGTAAAAATTAAATTAAGTTATATTTTTGTTTATATTTGTCTATGAATGATTTACCTACTGCTAATTCAATTATTTCTGCTTTCTCAGGTACACCAGGTAATTTTTTAGCACTAATAACATAGTCAACATTTTTATTAAATATCTTAATTTTAGTTTTAGCATTAGAACGATTTGACGTTTTGAATACCATTACAACAGGGTTTTTACCATACATTCTTTGATCAATATCTGGTTTTAATTTTTCACCTGCTTTAAATTTAGATTCAACTGAATAACATCCATTTGGGTTTTTATCTACATCATATTTGTAGATCATATCTTCTGTATCCAAAGTCCATTGTTTTGGTTTTTCTACATTTTCACTTGGTCTACCTCTACTCATTTTCTTTTCTCATTTGTTTTATATGCTTACAATTACCAAAAGACCTCCACGCCCCAGGACATGAGCAATAATATTTACCTGATTCAGGATAATACTTAGTCTCATAAACACTATCACTACTACCACTTGTAAATGTTTTTACAACTGGCTGTTTAGGTTGGGTGGGTTTTGGTTTAATCCATTCTATATCGTCAAGTGTAGTACCATCTAATACCTCTTTCCACTTAGGCATTAAATATGTTTTACCCTCATGTTTCCAAATCATAGGAGGATAAATAGGGTGAGTATACTTATACTTAAATCTCCTTGCAATTTGGGGTGAACCAAATTTAGGGCTAGTATTTAAACTACCTTCAGTATGAACAATCCTAGTACGCATCATTCCATGCTTATTAGGTGCTGAAAATTCCCAAAGTGCCATATTAGTATTTGTATTCGTTTATATCAACCCATTCATCAATTTCACTTTCATAAACCATATCATCTATAATAGGGTAAGCACTATCATTGCCTTCAGTTAGAACAGTAATACCATCACTTTCGACAACATATTTGTTCATACCATTATATGAAATTAATTTGGCTTTGGTTTTAACAAGTTCACCATTTGGTGTTAAACCATCAACCATAAACTCATCACCTACTTTAAAATCACTTACTTTTTGACTCATAACCTTTATTATTTTAATTATTTACTCTGTAAATATACGAAAGATAATTAGGGCAACCAAATAAATTAATGGTTTTCTTTAAATTCCTTTTTCATAAACCTCCAACTTCCATTAGGATATTGTTTAAGAAAAGGTAAATAAATAGATTTAATAACCCACCCATAAGTTTGTTCTATTTTAGATAAACTTACTTTATGCAAACTACCTTCATCTATTTTTTCATTTGGAAAATTATCTTGAACCCATTTTCTAACTTGGTGGGCTTTATATGGACCTATTCCATTTGGGGCTAATTTATTATGATACCATAATTTTTTATCTTCAGGAACTCCTTTTTTAATAGTTGATATGTGTACTAAACATTCTTTTAAGTTGCTACCATTAAACATTTGAGATGCTTCTTCATATTTACGTTGAGAAACAGGTGGGTTCTTTTGTTGTCCTATTCTTCGAAGCTTACTTTTAAATAATGGGTATTTTTTAAATAACTTTTCAAATGGGGAATAATATATGTTTGATGTATGAAAATGTACTTCATCCACTATTTCAAATAATTTAACTAATTGACTTTCTACTTGTTTAAATAGTAATTGTTTTTCTTCTTTACTTAAAGCATTATTAACATTAACTCTTCCAATTTTTGCTTCTAAAGCTAAATCATAAGGTTCTATAATTTTGGAAGGAGGGATTAAACCATATTTAGCTGAAAATATTAAATATCGATCATAGGCTTTAGTAAAGAATTCACTTTGGGCTCTATAAACATAAGATTTACTATACATTTCATCCACAGAACATTTATAGTCCTGTTTCATTGCTTTACAATTAGTGATTGCTACAATCATATATTAAAACTGATAATGTTTTTGGTCGTTAGAGTTATTTAATAGAGGTTGTTGATTATGAACTTTCTCAAATTGATTAAGTAACTCTTTTTCCATTTGTTTTTCATCAATTTTAACTGTCCATTTTCCCATCTTAGCATTTTCTTTTGCCTTTACAATATAAATTTCAATTTTATTTCCTTCATAAAGTAATCTATTAACTTCAAAAAACAATTTTACATTTGTTTTTCCATGCCTACCAGAAGGAATTTTAGGTTCACGAGTTAACTTATCAAACCCACCAACTGATGATGGTGCATTAATTCTACTTGTTCCTGAACATTGCCCCCCATAGATAAATTGTTTACCATTTAAAATATAACCATAAGCAAAACTCCCTTTATTATATTTTTTACGAACCTTAAGTGGTTGAGTAGTCACCAATTTAGCTTTTTCACAATTTTTATAATACCCTTCAGTTATTTTTTTAGATTGACCAAATTTTTCTGTTACAATGTACTCACCCCATTTAATTACAGGTTCAAAAACATTTGAATTATTAAAAACATCATTAAAGATGCTTAAACCGTTTTCTAAATAATTTTCCATAGGGTAAATATATGAAAAAAGAGCTGCTCTTCCAAGCAGCTCTATGTTTTTCTTTACGTCTATATTTCTTTTTGTTCCTATGTGGTGGAGGAACTCTCATAGCATCATACCATTCACGCTGTGTAAGTTGTATCTTTTTCATTTTTTCGATGTAAGTCTAGAGATAAGGCATCACAAAAACTCTTTAACTGACCTTCTTCATGAAGAAAAACAAAGTCTTCATCAGTCATATTATTAAACAGTTTCATTGGAGTTACATTCATACTATCTACCTTGTCCTCTATAAGATTTCGCATAATTTCTACTTCCTTTTAGTTTAGATGATTTTGTTTTTGCATGAACACCAGGACGTTTTCTTCTTGGTTTAGCATTAAAACTCGCGAACATTCCACTTTTAGCCATAATCTATTTTTGATTATAAATATTATATTTTAATTTTATAATTACTAAAATAATCTAAATAATCTGCTAAACTTGTCCCAAATCCATCTTTAACATTAATATCCTCTTTTAAAAACATTCTTACATTACCTGGACCAGCTAAGTGAGCAGCAGCTAACAAACCTGACTCCGTAATATACACTCCATTTACAGCTGTTCCACTGTATTTTCGAATTTCTCTTCTAAGAATATATTTGTTGGATTGTAAAAGTTTCATCATAGCTTCTTCTTGTATAAAAGGAGTTGATAAAAATTCTTCGTTTGAGATATGGGAGTATCCTAATCCATCTAGAGTTCCTCTTCCAAATTGATACTTTCCCATATAACCCCATTTATTAATAATAGTATAATTATTTGATGATTCTCTTCTAGCTATAGCAGATAGAAAAGTTTTATTTTCTTTTCTAAAATCAGCTACTATTTTTTCTTCAGCTGATATAGTAGGGGTGAGGGGTTTTACCTCCATATCATTAGCATTTGATGTATCCATCATTGGGGAAGCAGCAAAAGCAGAGAGAATAGAGATAAAAGATGTAAGTAAAACTAATTTACTTGTCTTTTTCATATATTAAGTTTTAATTTAACGTAGTGACTTTAAAAAGTCAATGGAATCGACAATTTTTTTACATGTTTCATAATCTTCATGTCTTTCCATTACTGGTAGATTTGATTCTAAAGTTTCTACCATATATTCCGGTTCTAAAATAATATCAAAAGTTGTATTAGTGTCTATAGTTTCAATTTCTAATATTGAAATTTCTTTTTCTGAGGATGTCAAATGGTAAAATGCTTGATCTATTATATATTTGCTAAATTTATAATTATCAGCTGTAATAGTTTCTTCCATTTCTGCCTCTGTATCAAAAGATAGTTTACGAATTTTCATATTAAAAGTTTTTAAGGAAATCACCACTAATTGGTTTTGACTTAAGCTGGTTAGCTTTTTCATCATTCTTAAGCATTTTATCTGTAAGTTTTTCTAAATGCTTAGATTTTTGCTTATCATAGTCTTTAGTTATTCTATGATGCTTTTTATTTAAAAGTCGAATCTTTTTCATATTCTAGAAATATATTGATGAGCATCATCTTCATCTTCTTCCATAAGGCCTAATTCCTTAAACCTTTGAATATCATACTCATCCAATTCCCAATTCACTGCTTCTGTAGTGCCATATTGTTGTTGATGCGATTCTATCTGTTTTTCATCTTTTTCAGTAAACACATCTCCAACCATACAAAAGTAATGATTGTAACATAATAACTCAATATTATCTCTAGTATAATTAGATTTATTATTGTCTTTAAAGTGCAACAATAAGGGCATTTTATAATCTAATACCCTACGTTCTTTGAAACCACACATTGAACATTCTTCTAATAAATATCCCTCCTCTATTAAACGATACTTGAGTTTTTGAGGGGTAAAATGAGAAGCATCAACTCTTCCTTCAACTATATCTAAAAGAGCCGGTTCTTTACCGCTGTTTTTTAAAAACTTTGGTATCCCTTTACCACTTTGGTTTTTATGACTCTCAAACAAATTATACATTTTAGCGTATTTTTTGTAGTGAGTATAAGAAACGTGTAAATATCTTGCAGCACTCATATTAGATTTGGTTTTTGCTTGAGCTGCTACAATCTGTTCTTTACTTAATGGTTTTGGGTTTGGCATAACTATTCAATTCCTAATTCAACTACATGTTCATCGTCATCAAGTTCGTCTCTCCAATCGGTTTCTGTTGGATAGTCTTGTTCTTCTACTATTTCTATCTCATTCCAAGTGTGATCTCCTGTACCTCTTACAACAGGTACTCCTTTTTTAGCACCTACTGTGGAACAATTTACACAAAAATTATAACCATACTGAGTTAACCTCAATTCTGGCATATCTTGCCCACATTTGGGGCATTTTATCATTTTAAGATCCATAGTTTGCTGAATATTGGACTAAATTAGATTGGATTTCAACCATTTTATTAATTTCTATGAGCAAATTACCTACTTTAAATTTTCCTACTTCACCACTTTTGGAAATAATATTACCCATTTCTTGTAAATATAAATAATCTTGTTGAGTAAATGTTTTTCCATCTATTCTTATAACTATGTCGTTTTTAGGTTTTTCATCAATAGGAGAAATTTTTAATACTAAATTATCTTCAGTATTTGGTTGCTCTTTATCTATATAATTACCATAATCTAAGTCAATATAAACATTATTCCCCCAGGGCTCCAATGCTTCTAATAAATTTTCATTACTATTTACTATTTGAATACCAACATCATAAATTGGAGATACTATAGGTTTCATTAAAGGAGTATGTTTAACTGTAGATTTCCATTTTCTAATAAATTCTCTAGTTGAGTTATTCATTAACCTTCTCCATTCATCACTTTTTTGTGTTTCATCTTGAGTTACTTTGCCATGTTGAAATTGTCCTCCTCTACCTGTTAAATGGTAAACTAAACTATTCCAAGGTTGCTTAAACTCAAATCCACCTAATAATAAACGATTAAATACATCAGAGTCTTCTCTAGCTGAGTGTAATCTAGGGTCATGTCCACCTATAGCTAAAAATTCTTCCTTATACATCATCCAAGGTGCAAATATACCTTCTGTTACTTGGTCATTATTCAATTGCATTTCTACAAATTCATTAAATTCCTTAGATTGGAATTCTTCAGGCCACATCCCAAAATGTTGTAATATTTTTTCACCAGCATTAGGGTGAATTGGTGGTTCAACCCGTGTTGAACATACAACTGTTTTGCTTTTTAAGTGTTTAAATGCGTTTAAATCAGCGTTAATACCCAACATCATATCAGCATGAAAAATCATGAATATATCCGTTGTTGAATGCTCTATACAATAATCATATGCTTTACCAATACCAAATAATCTTTTACCTAAATCAGGGTTAACATAATAAATTAAATTATATTGTTCTTTAACTTGTTCTAACCACTCAACTGTACCATCATCATCAGAATCAACAAAAATAATAATGTCATGATCCTTTCTATAAGCATTTTTTCTAATAGACGGAATACAGGTTTTTAAATAGCGTAAGTTAGACTTACTTGGTATGCAAAATGTTATTTTTTCCATTCTAATTCTTTAAAATATGAATCTTTATTATTAAATTCAATATTTACATTTTTATGTTTAAGTAAAGTTATTAATTTTTCTTTCATTCTTTGATATGATAATTTATAACCATCATAACCTAATGAAGACCCACTGCCTAATCTTGGGAATTTAAAATCTCCAAACCCTATACATTTAATAGATTCTAATTCTGTAAAATAAGATAATACTAAAGGTAATATAAAGCAAGTTAGTTTATCAGTATTAGTTCCAGCTTCATGTTTAACTATAGGAGTTAAATGTTTTGTTTTTTCATTATAAAAAGAATCAAAAGTATTATACAAAACTGTTGTGGGTACTTTAATAGTTTCTTTAAATTGTGAACATAAACTAGGTAAAATTTGATCCCCAAATTTATTTTTATTCCATACTTTACCTCTAGATGTTGTAAATCCTTCATTATAAAATTTATCAGTACCCTGAAAATCATTAAAAATTATATTTGAGTTGGTTTTTAATCCTTCAAACCACTCAGGATTATATTTACTATTTTTGTATCTATCAAAAATGTAGAGAGTACTATTAGGATCAAAAAATGTCCAATATGAAGGATAAATATTATTATCATTAAACCATACTAAATCACCTGAAAAATTTAAAGTGGTTTTATCTCTTAATTGGGTTACATCAAAATCAAGTTTACTTCTTCCTGGGCCTAGTAAATATATTTCTTTACAATTTTTCATATAATACTTTTGCTACATCAAATTGCCAGGACTCATCAATATCAAATGCCTCTAATTCAGGCATGCTTATTAGTTCAGGTTCATATGGTAGTTTATTTGTAACCCAATTACCTTCTTTAATTAAATCAACTCTAGATCCATACATACAATGGGCTGCGATTTTAGTTGGTTCTACAAATTTAGTATTCATAGAAGTAAATCCTTCAGGCCATTTATTTAGCATTTTACCTTTTAAATCCCAAAAATAATTTTTAGATTCATAAACACTAATAGCTCCTTCTTTATCTGAATTTTGATACTGATAAATAAATTGGTCTATAGTATTAATTTTTAATAATGGGTTACAAGCTGATATCATTACTATATACTCAGTTGGAATTTCTTTAGCCCATTCATATAAGATTTTTATATCTTTTTCTTCATTTGATGATGCTTTACTACGTTTTATAGTATTAACGGGGTAGTTAGAAGCAACATTTAAAAGTTCTTGTTCATGGGCACAAAAATAAACTTTAGAATAATCTACAGAAGTTAAATTAGTTAATTTATCTAAAAGAATATCAACTAAGGTAGTCCCAGAAAATGGTTTTAACATTTTGCCCGGGATTCTTTGTGAGTTTAATCTTGATTGTACTACTATGGAAATGTCTTTACCCATTATTTGCTAATTGATCTAGTAATTTGCTTATTTCCCCATCACTTTCATTTATTTTTTTAAAGATAGGTCTTGCTCTATCAGGAGCAATTTCAAAAGCTAACCTAACTAAATCCATCCAATTTACGTTATTACCCTTACGTACTTGTTCTACTTTATTAATAATTTCTAAATCTGTCATTTTATATAATTCTAGTTTATACACATCGTTTACTATTTTTATTTTTTTAAATCCATTTTTCTCAGCCATTTTTATAGAAGCAATATTACCTTTTTTAATATGTAGAAAAAATTTACCTTGTTTGTCCTTTAAGAATTCTTTCATCATTAAAGTACCGTAACCTTTCCCGTGTTCATTAGGGTTAATTAAATATGAGAGTTCATTTCCATCTTCTGTTATATCTTCCCTTATATAACCAATAGCATTCCCATTATATTTAAAAATATATTGGGTTCTATCAGTTCTTTCTATAAGATTTGTAATATATTTTTTATGTGTTTCTTCATTTATTAAATCTGTATTTATAGAACTATTTCTTACCATTGGGTGATTACGCCATTCTAAAAGTAAGGGCCAGTCATTAAATATAATTTTATTAAACATTAAGATAATATTTTCTTTTACTTCATTTACAATTCTATATTGTTCTTGGTTCATAATATGAAATTAAGTTTTTAGTTAAAGGAGTATCTGCTTTAATATCATCTTTTAAAATTTGACCTAAAATATCATTATAATCTATAGCAGGGATTGAATTATCTAAAAAAGGACGTTTGGTAGTAATATTATCTTTAGTTAAAATATCCCCCTTTTTTAGATCAATTTTACTGACTACTGAACGTCTTGCCTTACTAAATGATTGTTCAGAAGTAGTATAACCCCCTTTAAATCCAGTTGATTTTTCTGCTTCACGTATAAACTGAATCATTTCTTTTAATTCATTAGGTTCTAATGCAAACGGGTGATCTGGTCCTTCCATTTGTCTATCTAGAGTAAAATGTTTTTCTATTACTGTTGCTCCTCTAGCTACAGCTAAAGATGGAGTTAAAGTAGACATAGTATGGTCAGAAAAACCTACTTCTGATACATTAATAAGAGCAGATAAACTACCTATTGAATCTAAATATGCCTCTTCCAATGGGGTTGGATAAGCATTATTGCAATGTAAAAGTGTAACATGATTATTATACTTTTTAAATATTTTTGAAAATTTCCCCCAATACTTAAAATCAAACCCAATCCCAGCTGACATTATAATAGGCAATCCTGTTGAAGCAACTACTTCTACAAAACGAGGATCAGTTGCTTCAAATCCGGCAATTTTTAAACGTTTTATCCCAAGAGATACAAGTTCATCCACTGCTTGTTCATCAAATGGGGTAGACATAAACTCTATACCTTTATCATCACAATATTGTTTTAAATCTTTTTGCCATTCTCTAGGCAATTCAATATCTTTTATAAGCTTATTAATATTTTTATATCCTGCAAAATCAGGAGTATTAGAAGCATATAAAGTATTAGAAGAGTAGGTTTGGAATTTTACTGCGTCTGCTCCAGATTCATAAGCAATATCTATTAGTTGTATAGCGGTATTCCAATCTCTATTATGATTCGCCCCAGCTTCAGCTATTATAAATGTTTTTTTCATATAAAGGTAAGTTAACTAATAGTTTGTATAATTTTATAGTATTAGATAAATCCCCTCTTTCACATTCACTATAATAAGATTGTTCATGTAAAGGTGGATATAACCTAACTTCACAATATTTTTCTCTATATTCTTTAGCTGAGGTGGGGTTTTCAGCTATTAAAGTACCAACGTAATAAGACGATAAATTATCATGTTTAACTAATCTACCATCCCATTCTATGGATTGGATTTTATCCCATACTGCTTTACGATTATCACAATTACTTTTATATGCTTCTAATTGAGTTAAGGCAATTGTAGCATTTAAGTTATTCATATAAAATTTAAATCCTTCACTTGCTATTTGATAACCATCATCAGTATTTTGTCTACCAAAATTTCTATATGAACGAGTATATTCATCTATTTCCTTACTGTCTGTTGATAGCATACCCCCATCTGAAGCAGCTATTGGTTTGTAAGGGTGAAAACTAAATAATGAAACATCTGATTTCATGGTTGGGGTAACACAGTGAGCTGAGTCTAATACTATAAATTCATTATAACCATCATCTTTTATTGATTCTATAAAGTTGGGAATAGTTGATACACCCCCATATAAAACTGGCATTATAACTGGTTTTATTCCTCCATCACTATAACGTTCACATCTCCATCTTCTATTGTTTTTATAAGATTCAATACTCATTAACATAGAATCATCTACATCAACAAATATTAAGTTGTGCCCATGATGTTTAGCTGCCCAAGTCATAGACGTAAACCCAATACTAGGAGTATAAACATCACATTTACCATATTTTTCTTTTAAATAAGCAAATATAATAAATCCAGCTGCAGAACATGAGTTTAGAGCAGTGTTATATTTTTTATTACTATAGGGAGCAAATTTTTCTTCAAATTTAGGAACATTTGAACCAAAACCTAAATCTCCACTTTGTATAATAGGAGCTATTTTTACGTTTGTATCGTAAGATGATATTTTAGTTTCAAATAGTTTCATTAGCACTTAAGTCCATTATTTATTAATTCAACTAAATTACCAATATCTTCTTTAACCCATAATTCTGAATTGAAATGGGGTCCATTATATTTTTTAAAATCTGAATCAGAATGGGTTCTACGTGTGTATTGGGGTCTTATCTGGAGTAAATTAATATTTGGAACCTGATAAGTAAAAGGTAACTCTGTTTCAGCTAACATATCTTCATGTAACTTTTCTCCTGGGCGTAAACCTGTAACCTGGGTTGTAGCTGATTTTCCTGTAATTTTTTCTAATGCTTTAATGCATGTAGGTAAGGTATAAGAATCTATTTGAGGAACAAATACTTCTCCACCCATGGCATTATCTAAAGCCCCTAATACTGCATCAACAGCATCATTTAAAGTGAATAAGAAACGGGTCATTTCTTCAGAAGTTACTCTTATAGTTTGACCTGTTTTAATCCAATCCATAAATAAAGGAACAAAAGATCCTCTAGAAGCAATTACATTACCATAACGAACAGAAGCAAATATAGTACTTGGAGAATTATAATCATAATTAGTAAATAACCTTTCAGCTATAAATTTAGAGGAACCATACACATTAACAGGTTTACAAGCTTTATCAGTTGATACTAAAATACATTTTCTGATATCATTTTCTAAAGCTGCCCTTGCTACCTTATCTGACCCTTCGCTATTA
>Ga0099849_1001294_pt1 | contig 11685 bp, 13 predicted proteins | sample CB_VirMetaG_4_FD_78177 | JGI IMG/M metagenome (GOLD analysis project Ga0099849, IMG submission 78177) | Freshwater to marine saline gradient viral communities from Chesapeake Bay - CB_1508_1M Viral MetaG | ecosystem: Environmental > Aquatic > Marine > Coastal | place: USA: Chesapeake Bay... | reverse complement strand
GACGTCCAAACTTTAAACCAGCAGGGCGTGTATAAGGAAAGCGTTTTTTTATTTGTGAGTCACTTCTCTTGCTAAAATCAGCATAACTACGTCGACTAAAGTCTTGGCAAGTACACGCATACCTACTACCAAGAACGAGGAATCGATTAAAGGCAGGTGGGCGAGACGCAGGTGTTACAAAATTTCCATCAATTGTGGCCTCAAAGGAACCATTCTTTTGTAGTTTTAAAATTCCATTATCTTGGTCAATGTCAATTAAGAGAGATTGAACGTACCCATACCTAGTATCAGTAGCAGGATCTCTTGATGCTGCAGTAATTGGAATACCCTCTGGTGTTAACACACGATCTTCTACTACTTCTCCGATAAGTGGTTTAAGAGCTTCCCCACCATTTACACCAGGGATATACAGCGGAGCTGGAAGTGGGTTAACAGAAGACCAGGTTCCCGCAAGTTTTACATACCAATACTCACCATCTTCTGTATATGAAGCAACACTAGCGCGTACACCTGTACTATCAAAAACATTATCAAAACGCAGTAGAGCACTTACTCGACACCCAGTCCAGTGAATTCCAAATTCTCTATTAGCGGTAGGAAAACCTTGTAAGACGCCAATAATTACGGGGTCATTACCAGGGGATGGAGTTGTGCCTTGTGGTACTGGCAGCGTATAGCGAAAAGGAAAATTATATGCTTTTTGTATTCCTACTGCAACTGCAAGTTCGTACCCACGGCGCCACCTTGCCCAGGCCGACTCTCGATCCATTGCAACAATAGAGTTAGGTACTGAACCCCTAGAAAACTCAGTTGTAATTGGTTTGATACTCCTGGGGCTGTAGTCAACTCTGTTATTGAAGGTACCAAAATTACCTCCAACTTTAGCTGCCATCTTTAATAGAAACCACCTTGTGCATAGATGTGTGCTCCTGGGGCATACCCAGAAGTGGTCGGTCCTTCTGCAAACACACCAACGTAGATACGATCGCCCCGCTCTAAATAAATTCCTTTATTACGCAATGGAGCAGTCTCACCCAATCCATTAGTATTACCGGCACTAACCACTGGAGCAGCAAGGACTGGCATCACATCAGAACAATCTACTTGCTGAGTGTTAGCTGGAACTTGTTTAGTGAATAGTACTTTGTAGTCACCACTGGCTGGAATAGGGGTAACAGTACCACGAGTCTGATAGAAAATGAAGTTTACGGCTGGTTGATAACCATAAATTGTTCCTTCAAACCTGAAACCGGAAGCCACTCCAGTTGAGTAAGCAACAGCAGTATTGACACCGGTAAGCGTTCCAGAACCTGTGTATGTATAGAAACCAACACCTTCGAAGGGAGCACCACCGTCAGTGAGAATACCTGTACTAACAATCTGAGCAATCTGCCCACTGACAAAACTAATGGGAGTACCAGAGGTACCAGAGCTTACTGTGTAGTCGACACTACGATAAGCATCATTACGAACAATGGTAATTGAATCAATAACACCGCCATTATTATTGTCTTCACCCAAGTTGGCGTCCATATCCACAAGGATGGCCGGAGCTTGTCCCCCTTGTACAAATAAAGTATTAACTGATCCAGCAACCTGAGTAGTTACCCGCACCGAATCAAATAGCGGACGGTCAATCAACAAGGGCTGCTTGTTTGTCGATGTCGAGCTCAAGATATACTAAACACCCTGTCTCCGGTAAATTGACAGAGGTTCCCGAAAAACTTCTTTTATTCTAATGGTACAAGCTTGAAGGTGTTAGAGAAAAGAAGGAAAGCCTAGGCCGGCCAACCTTTTCGATATATTATCCCCAGAAAGATAAGAAGTTACTGGTTTAACCAGTGTGCTCATCAATTCTGTATTTAATATCTGACGAAGAGGGGATTGATAATTAGATCCCATTAACGTGCTCAGTTTTAACAACTGACTAAAAGAATCAGATTGTTTAGGAGGCGCAGAAGAAGCTACGTCATCAGCAGGAGAAACAGTGCCTTGTGTGGGAATGTCACCAAGTACACGTTGGGCATTCTTGTATAAGTCACCGCCCTTCTTAAAACGTGGCAAGGCACTTGCTACTGAAGTACCAAAAGAATCCTTAGCATTTAAGGAAACATTTGGATTACCACCCAGTACGGTTGCATAAGCACGTCCAATATCCATACCTGGCTTAAAGCCACGGTCTTGGAAATACTGAAGTACTTTTGGCATTTGACCGGCTCTTGTTTGAGAACCAGCAATGCCATACAGTTTTTGTTCGTTGGGACCAAACTGAATTAGTCCTTTGTGGCGACCACCGGCACCCCCAACGATGTTGGGATCCATGTTCATCCCAGATTCCAGGGAGAGGAAACCACCAAACTCGTAGGGATCCAGTCCAAGTTTTCTGGCACCCTCGATGATTGCCATGCGTTCTTCTTGAGGAAGAATGCCGATTCGAGGCCTGGAAGCTGAGTTAGTCATTACAATTGTTTCTTTATTCTCCTACCCAATTTGAATCTGCCTTAAGGCCGGGGACAAATACTGCTTGTAGAGCTACGACTAGACTCAGTTTGGCAGTGAGGCGACGGACAAAATTACGGCAAAGAATCATTGGTTGTTAGCGGGAACACTGGTTTCCGTAGATCTTGTGATCTGTTACCCAGTAGGTGGACTTACACACCGAGGTGCTGCCAAGTGACTCTACTTTAACAAAAGTTTATTTTGCGCCTGCTTGAACCAAGAGATTTTTCTTTATCGCTTCGATCTGTTCCGGAGTGACTCCAAAAGCAGCGGGATCGTAACCTGTCTCAGCCAACGCACGTGTACCAAGATCGCCCATCTGGTACGGAGCTTCACCGGGGCCAACAGGGACTGCTGCTGGGTTGGTAATTGTTTGTGCAATATCACCGGGGGACATTCCGGTTTGATAACCAAATGTACTCTTCATGAGTGGATTCAAAGATCCTATAGCACCGCCCGGTTGACCCATGGGTGTTTTTCCGTACTTCTTTTGCCATATTTCCATTCCTATGTCACGAACAGAATTCATCTCTTCTTGAGTCTTGGCTGCAGCTCTAGCCTTCTCATAGCGTTGTAGTTCAGGATCTTGAGCTGTTAGCTGAGCAATGCGTGATAGTTCTCGTTGATAAGCACGATCTGCAGCACCACCAGAAGGAGGGGGTAGCACTGAAGCAGGCGGGACGCTAAGTGGGTTGGCACTAGGGTTCCAGTCAGTGGGACCATATTTACCGGTATCAATAGCATTTAAAGACCTAGAAGCTACTGTTAGCTCCCCTGGAACAACACCACCAAGTGCGCCCCAGCCAAGTTGCTCCATGCTTTTACCAAAATCTTGAACGCCCTTAGGGATTACTGCCCCAAAAAAACGATCCAATCCGGGACCAATTTGATTAAGGCTACCTTCAATTGCACCCGTTAAGCCGGTTTTATTTGCAGCACTTACTGCACCAAGGCCACCTGTATAAGCAAGCGTTGATTTCGCTCCTGGAGCCGCAAGAGTTGCCTTTACAGCAGCAGTTAGCTTACTTGGGTCTTTTTTTGCTGCTGAAACAATAGGATGTGCGTATGGATTTAATGCTCCATCACCAATAACTCTCCTAATTTGAGGCCCCATATTCCGCCTAGCTTGCACTTCAAAACGAGTGAGAGCACGTCCTGCTGTGTTGCGAGCTGCATTAAACAGTTGCTGAATAAACGGGTTCATAGTTATCTCCAGTTAAGATTTAAGAAAATACTTGATCCAGTACTTACGTCAGCAGGGCCGGGCAACGCTTGGATGAATTCAGCACCAGAGCGTTCATAGCGATACCTGGCCTGGAAGGGATCCCTATAGTTAGGAACGTAAAGAATATTGGCAAGTCGATTCGTCTCGTAAAGATAAATCTCGTCCCATACTTTTAGCGCTTCCTTGGCATTACTAGATCTGATGGTACGATCAACGTCACCAGCAATGTTTTCAATCCGAGTGGAAGGCGAAGTAGCTACTTCAGTTTTCTTCTCGGCTGTATCACAGCGACCAACCTGAATAATGATCTTATCGTAAAAATAAGAATCAGGTACTGTGTTTAGGGATTCCTCCAGGCGAGAGTAATCACCTGCCGGTACAGAAACAACGTAATACCCCAAGTGGTATCTGACTCTACTTTTATCGAAATCAGATAAACGCACTTGTTGCCTTCAGTATTGTTTTATTATAAAAGCATTTATCTAATCGCAGACTACCCTGAGAGAAGACCAGCCAACTCTTGACTTAATATCTGCTGTGTCAACGATGGTTGCCGTTGATTTAGTAATTGTTGAAATAAAGCATATTTCAATTCATTTTCTTCTCCACTTTTTTTTGCTACCTGTTGCCCATCTGGTGGTGGTAGCTCAGGAGCCGGTGGTGCTTGACCAAGAACATTTACATCACCTGCCTCTGGTCTAGTTATATCACCATGACCAACTTTAAACAGTACTTTCCCACTTGGATCAAGAGACTCTGAATAAAATCCATAGTCTCCTGCAGTTCCCCTTCGTACTTTTCCTCCTGCAATACCAGGGAGATAGATGGAAGCTCCTTCTACAGCACCTTTATCAAATCTAGATTTACCTTTGAAAGGAACATAATAATCAAAAGCGGTCCAACCAGAACGCGGCGCATGTGCACTTGCTGCTTGCATCAAAAGATTGACGCGTTGATCCATTGGTAATGTTGTGCTATATCTTTTACCAGCTACGCCTTGATTAGAAAATTCAATTTCTCTACCAATTGAAGAATATTGATTTGCAAGAGAATCAAAAGCTTTTACTTTCTCCGACATAGGGAGAGACTCGAGCATCTTTAGGTCAATGTGATACTCACTGGAGCCACCAATATTCCTGCTCGGTCCTGTGTAACTAGATCTTGTTGGTATATAGGCCATTCGCTTTTTATTTTTAATTTTACCAACAAAAAACCCCCGGTCTCCCAGGGGATATTAATTAATTAGTTAGCTATACACGAATCAAGTCTGCTGAAATCACTGAATCCCAATCCACTCTCCTGATTTGTTTTAGCTGCTCAAGATTGCTGAATTTCTCACCCGATAAAGAAAGCTGAAGATCTTTAATTTCTCGAGCAGTTTTCAAACCAATACCCTTGATGTGATCTGCAATCATCTGAGCAGTTGCGCCGTTGATGTTGAGTCTGTTATCAGGGGGAAATGTGCGAGGTTCTTCTTTTGAAGCTTTATCTTTTACCTGAAGAGTCTTGACTTTTTGCGTGGCCTGCTCATCAGGTAGGAGCTCTGTCTTGTAGGCGGTATAGAGACGACCATCTTGGTCTTCGACCATGAACCAATCGCCTCCATCCCACTCACTAATGATACGTACTCGCGCTCCAGTCTTTTTGTGACGATGGAGAATTTCTTCGGTGCTGGTAGACATAAGACCAGGTCATTCAAGTAATCTGGTCTTAGTTTAGCTTAATTAGCTGACAACGCGACCAGTCAGGTAACCATCAATATCTTCGTAGCCAGGAGCTTCGTCCGGCTGGAAGTAGCATACCTCGGCAACGATGTAACCTGTGCGACCAGCAGCGGAGTCGCCACTGGAGATGTAGAAGCCACCAGAGGTGCTAGTAGCAGTTTGTGATTCACGAGCCTGCACCGTATAGGTGGTAGCAGCAGTGATCTGCTTGTAGACGATGGGAATCAACGTGGCGCCAGTACCAGTTGCCGTAAGGAACGGATTGGTACCATAAGCTTCAGTGCCAGCAGTGAAGAAAATTTCACCAGCTTGACTACCAGAAACAGTAGAGACCAGGTTTGCTTGAGCTACAGCTTCACTAACGGTACCAGTAGAGGTCAGGCCGGGGCCAAACGTAATGACGTTACCAGTTGCGGCGTAGATACCAGAGGCAACACGACCGTCTCCCCAACCAGAAGCAACGGATGCAGCAGCGCGATAGATATAAGCAGGGCGAGTTGCACTACCAGAAATTACCATGCCGGTGATGTCGGTGCGGGTGTCATCCTGGCGATAGGGCGAAGGGATGATAACACTACCGGAAGCCACGGGACCACTACCAGAGGTAGCGGTAACAGCGAGATAACCACGAGCCTGGAAATAACGATAACCAGGGATGGCCATCACCGAAGTGGGGCCGCCTTTGGAAGATTCGTTAGTACCGTCTTGGGTATTATCGATGTTCTTATACCAGCTATTCAGGGGTTCAGCCCAGTTGCCGGGATAGATTTTTTTAGCTGAAAGATAGGACATTTATTTCTCCTAGTTGTAATTTATTCTTTATCAAACGGTGCCATCATCACGCAGGAAGCTGAATGCCGTGGTAATAAAGTCCTTGTTCAGGATATCAAAACCGGCGTACAGTTGCCAAATCAGAATGATAAAGCGGCTGAAGTCATCGTTGTTGTTAATCAGAACCTGAGCATTCGGGCCGCCGATACCAACACCAACGGCTTGGGGGCCAAAGAAGTAACCTTGAGCAACTTCATAAGTACCAGCGCCAGGATCAGAGCCACTACCAAGAGTTGCAGCTTGTGTCTTGTTGGGGAAGTTAGTCGATTCGAAGAACTTCACACCTTCAAACTGAACGCCGGTAGGCATTACAGGTTCACCAGCCAGGAAGTAACCTTGACCAGCTTGGGGACCCTGGAAGAAGCTAGCGTTGTTAGGCATCATGGGGTTACCCATGTACATGCCTTGGCCAGGATTACCAGAGTAACGTGCAATTTCGCGGAAGTCAGGGTCACGACGCAGGTGCATCATGAACGTGGGGTCGCAAATGCAACGATACAAACCATCAGCGAAGGTAGGAACGTTACGCTTACGCAAGTCTTTGACAACGTTCAGAAGGTCGGTACGCACCTGGAACTGTTGAACGTTAGCACCGTACTCAGCAGTGGTGTAAGTAGGGTTCTTAGTCTTGCCACCAGGGAAGTAGTAACCGCCTTGGGTGGAAGAAGCAGGACCGTTAGCTTCAGCTTTGGACAGTTCGTCAAGGAAGACGCGGTCACGCCACCGGCGATAGTCGTCGAGCAGAGTCAACGAACCAATGCTCTGGTGGAACATGTTCAAGTTACCGGTATCCAGCAGCATGCGCTGGGCGGTAATCAAAGTTTCACGAGCAATCTTAAAGGTGCTGGGCTGGGTAGGATCGCCAGGGTCAGCAGGACCAGTATATTCCTTAAGCACCACAAGGACCTTTTCCTTAGTGATGTTACGGCTATTGGCAGTACCAATAGTTTGGTCGGAGATGCGCTCGCGGCTATCCTTAGTGCCAGGATTTCCCCAGAACTTATAGCGGTCAAGCTGAACAGTTTGGCCAGGTTGAGAAGTAAAGTCGTGGACAACCACGGGCTCTACGGCCATCTCACAGATGTAAGCAGGGTGGGGACGGTAGAGTTCCGCGCCCAGAATTTTTGGAAAGTCTGTATCTAAAAACACTTTCTTTTATCCTCCAGTGTCACAGGGACATTTATTTTATCGGGGAAAGATTCAGACACTAGTGTCTTATCTAATAAGAATTTTAGCAGGCACTAATTTATTTAATAAATTAGCGATATTGAAGCGTTGGAATAGACTGGCGAGTACCAGGCATGTTACTAGATTGATACGCTTCAGGATCAATAATTCCTTGTTGTTGGAATCCTGGGAGACCAACCATCTGGGCAAGGTTAGAAACGCCTCCACCCACCATGCCACCAACAGCACCTGCGCCAAGCATGCCAAGACCAGTGCTAGCGGCTGCACCATAGTTCATTGCGTTCATACCAAGGCGGGCAGCCTTACGTAGTTCTTCCGTATTGACTGAGTTGCCAATCTGAACTCCAGTTCCGGTTGCCATCTTACCGGCGCCTTGTGCAGCAATGTCTTTGGCAACAGCTCGTTTTCCGCCATACAAAGCGGCGCGAGCTGCCGGTAAACGAGAGCCATACATACCGCCAAGAGCGGCAGCACCTAAAGCTTCAGCGGCAAGGCGACCAGGTTCTTCTCGGGCAGCCTCGCCACTCACAAGGTTACCGGCAGTAGCTAAACCACCAGCCAATGCTGCACTGGCAAGTGCAGAGGGAATGGGTCGCCTGCCAATGTTGCTTGCAAAGTTACTTGCATATTTACCGGCTAAATTAATCATCTCACTCCATCACAAACAATTTGTTTGCAACAGCTTGCGGAGGAGCTTGATTGATAACGCGCCAGGCATTAGCAGGATCACGATCCATCACTTCTTTAAACTGACCCCAGAAATCTTGTGGTTGCTGGTAAGCAGATGCAGCAGGGGGTGCAGGGAACTGACCCATTTGTTGCATAGGCGACTGGGTAGGATAACCAACCGTTTCCAATTGATCTTCACTTTCGTACACAGGGTACGGACCTTCAGGACCAAAGAACTTCAGCGTGTAATCGCTGAGTACATCGGGGTTGGTAAGGATTTCGTTATAAGCCAGATTCTCCTGATGCTCATTGACAGCAAATTGAGCGTAGCCGGTAAGCGTATCAGTTGCCTCTTGGCCCCACGATACGGCGCTGTCCAGCATTGTTTCCAGGTTTAGTGCGTACTGGTTTAGAATTGCCGGAGCTTCCGTTCCGTACGCGTCGACCACCATCCTGCTTTCCGGACTCCACTGGAGCACCTCTGCCACTTGTGCCAAGGAGGGATTCGAGGAAGTTGGGGAAGAGCTGGGCGAGTAGGTCTGGTTTGTTGACCAGGTCTGCGGAACCGATTGTTGCGTAGCTGGGCTGCTGACTTGTCCGTAATTGGCCGGGGTAAACTGAGTCGGACTCGCTTGTTGAGAGTACTGTCCCTGGAAGGGGGATGGCATCGGGCTCCCCAGTAGATTCACTACTTTGTTGAATGCCGACTCCCATGGATTGCCGCTCTGGTCCGCCGGTTGGGATTGGGGGGCGTACTGAGTAGGCGCTGATTGGTAGCTGGTAACCCCCTGAGGTGCCATCTGAGGCACTGCTTGAGGGTAGGCTGTCCCCACTTGGTAAGGAGCTACTTGCGGCGCCGGGGCTACGTAGCTGCTTGGAGCCACCGCTGGTGCTTGGCTCATCTGTGGGGTCGATTGGACGGTAGCGTCCTGCATAACTCATCTCCTTTTGTAAAGCTTCCAGTGTTCGATACAGATAGGGCGTCAGGTCTAGACGAGGGTCCGCAGCCATTGGAAGATCCGGGGCTTGCGGGTGAGGGGTCTGCATCATGCCCCCCACAAGACGAGCTAATTGGGAGAAAGCTCCCTGTAGTTCGTTTACCATCCTGAACGGGAACCCAGATAACATCTCGGCCCGCTCCTCATCTGTTTTTGAAGGGAAGAGGTACTTCAATGCTTCAATACTATCAACACCTAATTCTTGTAGGTTTCTAACAACGATTGAATTATTCAAAATATCTTGAGTTGTTTCTTCGTAAACAGGGCCCATCCAGCGCCAAAAGACAGTGATATCTCCATCGGGAATTAGTCCTTTAACTCCAGGGGGAACCATCTTTGCTTCTACTAGAGCCATCATTATTTTTTTTAGTTGCTCGTTGTACTGTTTAAGGGCGTCTTCGTAGGCAGCTTCTTCTTCAGGAGTTGCACCTGCTTCTGGTTGAATTGGTTTCTCAAAGCCAGCAGCATTTGCCAGTGTATCTTTAAACAACTGCTCCTCTTGAAAAATAATCAACTCAAGACAACGTGCAATACCGTGGGTGTAAATAGCATTTGCTTTTCTTTTTGAAGTTGCTGATACACGTCCAAACAAAGATTTATATTCTGTTGCTGTCACACCAGCAGAAATTGAAAGTTCATCAACACCACCAAGTGCTGTTCTGATCTCTTCTCGATACTGCCGAACAAATAAATTTTGATCCCCACTGACTGCATCCGGGACTATGTAACCAACTCGGTCGTTTGGTTCCAAGTTAGCAATGATGCGTGGTACGCGTAGTTGTCCATCAACACCGCGACTAATAGGATCTGTTTTAAATGTAGACCGACTCAAGGCAGCGGGACTTGTAAAGCCAGAGTTTGCTGCAATAGACGGACGTTGAATTACATTATCTCCACCTGTTTCTATAAGGTCTGTCTTTGGCCTGGATGATAAGAGAGTTGGGTTACCAAAGAATTGAATGTTCTTACGCATATTACGAACCAATTCATCATGCGTCACAATATGGGTAGCCATGGCATCAAAATCGCCACTACCATCCATGGAAAAGCCTTTAGGATTATTTAAGATTTCAACACAGGGGATAAACCGAAGTGTGTTATTAAATTTCTTTGTCTTACCAGGAATCATGTAGTTGATATTATCGAAAGACATTTCTCCTTCTGAGTGAGTCTCTTCAATTACATCGCGTTTAATCGAAAGGCGAATATAACGCTTAGATCCTGGAGCCTCTCCTTTACCTAAATCAGCCAAGTTATTGGAACCTATATCAGCACCAAAACCATTTCCTTTGCGTACCTTATAGCTGTAAATAATCACCACTTCTTCTAGTTCACCATCTACGTTATAGAACGTACGGTATTCATGAGACCTGAAATAGTAAAGACGATAATTTGACTTGGTAGGTCTTACGTAAAAAAGACCTTTACCATCAGAAATAAAATAATCCCAGATTGAATCAAGCCTTGTATCTAACTTGTTATATTTCAGTACTCGGTCAATAAAATCTTTGCGTTGATTACCAAAGTTATCTTGGGATGGAAAAAATTCAACTCCTTGGCGGATACCAAAAAGTTTCATCTGTGCAATATGTGAAGCAACAATGCCAGAGTCGACTACCGCATTGCCGTCACGCTCAATGTAAGCATCAATTATTTCTTTAAGTCGAGCGTTCGCCATTAACTCGTTTTACTTTAATTGTTTTTAGTGTAACAGATTTTCACGAAACAATTTTATTCATGTATCCAGGAGGTATGTACTGTCCTAACAATTAAAGTCCAGGGGGAACCTGGAAGCCTGCTGGTGTTTTAGTCCACCCATAAGGACCCATCATTCCCTTAATTTTTTGATAGGCTCCTGGGTTTTGTTCACGCAACCTATTCATACGTTGTGACCATTCATACTCTCCTGCATTTAATGACATTGGAATGTTGCCAAGTACCATCATTGGATTTCCGTATTTCGGATCGCCTACCGGATAAGTTGGATTAATCTGTGCCACAAGGCCGCTTAAATTTCCAACAGGAGAGGCTCCCCCCATCGCCGAAGGTAACTGAAAAGGAGAAAACCCTGGCATCTGTTTCATACCGGGGCGTCCATACACATCTTCTATATCTTTTTTGTTTTCACCAGGGAGGACGGGTTGTCCACCTGATCTTGTACCAGGTATCTTAAACCTTGGGTCCATCAACGGAGTCCCCGCAAGCAAGTTACCGGGCGCCCCTGGAACGTTGCTTTCACCACCGTAAAACATGTGATTGATTCCTATTGAGTTTATTTTACTCTTCCTGTACTTCGTAGCCGGAAGGATCGTGTACTTTACTTAAAACTATACCCTCACTTTTCAGATCCCAATTAAGGATATCTCCTTCCTTCCACCCAAGCTCATCAATTAGTTCGTCTGGGAATTCAATGAACAACTCCCTTTGGTCATTTTCTTGAACTTCAATGATGTAATTGATCATTTTATCAAAAGCTTTTCCACTAGCTTATCAAGCTTCATGTTGATTTGCTTAAAGTTGTCATGCATTTCTTTTATTTCTCTTAAGAAAT
>Ga0099849_1001293_pt1 | contig 11687 bp, 9 predicted proteins | sample CB_VirMetaG_4_FD_78177 | JGI IMG/M metagenome (GOLD analysis project Ga0099849, IMG submission 78177) | Freshwater to marine saline gradient viral communities from Chesapeake Bay - CB_1508_1M Viral MetaG | ecosystem: Environmental > Aquatic > Marine > Coastal | place: USA: Chesapeake Bay... | reverse complement strand
TTTAACAAAAGAAGTTTGAATTCTTTTATAAGATCCTTATTGTCATTGCCGGCAATGATTTCTCCTTTCATCGTGTTGAATTTATGTACTAGCTTTTCTTCTGCAGTCTTATCCTTCGAAGGGCCTTGCAACTGTTTTACGTGAGCTTTCGAACTAATTATGTTAAGATAGTTTCGTTCGTCTTCCGTCATCTTCTCTACATCCATGGCGGAAGGAGCTTTGCCTTTTACGATTGATTTTAAAGCCCCTGCTACAGAACCTCCCACAACCTTTGCAGGGATGGCTTTAACAAGCTTGCCTCCTTGGTAACGAATACAAACTTTATTGTGATTTTCCAAGTCGTAGGTGTCTAGGAAATGCTTACCAAGAGGTGTAAGACCTTCTCCTAAGATGAGTCTGCCACGAGGACCTCGTTTGCCAGTTCGTTGTTGCTTTTTCAGTGCGCTTTTAAGACCTCCACCATTAGTAGATCTTGATGATTGAGTTGAATCATCTAAAAGTGAATCTATTCCTTGTAGTATATATCTTCCACCAGGCGTTGCTTGTTGAATCCAATTGCCGAATGTATCAATTGTGCTCATTCCAGGGAGTGGTGGCGAAAGTCCTGGCGGTGGTGGTAATGCTGATGTGAATGAAGGTGTTCCTGATAAAGCAGTACTAAATGAATCTATTGTATCTGTTGTATAAAATTCGTTTGAAGTTGCATCAAAGTCCTGCGCAGCCATGCCACCCATTTCTATTGCTTCTTGTGTCCTTCTCCTTACAACCTCTGCGGACAGCCGCCTGTCTGAATCATCTGTGTCACTTGAGATATGACTTACAACATCACTTGATGATGCTGAATTTAAACCAGCAAACGAGCCATAACTGTTTGGTTGTGTGCTACCTACATCAGCACTATATCCACTCATCGATTGTTCTGTATCTATTCTTGGTGCAGCTACTCGAAAAGGTTCCGGTTTCGGTTCACCATCTACTTCTGGTGTAGGTGTACCGTAAGCCGCCTTAAAGCTGGCTGTATCCTTGGCACCTACAAGTAATTGAGACATGTACTGTCTAAACATAAGATCCTCCATGGGGAGTTGTACTCCGGAAGCTCCCATGAGTTGTTTTATAGTATCAATGCCTACATACAAGAAATCAAGCTGGTTGTTCGGTAGCTGTCGGATTGTTAAATCAGGTTGTTTAAGGTAGCCTTGCATCTTCATGGCAAGTATGGCTAGTTTCTGTTCACGTGGGATTGCTGTTACTGTACTAGACTGGCTATACAGTGTGCCTATAGTCTCACCTTCACTTGCAAAGGTCTGATTAGCTGCTAAATTCATCAAGTTTATTGAGTTTTCTTTGGCTAAATAGGATAAATAACCCTTTCTGTACTGGTCTCGAGTCAGGATAGGTGTGAGTGATTCGCCCATAGTGTGTATACATAGCCAGGAGATAATAATTTAGTGAGTCCGTGCCCAATTAAAGGTTGGTGGTGTTGATATACCATATGCTTGGTGATTTTTTTCCCCCGGCTTTTCACCCTTTTCACCTCTTTTTTTTATTACTTATTTATTACTGTAATTTTAGTATAAAATATACTATTATTACTATTATAGTAATAGTGAAAAATAAAGGAAATATTGTATTATATAATTATTATATATAACAAAAAGTATGTCATGATGTCACATTCTTTGTATGCAAAGAAATGGCAATGTGACATACCAAATGCTATATACAAAAGCTATCTGAACTGCTTTAAATGTCACCTTTTCCCCCTTAGCCAATCTCTTACTACAACCCCCATCTCTCTCTCTCCTTTGGCTCGGCCACCGAGCGAGTGAAAAATAGAGATACCATTCACCGGCGTTTCCGGCCTCTCCTCATAATCAAACCCGGTCAAACCATTTAAGAAAATTTATCAATTCAATATAACCAACATGGCAACTCTTATCTTACCCGCTCCAGAACAGACATCTTTCTTGACAAGAAATACTATTGTCGAGCGTGTCGACTGCCAATTATTGGAAACCTTATTGGCATCTGATTTCCTCCTATTGGAATGGAACATCAATGATTGTTGGTTTGTCAATACGTTAAAACAAGCCTACCAAAATGAAAAGAAACAAATCAGTGATTACACACAAGCCTACAATCCGGAATGCGACGGTGTGATTGTCACGTACAATTCTGCCAAGCATTATTATGGCCGCCTCTTTGTCAAAAGGAGCCTAGGGTTTACAAACTTCCGTCGCCCTGTTCGCCATACAGTCGCTAACTACTATTACGATTTCGATATCCAGAACTGCCAACCGGAGCTGCTCATGCACTTACTGGTATCCTATGGACTGCCATGCCCTCCTGCATTGCTGAACTATGTGGCCAACCGGGAGGATATAATTAAGATGCACATGGAGGCATGGAATATCAAGCCGGAGGACAAGTGGCTAGTCAAGCAATTGTTCATTCGTCTTTTCTTCATGGGAGGATACGATCGCTACCGAGAAGACATGAAGCAGTACGATTACAACCTGCCCACTTATGCAACGGGATTCGTGACCTCCTTACAAGCTAGCCTATTGGATGTCGCCAAAAATATCAGGTCCGTGAATCCCGATCTGTATCGTGTGGCTTGTAACAAACGAAAGGAAACCAACGATCGCAATCCCAACCATATTCTCAAAACCTTTATAGCACTTTATCTCCAGACAGCCGAAAGGAATGTGGTAGAATCGGTTATGGAACACCTTCACAATACAACCGATCTCATGAAACGAAAGGAGCATCCGATGTATGTCTATACCAGCTACGAATACGATGGTTTCAAACTCTTACGGGAGAATGTAGACAACTATGAAGGTGGAAAGGAAGCGGTTTGCCTCCTCATAGAAAAAATCACCATGGAAATCACCAATCTGCCATTGAAATGGAAAGTCAAGGACATGGACGAAGCTTACGATCTGTCTACGGTAGAAATACCGGATGTCAACGAACGATTGCAATTTAAAAAAGACATGGAAATCGCTATGGTGTCTCATCGGCACATTGCCGAGATTATCAAGAATCGCTATTCGGCGACCAAGTACATTTTTGAACTCAGTGACAAACAATGGTATACGTACGATACCTGCACGGACAAATGGGAGGCTTCGGACTTCTTTCTACAAAGGGATTTTATCAAGATTATCGATAGCCTCTTCAATCATCCCTTGTATATGAAAGATGAGAAGTATGCAATGACCTACACAAAATTCTTGGCAAAAAGTGGCAGTTCTAGCTACATGGCAGGAGTAGAGAAAATGGCACGCATTGTCATGTACAAAGGAAAAGTCGAATTCGATGTGGATACGGATCTTATTAATTTTAACAATGGGATCTACGACATACGTACAGGAGAGTTCCGCAAACGGACTATGGAGGACTTTGTCACTATGAGTACCGGATACGACTACGCTCCTTTAAATTCAGAGGACATTGAATTCCAAGAGGAAGTCATGACGGTGCTCAAACAGATTCACCCGGTAGAAGAGGATCTGAAACTGAACTTGCTTATCATGGCAAGTGGACTTTCAGGCAGAGCAATTGAAAAGTTCTTTGTCTTTAATGGGTGTGGAAGAAACGGGAAATCTCTTTTGCACAGTGCTTTAAAGATCCTTTTGGGCGATTATTTTGTCATTGCCAATATTTCTATTTTAACAGAGGATATGAGAAAACGGTCCTCGTCAGAAGCCAATAGTGCTATTGCGGCTTTGGACAAGATTCGGTACATTGTGTTCCGGGAACCACCTAAGAACATTCCTTTGCAAAATGCACCTATGAAGGATTTGACTGGTGGAGGCGAACTGGTTGCGAGAAGGCTCTTTAAAGAACAAAAGAGTGTACGTATGGACGGTACGTTTGCTTTGGAATGCAATAGCAAACCGGCCTTTGCAGAAACGTGTGAAGCGGCGGAAGCCGAGCGTGTAGTGGACTATCATTTCCAATCGCACTTTACCAGCGACCCTGTGAAACTAGAAAAGGCGGCCCGGGAGGGCAAACATGTCTATCCATTACGAACAGAGTTAAAAGAACGGTCTTGGTGGATTAAAAGACGCAATGCCTTTTTGCATATTCTCTTGGACAATTTAAAAGTGCTCCATGAAAACGATTACAACATTGCCAAATTCATTCCGGAGCATGTAAAGGTTCGCTCCAAGCAGTATTGTGAATCGTCTATTTTGGTGGTCCAGCTTTTCCACGAACTCTTTTACATTCCGGCAGAAGGAGAAGAGGCTCCTTATGCTGGATGGGACGAGGACATGACGGTGGCAAAGGCAGTGCAATACATCCGCACCTCGGAGAACTTTCTCTCACAGCCGGCAAGCAAACGGTATGCCCGGGATGGTCAACCAAATGCAATGAAGGAGTGTTTGGAGTTGCATTGCGAAGAAAGATTGGATGTATTGTATACAAGCCACAAACAAAAGTTTATACGCGGCTTTAGAAAGAAGTATGAAGTGGCAGAAGTGGCAACGGATCAAGAATCAAGTTCTGAATTTGACATGCTTTCTGAAACTAGCACAGACATTCTTTAAATCTTTAAAAAAATTTCTTTTAGAATTATATAACAATATGTTTGGAAAAAGATTACATACAATCCCGGATGTAGATGCCGGTAGAATTCCGGATAACCGATCAGGTGTAACTACAGTAGGTGGAAAGTTGCCATCAGATACCGCGGCTACGAATCCTTGGTATTTTGGTGGAGCCAACCAACGATTTTATAGTCCTAATGCCAATATCAAAGGGTCTTTTAGGGGGGCTGGTGCTTCCAAAGGAAAAGGACTATATTAAAAAATTTTTTTGTTTCTTAATTATATAATTAGAAATGCATACAGTTGTATTGAGTCGATCAAATATAGTCGGAGACGACAACAACCGATTGGTCTATGATATAATTGGATCAAAAGGGATGGAAGGAGCGGACATTGCACTGGAGTATTTGGCCATGTACTATTCGTGGTACAACATTAGCAGTACATTGGCCAACAATACCTTTTCTATTGTAATTCCAGCCTTACTTGATACAGATACAACACCAACAGCAACTTCACAAACAACAATAAGCATAACAATTCCTGATGGTCTGTATGAGGTTTCAGATATTCAGGCTTACTTAGAACAATGGTCAATCGAAAATGATTTTTATTTAATTAATAGCACGACTGGAGAATACAAATATTTTTTTCAAATGCAGGTAAATCCAACAAGATATGCTTTGCAATTTAATTCGTATGCAATTCCTACTGTATCAAATTATACTGGATACACATTACCTACAAATGGCTTTTTAAATACTGCGCTAAGTTTAGGTTCAGGAATTAGTGCATTTGCAACAACAAATGTAGCCGTAGGATGGTATTTCCCAGTAGATTTTTATAAGTTTGCAGGATTTAAACAAGCAATCTACAAAAACTCTTCTGCAACAACAAGCACTCCAGGATACTTTACTACCACTGCAGCCTTCCCAACCGGATCCAGTTCCTTTTTATCTGACACCGCTCCAGATGTACAACCCAATTCCGTAATCTACTTAAACTGCAATTTAATAAGCAACGGTTATGGTAACCCAACCTCTTTCATGTATCCCATTACAAACGATGCAGCGGTAGGAGCACTTCTTAAGGTTCAGCCTTCCAGCTTTGCATGGAACAAAATAACTCCAGGAGTTAGTTCTCAGATAGTTATGACCTTTACAGACAAAGATGGAAGACCTTTAAAAATCTTAGATCCCAACATAGTGATTACTTTAGTCATTCGGGATCATTCAGACAAGGTGGTCAGTATGGGTCCTTCTGTATCAGGTGCCCAATCGGCCTCTATGGAAACCCAACGTATGATGAGACATCCTGCTCATCACAACAGTGATACTCCTCATAATAATCACATGCGAATGGCGCATGCAAAAACAATGTATTAATAATTAAATGGACAGATTAACGGAGGACAATTTGAACAGACATTTAGAAACATTTGGACGCGAATTGGATGAATTGAGAAAGGAAAAGAAAGACTGCAAAGAGATACAAAAAGAGAGATGCATAACAAAAAAAATGACTCAGGTACAAAGAATTAACGATGCTTTATTTCAAATCCGAACAATTTTGAGAACAGAAAAAGAGAAACAAGACATTTAAAAATATATTAAGATATTTTATACCATGCCTCAATATATTTACAGACCCGTCCATCAAAGTCCCTTTGGGGCAGCCATGGCAAGCCAACAAGTCAAACAAGCGGATTTAGCTCTTCCAAGCCCTACCGCGGGGGGGTCTTTAGTCGTAGATCCGAAAAGCTATGAACAGATTGCGAAGAATAACAAATTTGCCGGAGCTTTGGGAGAGAAGTTAAAGAAATTGAAAATTATAGATAAGGAAGCGTTGGAAAAGAAAAAGAAGCAGAATAAGCCAATTACATTTTCGCTTTAGACGGATTTTTTTTTCTCTGAAGAGAATATATATAAAACATGAGCTCAGGAGATACTTTGACCTATGATATGGCACAATCTACAGATAAGGCCGCCCCCAGTGTGTTCGTTAAGAGGGACTATTTAAGTATTTTAGACTCCAATAACGGATCGTACAACGGAAACCAAATCATAATCGACACGTCACAGCTTTCGAACAGTAATAAGTATATGTCATACAGACAAGCTTACCTAAGTGTACCAATGGTTATGGCTGTTTCTTCCAAATTAATCACTGTTGGTGGTGCTGCTAAATCACTTTTGCCAATTGCTGATGTTACTCCTTCTACACGTGCAATTTCGCTCAAAAACTGGTTTGGTAGTATAATCAATTCTTTAGTTCTCGATTATGCGGGCACTACCATCGTTCAACAAAGTTCATTGTGTGGTATGTGGAATTGTTTTACACTCATGACATCTTTATCGCAATCTGATATTGATTTGAATGGACCTTCACTTGGTTTCTTCCCAGATGATGTCAATTGGATGTACAGAGATGTAACTGACGGATCTTTAAGTGGTATTGGAACATGTAATAACGTTTTACAGTGTGCACAAGGATCCGTTTCAAAGGCTCTAGGTGGTTCTGAATTTGGTAACTCAGGAATGTGGAGTAGAATGGCGAAAACAATTATTGATCCATCTGCTGTCAGTAGTCAAGCAGGTTCTGCTCTTTCAGCTTTAGTTCCTGAAAACGATTTGAAAGCATACTATCGATCTCTTGTTTCAAAAGCAGGTGCAAAAACTACAGCTGGTGAAACAACTGGATTTGTTTACGCAATTCAGGCACAAATCTTTTTAAAACACATCCACAGCTTTTTTGCAAACTGTCCTTTGATGAAAGGTGTATTCTTTAGACTAACATTAAACATCAACCAACCTACTGTTGTTATTAAGTGCGCAGATACTAATCAGTTAACTATTGAATCTATTGTTTCACCTCTTGGAGGTGTTTCACCTATTATGGTTGCTAGTCAGGAATCAGGTCTTGTAAGTAGTACTTCTGCTACGGCTTTACCAGCACAAGGTGGTTTGGATCTTACCGCAGTTGGAGCCACTGCAAGAATTTCTTTGAATGTAGGTAATACTATTCTTGACCCTACTCAAAAGAATGAAATTACTGCAACTGGTCTTAGTACCACGACTTCACTTGGTCAATCTTGCCAACTATATATTCCTGCTTACACATTTAATCCTTCTTATGAGGAAGCTTACCTAAGTCGTCCTACAAAAACAATTCAGTACAGCGACATTTACCAATTTACCACTGCAGAAACTACAGGAAGTTTCAACTACTTAATCAGCAATGGTATTTCAAACGTAAAATCGATTTTGGTGCTCCCATACTTTTCAAAAATTCATAGCACTATTGATCATCCCGTTTGGACTTCGCCGTTTGACCCCGCTGGCGCAGGCCCAACTTCGCCACTAACCTCTGTTATCACCAACTTCCAAGTTGTTATGGCTGGACAGAATATGTTCTACAATACTCAAAAATACGGTTTTGAACAATTTTTGAACCAGTTTGTAGGAGTTAACAGCATAAATGGTAATCTTACCGATGGTTTAACAAGTGGTTTGGTTGACTTTCACAAATTCAATTCAACATACAGTTATTTTTTCTGTGACACCTCAAGAAAGCTTCCTGTTGATGAGAGCGTGCCAATGAGCATCTCTATACAAGGTGATGTTAAATCTACAAAAGCTATAAAATTTGTAGTCTTCGTGAACTATGGAGTCCAAGTGAGCTTAGATGTCTTGACTGGCGCACGTGTATAAAAATCCCATTAATATTTTTAAAGACAAATTAAGATAAACATTATATTTAGATAGAATATAATGCTTACAAATACAGAAATAGAAAGTTTAGCCGCCAAGATGAAGATCCCTTTAGGGCATGTCGGATTCAAGGACGAGCTATCGGCTAAGAATTTAAAATCGAATAAATATTACATTATAAATTTAGAAGACAGTCAATGTCCAGAGTCAAAGGAAATGAATCAAGGATCCCATTGGACAGGGTTTGAAGTGCGAGAATCTCATAATGGTCGAAAAGAAGCAATTTATTTTGATAGTTACGGATTTGGACCGCCCGAGTATATTAAGAAGATTGTAAAACAAAAATACGGGATCCCTTTGTACTATCCGAAAAAAGATATACAGTCATTAGTGAACAATGCATGCGGCTATTTTCAACTTGCCTTTGCACACTTGTTACATGACAGAAGAATGGCGAATGGTTCGTTAAAAGAAATCAGTGATTTATTTCAAGATATGTTTTTAGATTTAAATAAAGATCATGATTTTAAACGTAATGAATGGGTGCTTGCGCATTTCTTTCAAAGTACGGATCCCAAAATACGAAAAGCTGTACCGTTGCCAGAAGTAATTTCTACAGAGAAATAGATAAAGGTTTTGGTTCTTTAATGTCATTATGTGCAAATCTCCAAAAATCGATGCCTCGGGTGTTCTTCATAGCGAGGAACGTTTCGATGTTGCTGTCGTCCCAGACCATGTCGCCGATGAGACTGGGATCGCCCTCACGCTCCGCCTCGAGGACATCATTAATCGTACATACGAATCGCTTATGCATGCCTTTGTAGAGTTCGCAAGGACACGCACCACTCAAGTATTGGCCACGGACGTGGATTACATTTATTTCGCCCTGGATAAAATAACTGAACTTATCATCGAATACCTCGGTGGATAGCAAAGAATCGCTTTGCAATTCGATAATCATTTCGTGGTCGTGATCGTCAAAATAAAAACCTATAACATAATCGGCCATAAGATCCAATCCCAGTGGCACGTTGAAAAGGAGTAACAAGTCATCTTCTGTTCTTTTGTAAAATTGTTCAATGGTGAGATGTTTATTGGCATTGACCCAAGACAAACATTCCGTGCAACGTTTCTTGACTTCTACAGTCTGGCGCATAAAGGAAACTCTCCATGGTCTTGGAATACGGGGATCGACATGCAAGCAAGGCGAAGTCGCACTGGATAAGTTTGTACCTCTTGAAGCAATTTCTGTAATGGCATCCATAGGCACAACAATATCTCTTTTCAGTTCGTAAGAAGGATATGTCAATGTCAAATTGTTTCTGGTAAGCCGGTAGAAATAAATACGACGCACATCATTCTCTTTTTGGTACATAATTTCGTCAGCGGCAAAGATCCCATCGTGATTAGGATCGGAACAATGCATTAACCGGAACATCATGTACTCTTCTTCAGTGACAGGTACACAGGTGTCGTTGCAAACAGCATTGAGAATCGCCACGGCCTCGTAATCGTTGTGATCTTCAAGCTGTTCGAACATTCTATGTAGACACACTATAAAAGAACGAATCCAAAATGTATTCATTACAGTTTTGAAATAGATTCCAAGAGCGGCAAGCTTGAGTACGACAAACCGAAAGTACGATTTCTCGTAATCAGACAATCCTTCACAGGGAACTTCATCAATGGCTTTGACTGAAACGAATCGTTGACGCATTCGGCACATGATTGGCATGTAACCATCAATGTCCACTTTTTGCTTGTTCTTCCAAACGAAATTGGTAATGAAACAAAGGTCCATGTCGTGACAGTTTTTGTTACACGCACTGCATAACATGTTTTGACAAACATCCTTGCCGATCACAATGCGATCGTGGTTGCAAATCTCACAATACCACTTTTTATTGGTCTCGCAATACAACCAATCATTTCGGATCACCGTATTGTCGTCCTTGCTGAAGAAACACCAATACATATTGTTTGGGTACTCATCCAAGACTTTGTTAAAAATAGTGAATTTGAGTACAGGGACCATTCCAGTCAATTTCAATTCACATAAGCTGCAATGCGGGTTAAAAACGCCGCAAGCTAAACTGTTGCCTTCTAGTAGATCTGTAAAAGTCGACATTTTTAACCAATGGGTTTGATAATGACCAATTTGAATTTTCAGCGAAAAAAAAAATCAAAAATCCCACGATAGGAGAAAGAAGGAGATGGGGACAATCCGGAGTGAAAAAACAAAAGAGATGGGGGGAATGGAGAGAGACGGGGGTGTTTAAAAAAAAAATACACAAAAAAATCTGAAAACGAGTAACTGTCATAATTAAACCCCATAATGTTAGTACGCAATAGGAGAGCACCTGAAAGGTTACTTCCAGAACCTCTTATTGTAAGAAATAAAAAACGAAAGAAAAATGAAAGACCAAAGATGCATTGTCCAAAAGCAGGGCCTCCTTGGATGGAAACCGCCAAAAGTAAATCGGCAGAGTTCTTATTCAACCATTTTGGAAGAGCTCTTGAGAATGAAGAAAAAGGAAACAAGCACTATGAATATTTCAATCGCTATGGAAGATCCGATCTTACGAAGGCAACGTTTGAAAAAACGTGTTTCATATGCAAAGATGCAGTCTTTGATAAGTTGCAAACAGAAACTGGACATGAACATGAATTTGATAATAAATTCATATTCTGCGGTGTCGAAGGATGTCCCAAAGTCTATCATACCGCGTGTTTGGAAAAAACCAGAGATCGTTACTCCTTCATTCTCAATGATACCGAAGTGTCGTGTCCGCATCACCACTGCTCACAGTGCGGAGCCGAATTCTACACAGATATTACCTTATGCAGATTATGCCCATACTCCGTCTGCGCGAATTGCTCTGGTATTCGGGGATTAAAACAAGCATTGTGTTATGAATGTAATGAATTCACTCATGAGTTTGACGCTCCTGAGATGCGAATGGATTTACATGCAAATTGGAAATTGTATACAGTAGACTAGAAAACACGATTGGATCGTTTTTTTAAAAGTTCTTAAACATACAAACCCGAACCATACAAACCACTTCCTCTTACTTCTGCTAAACCTGGAGGGAATTGAGTAGAAAAGTGAAAGTTGGCTGATTCAGCCTGAGACATTTGTGAAGGATGACGGTGAAGAAGGTTACCACCGGCACCTACAGATTCAACACGTCGAGACATACCGATGGCACCTCCATACAAACCTCCACCGGTCGCTTTGTCAACTTGAGAAGCTCCCAATTTTGAGCCTTGCTTGGCAGCTGCACGAGCCAAGCCAGGAGGAACACCTCTCTTTTCAAGCTCTTCCTGAGCTCTTTCCTCAATCATTTTACGTCCTTTTTCAATGCCCTTTCTTTTAAGGTCTTGAACAGGCTTAGAGTGAAAGATTTTTTTTGCC
>Ga0099849_1001291_pt1 | contig 11700 bp, 6 predicted proteins | sample CB_VirMetaG_4_FD_78177 | JGI IMG/M metagenome (GOLD analysis project Ga0099849, IMG submission 78177) | Freshwater to marine saline gradient viral communities from Chesapeake Bay - CB_1508_1M Viral MetaG | ecosystem: Environmental > Aquatic > Marine > Coastal | place: USA: Chesapeake Bay... | reverse complement strand
GTCTAGAGCATCGTTTATTTTTTTAAACTGACCTTCAGTTACTGATCCTAGAATTGTTTTGTTTGTAGTGTCGTATATGTTTCCAATTTCATCTTTAATATAAACAATACCATCAACCTCAGCTTCTTTACCTGTTACAAATTGATATCTAACATCTTCAGCTTGTCTTTTTATATCTCTTTCTTCTATTACACTTCTTTGATATGTGTTATCAATTCCAAGAAGATCTTGTATGCCATTAGCTATTTCTTGAGCGCCGCTCATATAACCTCTAGCGGCTTTTTTTGCAGCTAAATACAAGTCACTACCAACAGTATTTTCAGACTTAATTTTATTTATTTTTTGCTGCTGAATAGACATTGCTTCAGCGTTAGCCGCTGTTAGCTCTGGAAATGCTATTTTTTTATAAGCTTCTATTTTATTATAATCAAAAAGCCCATAACCAAACTCGCCGTATTTATCATCAAAATACTTTTTAGCTTTAGCAAATGCTTTATCTACGCTTTTTATATCTTTAAATTCTTCTGGATTTTTTAGTATATAGGCAGAATATAATTTTTTTGAGTATTCGTCTTCTTTTTCGTTTATATAGTTATCAAATCTATCAGATAAATATCTCTGTCTATTAGTTTTAGAGGATTTTAATTGATTTTTTAAAGATTTAATAGCTGTAGGATCACTTTCTGACCTTAGTTTTTGTTTTATTGATATCTCAACTACATCATATCCTTGATCAGGATTCACAACATTGTCAAAATAATCTTCAGAATAACCTTTTTTATTATAAAAACCAATAAAATCATCGTAGTTAAAACCATCAATACCGCTTAATAGTTCAGCATTGTAATCATTGTTTAATGTAACTATAGCTGCGTTTGGATTAAAATCTTCTTTATAGTCTCCAGAGTATTCTTTATTTTTAAACTGCTCATATTTATTGTTTAAATTTAACTCATTAAATACTATAAAATCTTTTAATTTAGATTCTAAAGGTTTTTTGTTTTGTTTCTGAAGCTCTTTTTCTTCAAAGTTTTTATCAACGAAAGCGTCTGCATACCTAGAAGGTCTTGCTTTATTTTTGAAAAACAACTCTTCAGCTGTTAACATTTCGCCATCTTTTGTTAGACCTTTTATATTGGTAGCATCAAAAATAGTTACTTCGTCTTTATTTTTTTTTATATCTAAATAACTACCTAAGTCAAAGTCTTTTTTTATTTCTTTACGTTTTAATTCTTTTTCTCTATCAAAATCCCCTACATCAAAACCTAATTCTTGAGCAACACCTAGTTCAGCTCCTGGATTTTTTGCTCTGTTAGCTGTAACATTAGACCAATCTTGTTGACTTTCTTTTCTAGTGTAAAAAACAGGTTGCTTATCTTCGCCTATTTCGTATTTATATTCGTGTTTGTTAGCTTTTTTTACTTCGCCAGGATTTAAATCAACACCTTGAAATATAGGTGTTATGCCTATAATTTGGTTTGCTGTTTTTCCTACTAAATCAAAACTCTGCCTACCTTTTGGAGATGGTAAAATTCCACTTCCATATGCTGATTGAATATTTGATTTTTTCAACATATTCTCTACAGGGCTTAACGTCTCGGATGCTTCCGGTGGATTGGTGGATGTCACAGCTGCATCCTTTGGTTCTGCAACATCCGCTAACTTTAGTTGTTCTTGTTCAGGAGCTTTAATAGTTTCAACCTCAACTTGTTCTGGTTGATTTTTTTTCTTCCATTCCTGAACTTTAGAAATCCACTCAGATTCTGGAACTCCTTGATCTTGTAAAGATGTAACGTATTCTAGTAATGTCATTTAATTAAATTTTATAGATTATTAGCCTCAATGAACGCTTGTGCTTTAGCCATTTTAGCTTCTTGTAGATCAAAAATAGCTGCATCTTCTGGGTTTGTAGGTACTTGATTTTCTGTAAATTGCTTCAAGTAATTATCCATAAAGTAATATTTATATTTTTCTTTAAATAAATCTTTTTTATTTTGAGATAATGGTAGGTCTTTTACGTAAGACCAGTATTTACCCTCTGAAAGATAAACGTTCCACGCGGCTACTGCTTCTTGTTCTATAGCTAACAAGCCAGCTACTTCTGCTTCGATAAAAGGTTGTGCAGTTTTCATTATCTTGTCCATGTCGTACTGAAGTAAATTTCTACCTTTACCGTTGCCTAAATCAACAATCTTATATATGAAAGTTCCATCTGGGTTTTTAAGTACAAATTGCTCTTTTATTTTAGCACTAGGCCTTAATTCACCTTTATCGTTAAGATCTTCTGATGAAAAAATATTAACACCTGTTAAAAGCTTCATCATATCTTTATTTAGATCAGGTGTAGAAACAACTACAGATATGCCAGCTTCAGCTAAAGCATTTAATGAAGAATTATTTATAATAAAAGGTTCTTGAAACATTGGTCCAACAAAAACTAAATCTTGAGTACCGTCTTCTAATAAATATAATCTAACATCATACCCATCAGTCTTAGAAAAACCAGGTCTTTCTTTTAATATACAATTTATAACTGTATATTCATAATTATTATTAGGATCAAAATTAGGTTCTTCAGTTACTTCAACTTCAGATATTAATAAAGACAAAAAATCTAATGCATCTTTTGGAGCTTGTTTTAATTGCTTTATTCTATTTATTTCAAAATAACAATTATCAGAAATGCAGTTATTATTTTCTACAGCTATTTTTAGTTTAGCATATTCTTTACCAGTGTCTTGAAATGCTTTACCTAATATATCAAAATTAACATCAGAAGACCTGGATAAATATTCTTTATTAAAAGCTATGGCACTACTTTGCACCATTTGCTTTATAGTAAGATTTGCTATTAAATTTTTATTATCCATATCTTAAGGTTTATCAAAAGCTCCACTTAGACCTGCTTGAGCAATAGTTCCAAACATTCCAGTTATAGCCGATGTTTGATCAGCTTTTGCTTGAGCTTGAGCTTGAGTCGCAGCACCAAGCATTGCAGCAGTTCTATCTATTTGTTGTTGTTCTCTATCTTCTCTAGCGGCAAACATAAATTGTTTACCAGCGGCTTGAGCGGATTGTTCTCTAGCTCCTTCTGACATTAAAACATTTTGCATTCTAATTTGTTCAGCCATTTTAGCTTGCTGCATTTGTTGTTCACCTTGAGCTCTAAGTTTTTCATTTTGAGCTTCTTGCTGTTCAATGTCAGCTGCAACATTTTGCTTACTTTTCAAAGCCGCATTAGCTAAAGCAGTAGCTCCACCTGCACCTGCACCTGTAGCTCTAAGCGTGTCAAGTGTAGCGGCTAGCGCTAAATCACTTTGTTCCATTTGTATTTCAGCGGCTTGAGTAGCAACACCTAAATTAGCAAAAGGATTGCTTATCTCACCAGATAAATCAGCAGCGTAACCAGCTAAACTTTTAACATCTTCATAAGGGTTAATTATTTGCTGTCTATGCTGTTCTAAATGATCTAGCTTTTTCTGAAGCCTCATTTTTTCTTGCGCTGCAGCTCTAGCAGCTTTTTTAGCGCTACTAGCGCCGAATATACCACCAATTATGCTAGCACCCGCGCCTATTATTGAACCTATAGGCATAATTTTTTATTTTTATTATTAATATCCATTAGCAAAAATATAATCAGATGATACAGCGAATATTTCTTTGTAACCACCTACATCAGTAGCGTTATCAGTAGACATCGTTACTGTTGTATAAAATCCTTTTAAACCAGAAATACTATTACCAAATATAATATTACCATCAAAAGCCTGTGAGCTATTAACTATATTTGCTGTATATTTATTTTCTTTTCTATCAAATCCAGCTCTATTTATAGGCGGTGTTAAAGCGGCTGGATATTCGTTTCCAAAATTATCATAAGCGCCTTCAACGTAGCTATATATAGAATTAGAAGTATCATAAGCATAGTTTGGTTCAGAAGGGAAACTACCTATATAGCCAGGTATGTATCCAGTTGCATCTGAAATAATACTATCCACCATCCAACCATTGGATCCTTCATAACTTATAGTAGAAAAAACTTTTTCATTACTAACTTGAGGGTTAAACACCCAAGATATAGAAGAATCGTATTGAACACCATAGAAGTTGTTGTAGTTAACAGTTGAATCGTGATGTTTATATATTTTACCACCGTTGGCGGTATAATAGTTATTTCTTACACTAAATATTTGAGATGGTTCATACGAATAAAAACTAACCCAACCTTGTGCTCTATCATCAAAAGACAGTGTTCTAAAAGTTAAACCTGTATTAGATGGATTTATAGATAAAGTATATTCTTTAGAATATATATCCCAACCACCCAAAAGTTTACCTTTACCAAAAATTGGGGAGTCTACAGTTGATATATTATCTCTAAAAAACGCACGCATACCCAAAGAAGATATTTCTTCTAAAGAGCCATTCATACCTAATCTTAATACAACGTTTTGGTACGGATCAACAAAGTATTTATTATAGCCATAAACGGCAAAACTCTCAGGATGTTGACCAATACCATATTCACCTGGAAAAGGCTGTATATCACCTATAACTAAATTAGAAGATGTAACAGTTCCACCACCTTCGGCTGAGTATATAGCGTCTTTGTCTATTAACGCTCTTGATATTTTACTTTCTTGAAATATTGTAAGATTAGTATCTTCAGCATATAGTTTTTGTATTGAACCATTAGACGGATCAACACTTTTTGTTATTTCTTCTCCAACACTAAATACATTGGTTTGGTTTGTAGCTGTTCTAGAATTAAATATACCAGAATATATCAAAGAATTAAATCTAATCGATGCTTCTGGATTATCTTCTACTAAATAAGCTCTAACGCCATAGTCTGTAGAAGTATTATTATAACCACCTCTTATTCTAGCTTCTTCAATATACCAGCCTTGCTGAGGATCTGTATCTTGCTGTTGAAATCCACCAATAGCTTGAGGTATGCCAAAAGATCCATTCCAAACAGGTCCTCCAATAATACTTGAAGTGTTATCTCTACTTTGCTTTTTAAGCAAGAAGCTATTAAAGTATTTAACCTCTATTGTTGTAGCCATTTTTTTTATATTATCACTTAATTTTTTAACTAATTACTACGTAGCAATTATCTGAGCTAAAGATTGTGCAGTTCCACCAGCTGTAGATGGTAGACCTATTGTATCTATCCATATTTCAAAATAATAAGAACCTGGAGATCTATTTATACTACCAGTTGCTACTACTGGACCGAAAGCAGCTTGAGAAGTAATTCCTGTAATTAATTCGTCATAAATTCCAGTGTTGGTTCCAGATGGATCTTGATCAACTCTAAGTCTAAAAGGAGCTGTCGACCATGGCGTTGTATTTGTTCCTTGATGAGATCCTTGAAATGTTAAAACATAGCTTCCATTCGCAATAGTCATGGTCCCAGGCTGATTTAAAGAAGTGTAAGGATCAGAGTTAGAAACACTAGAATTAGGCGATAAATTAAATGTTATTGTTTTAGCATAGCTGTATGTAACATTAAAATCACAAATGTCTTGAGCTCCGCCACCATCTGTTAAAACAACTCTAATAGGATACGTGCCGGCTGGGGTTTGCAAGTTTATAGCTCTTAATTCACCGCTTTGATTTATTGTGAATTTAGTTATATCTGTAACAGTATTGTCTAAACTCCAAACTAAATCTACTTGATTTAAAGCATTGGTATCACTACCATTGTCTCCAAAAAAATTCCATATGTAATATTGCTTACTTGTTATAGTTTGATTTCCAGGACAATTATTTATTATTGGAACCACATTAACTATGTTTATATCTAAGAAATCAGTAAAAGAAGCATCAGCGTTTGGATGTTCGTACAATATTTCGAAAGTTAAAGAATTATTTCCAGTAGTATGAACTAATTCACTAGGATCTACAGCGGGATTTAAATCTAAGTCAAAATAACCATTGCCAATAGTAGTTATAATAAAGGAGTCTATATATGGATTTCCTAATAAATTTAAAGTATTAGAAGGACTACCTTGCTCATATACGCTTACTATTGTAGCTGTAGCCAAGGCAGGTGGATCTATTTGTGTTCCATTTAATAGCACTGCTCTAAAGCTTGAAACTATAGATGGACCACTAGGATTTGAATCTTCAGTAATAGCTGGCGCCCAACCTTGCGTTCTGTCATAAACCAAAGCACCTTCTCCTTCTGATATAGCTTGGTTAAGTTCGCTTATTAAACCGCTTGTTGAAGTCTCCCAGTATATATCTAATAAAGATTCTTGAGCCTCAACCTCGTATATGTTTAATGCTCCACCACTGTCTGGGTATTCTTCTGGTATATTAACGCCAGCTTGTTTTGTTGTGCTAATTCTAGCTACTAAAGGATCTGACTCTTGGTTATAAAAATAATTTTTTTCGCCTGATCTATAAAAACCTATATTGTTATTTGCTACAGAACCAGTAATAGCTTTAGAAAATTCTATAGTAAAAACAGTTCCAATAGGTACTGGGTAAACGCCATCATATTGTATTTTCAATATAGTACATGGATCGTTTGGATCATAAGACCCAAAAGGAAGACCTCTAGCTTCATCTCCAACAGATATAGCCGCCCAAACAGCCTGGTTTGCAACATCACAAGTGAAATTTATATTATAACCAGGATATTGAGATGGAGTCGGTACACTTTGCGCTTCAGCTGAGCCTAAAAATCTATTTGGTAGATTTGGTAAATCAAATAAATCATCTATAGTTCCAATAGCTGAAGCTATATCACCTACTCTTTCTGGAAAAAATTGAGAAGATTTATAAAAAGGAGCTGAAGAGTTAGTGTCACAAGCAACTCTAGGCCATAATTTAACACTACTTCTAAATTGTTTTTGAGTTGGACCAAGTTCTGATAAGTCTCTAGGTATTTTATTTATGTTATCTCCAAACAAAGATATATGAGACGTATCAAATCTTTCTTTATTATTGTTGGTTGGGTAGCCTTTCATTATAGGAGCTACATAAGCGTTGTAATAGTCTTGCTCTAATTGCTTTACAACAACTTTGTAAGAATACCAACCTAGTGGATTATAGTCTTCGCTAGATTGATCTCCATTGTAAAGCCCAGGACTACCTACGTAAGATGAGGGTATGAAGTTATTAAATATAACTTTTAAAGAATCTCCATCAAAAGTTGTGCTGCCAGATTGCTGAGCTTCATCTCTATAAGGTGAATATATTGTCGATGCTAAATATGAGGGCAAATTATTTAATGTTGACTCAGACAATATTACAGTGGATTGTCTACCAAATCTATCAGAAAGAACTATACCTACCTCGTAATTTCTGTTTTGTTTAACTGTTGCGTTAGGATATTCTATAGTAGAAGAACCTAAGTCATTAGTATCTGGTCCAAATGAGAACTTAGGAGTTACAGCTAGATTATAATCTATAAAATTCGGAGGAGTGTGTTTATCTTGATAATTTCCATAAACAACTCTATTACTTATAATTTCTTGAGACAACGCTTTTACTGGAACTTTGTCATATACTCTAGTATTTTCTTTTTCAGGTAAAGATTTGTATGGCGACTTTGATCCATATTCGTATTGAAAATAATAATCATTTCCAGAGAAATTACTGCTAAGAGGAAGAGAGTCAACTACTTTTATAGCTAACCTATTTGATTCTTTATAAAGTATTTCAATATCTGTTATTTTTAAATTAGAAGACAAAGAACCTTGAGAATAAGGAAGAGGAATGTTTAGTAATATTTTGTTTACTTTGTTTTCCATAAAAGCAACCTCTGTACTTTGGTATGCTTTTTTAAAGTCGTCTGTATCTTCTAAATTATCTTGCGTTGTGAATATTAAAACATCTCCATTATTGAAAATCTGTGGAGAACTTACAGTTAATGTTCCAGTTGTGAGAGGAGCTGGGTCTGCTACGTAAGAAACAACTGTTGTTCCGTCTGTTATTTCTCCGTTTGAACCTTCTACTAAATCACCAACAGATATTGGTCCATTGACGTTTTGCAATAAAATTACAATAGAACCAGTAGTAGAAGTACTGGCAGCTTGAGCTGTAGTTCTTTGCGTTCCATATCCAACGCTTTTATTTAAAAAATAACCATCTTGTTTAGGGATAAAACAAGGTTGAGTAAAAGGCGCTATTAAAGAGTATTCTCCATCGTCAAACTTATACCTGTAGCTAAATCTTACGAACTTATCTTCTAAATAATCTATATTTGCCGTTTCAGCAAATTCTTGATCATAATATGGATTTTCAAATGCTATAAGTACTCTATCTGAAAGAGCGACACCACTTGCTATGTCAGTAGTTATTATATATCCACCGTTCAATAAGTCAAGTGTGAACGAGGTTGCTTTAGCTCCAGTATCCACCCAATCTCCAGCTAGTGATTCTATGTAAACACTAGGCTCAACGCCACCTAATCCAGTGTCACCTACTGGATTTTGGTAACCAGTGTAATCATCTAAAGTGAATTGAGTTGATGATGAAATATTAGAAACTAAACCTTCGCCTGAAGATGGCATATATTCAGATATAGCGTCTTGCATTGTGGTTTCAGCTGCTACAAAATTTATAGTAGCACCGGAATCAACATTAACATTTTGGTTAGTAAATACACTAGTACCAGAGTTGGTAAATGTCAATACTAGTCCAGCTTGAACAGTTTGAGGCGCGCTAAGAACCAAAGTATTTGTTCCTGGCGTATAAGAAATAACCGTTGTTCCAGGTGTTATTACACCGTCTGTATCACTAACACTAGCGCCAGGAGTTATATCACCTAATACGGTAGTTTCTAAAATTATTGTAGTTGATGCTGTAGCGTCAGAAGCAACAGTAGCTCTAGCTGTATCAACCGCGGTTACAAATGTATTATATAATATTTCAGTAGAAGAACCGCTATCTAATAAAACACCTTGACCTACGGCTACATTAGTTGTACTTGATAAAAGCATAACGTTATTTGTGCTAGCAGCAGTAGTTGTTGTTGTAGCTATTATTGTATTAGGATCTTCGCTTGGTTGATATAATATTATAGATTCATATGGATAATATTTAGCGACTGATATTTGATCTTCAGTCGTATAATATCCCTCTGGATTATTTATATTTACTTTTCTAGGTTGATTTCTATTGTCAGTAAAAAATAATAGCTCTTCCAGTAAATTAATACCAGTTATAGGATATAGCGTAGAAAAATTTAACCAATTACCTTGTACTATTATTTTAGCTGAAGAAGACGCTGATTCTACTTGCCAAGATATAATTGCGCTATATGAACTTGGGTCATAAGCTTCGCCAGTATTGTTAGTTACAAACGCAAATATAGTGTTTAAAGAATCATCTTCTAATAAACCAACTACTTGTAAACCACTTTGACCAGTTGTTACGTTAAAATCTATAACTTCAGAATTGCCCCTAATTGTTTGAGCTGTTCCTACGTCTTGGCCATCTGATTTATTAACAGTTATATTAACAGCATCTCTATATTCGCCGTTAGGAATAAGTCTATCATCAAGATCTTTATTCATCTTGGATCTTAGAAAACTATTTTTCGCTTGAGCCATTTAATTTTAGTGTTTTATCCATTTAGACTTACCTCTCATAACTTGAATAAATTCAGTTAGTTTAATGTTAGATAGTCTAATTTTTGCATTTCTAAGTTTAGAACTTTTGTCTTTTCTAAGTCGATGTACTATATATTCTGGTTGATTAGCTCTTGTAGATACTATATAATGCAATATAGAAGCGTATAGAGCTTCTTCTGCTAACTTAGGAACTTTAGTGTCAGCATCATAAGCTAAACCGTCAGATATGTATTCTAATACAATTAATCTATCAACTAAATCACTTGAAAAAGATATTTTACCTTCTCTTTCGTTTATAGTAAAATAACCATTTACGTTAGCGTACTGAGGGTCAGTGCCATAAAACTCACCTAGATTCCAGTTACCATTATAGCCATAAGCCTCGCTAAAATAAGCCCAATCATCTAAATTTAAGTTATTATTTAATAAATTTATATTAAGTTTTTTCCATCGCTCTTCTGCTATAGAAGTTCCTTCTATGTTTTCACCAAAATTGTCTTGGACTGGAACACCCATTGCATCTTGAACAGGCGTATTAAAAGGTATTGTAGTTAAATTATTAGTTGGAAATAAAGGTCTTTTAACACCAGCGCTGTCTATCCAGGAAACTTTAACATAGTTTACATAGTCTTGAGGAAGTATAATACTTAAATTAGAAGGAACTGTTAATTCTTGAGATTTTATACTTTTTAAAGTATCGTAACTAAACTCTTGTAGTGATCTTTTAGCAAAAAATAAAACATCAGATTTTTTAACTGTTTGAATTATTTTACCATCACCAACGTAACCAACCATAAAGTTATCTATAGCATCGTTTAATGTCACATATTCATAACCACCATAGTTTTCTTCAACAGTTTGTCCAAAAGCATCTTGATTACCATAATTACCACCACTAAGTGTTTTTAATTGAACAACTACAACTGTATTTTGTGGTAATAAAACCGGAACAGCCTGTGTACCTATATATATTGTATTGTTACTTACTTCGTATTTACTTGTATACTCCGTAAAACTTCCTGGTAGGCCAGTAGAGCTAGTGTATAACTTAAAGTTATTTAAAGCGTAGTTTGTTGCTGTAGGATTATAATCTCCATAGACTAAATCCGTATCAAAATTAGTAACAAATGAGCTTTGTCCAGCCGGATCTGAAACTAAAAAAGGTTGAGCACCTTGGTAATATTGTTGATTTGTTTCTGTAACTAAGCTCATTTTTTATTAAGATTTTTCATTTATTTTAACTTTTTGAGCTTCTTGCTCTGCAACTTGTATTACTGTTGGATTATTTATAATAATTCCAAAATACTTCAAAACATTAACAATTATATTTGTTTGTTCAGAAATGTCTAATTCAAAGTTGATAGAAGCATTAGGATCATATATGTATTGACCTAAACCACCTGTTGTAAAAGCCCAGTTTGGAGTAGTTGGATTTGTTAAACAGTTAACAACCACTGTGTCTGGGGTAGGAGATATTTTTAGCAGCAATTGTTGTACTGTAGAAGGTGCTATAGTAGCGTTAGTAGTGTAGTATATTGGATATCTTTCAGTTGGAGCCGTTAGTTTTGATTTTGATATTTTATTAAAATCAACTTTATCTACAAGTTGAGTTATAGATTCTATTTCAGGTTGACCAGTGTACGTTGAAACAACTTCACCTATTTTGTATATTGTAGGAGGAGCTGTTTGTATAAAACCATCATTAGTAGAATTATATGTAAAAGTTATTTCTCTTTCAAAAGGATATAATTTATAAGATATATCTTTATACATATTGAAAAACTCAGTATCATTTTCCGCATTATTCTGATTTTTTCTATTTTGCTGATTTCCGTCTGGAAAATAAGAATTAAATATTTCTTTTTGAACTTGATCAGCGATGCTATTAAACTCAGAAGGAGTTACATAACCTCTTTGTTCTTTGTTTAATATGTATAAGACTGTTTTATATACTGTATCTACGCTTACCGCCATTTTTATATTTTTATTATAATACAATAGAAGACCGCTTTCGCGGTCCCTATCATATTAGTATCACTTGTTTTTATAGTTTTTTATCTATAGAATTATAGATTTCAACACCTTCATCTGTCTTTAAAAAAGCAGC
>Ga0099849_1001287_pt1 | contig 11712 bp, 11 predicted proteins | sample CB_VirMetaG_4_FD_78177 | JGI IMG/M metagenome (GOLD analysis project Ga0099849, IMG submission 78177) | Freshwater to marine saline gradient viral communities from Chesapeake Bay - CB_1508_1M Viral MetaG | ecosystem: Environmental > Aquatic > Marine > Coastal | place: USA: Chesapeake Bay... | reverse complement strand
TGCTGCAGACAGAATGGCTCGTGAAGCAGTTGAAAGAGAGATTGGCCCCGGTCTGGTGCCTGGTTTTCCACTAGGTGGTTTTGCTGCGGAAGGCGAGCGGCAAATGAAGTTTCCCGAGCGTATGGTCGGTGGAATTGTACCTGCTCCGGCACCGGCACCTCCTGCAGACTTACCTCCTAGAGAAGCCGCTCCAACACTTGGCACAGCCCTTAGACCTCAGACTCGTGTAGGTCCAGAAGTTGCAGGCACCGTTATGGCTGCTGCAAGAGTTAGAGAGCCTGAAGAGATTATTAAAGCAAGAGGCTTAGACCCTCAGCTGCATGTCAAGTATGCAGAGCGAGAAAGACTACAGCGCCTACGGGACTTAGGTCAGGATACCGAAGAGGATTTTGAAGAGTTTAATCGGCTAAATGCTTACATCAAGGATGCTGAAGCAAGAGGCAAGTCTCAGTTCTCAGATATTACTGAGATTGCACAGATTAGATCGTTTGACCAGGCCGTCAAAAAATTCTTTGAGAATGAAAGCAACGCACGGACTTTCAGCCAAAGTCAAGGTGCACAAAAAGTCCTAGAAAGCATTCAAGCTTTACCGGATCTGCTTGCTGGAAGAGGAAAACCTGATCAGTACAAAACTCAAAGACCGGAAGCTGGAGTTGTCGGTAGTTTCTTAGGTGCTCAAGTCAAGGAAGGGAAAGTACCTATTCTTGACAAGATTCAGCGTGACTTCCTGGAGTCTTATGTTGTTGATATTGATAAGGCAAACCTTGAAGTCCTGCCTTACATACAGCAATTTGAAAGAGCTGCTGAGACTGGGCTTGATCTAGCACCAACTGGTAGACCTGCACCAGCATCATCCATTGGTCTTGAGGATGAAGGACCTCCTGACATTGGTGAAGTAACAGGTGGCGTTTTCCTTGATCCGCCTGAGCCTATCTCAATGGAAGATGCTCAGAAGAACTACAAGCGCAGACTTGTGTCAATGCGGCCGCCAGATTTTTACGCAGTGGACTTTTGGAGTAATCCAGATCTCTACTTGCAAGAGGAAGGACTTGTAAGCTTCTTCAATCAGTCATATCCAAGTGGAGCGTCAGTTGAGCAGCCAGCCAACGTGCTGTTCAGGTGGATTGCTGCGCCATTTAATGTTTCGTCCACGGCTCTGTATGAGACAGCCCGTGGGCGTGGCCCCATTGGTTCGGTGCTAAACTACAATCCATTCGGCATTGAAGTGCCGGGTGCGGATGACAAGGGTTTAAGAGAGCCTACTGAAGTAGAGAAGATAGCACACGGCATGGATCCACTGTATGCCGGACACCCATACCTTAGAGCAGTTGCTGAGAACAGGAATATCGGCAATGACATCTATGACCTGTACTGGTACAACGGCTACAAAGATTTTGCTATTGTGCCTGGTGCACTAGCCACTATTGCCGACATGTTTGTTACTCCCGGTAGCTTTGGTATTGGTCCGGCTGTAAAAGCCACCTCAGCTGCTCTCAAGGCAGAGCGTATTGCTAAGGCAGTTGGTATGCCCAGGCTAAGCGCAAAATTTGCCAAAGACGCATCATCTGATGCCTTGCGAGCTGCAGCAAAGTCTTTTGCTGAGACGTCTCCTTTACTTAATAGCTTTGTCAACTCGTCAGCTTTAAAGCTTACAGATCCGGCGGAGTTTGGTGCTCTACGGGCGACAGAATTTATGCAAGGAGCAGATGCATACAGAGCTGCAAGAGAAGATATTATAAGAGCGGACCTTGCAGGAGGACTGGACAAGCCGTCGACATTAGCATCTCCCGATCTTCACGAGCGTACTATTGCTGCTGCTAGAGAATCCTTAGGCGTCGGAGAAAGAGGTAATTCATTCCTTGATTTTGCTAAAAAGAAAGGTGCGGATTGGTCAGTAGCAACTGCTGATGGTATAGCTGATAGATTCCCAGGTGCTGCTGACTTCAATCAGTATCGTCGAAGAATTCTTGATGTAATGACTGGCACTGCTGGTGCGGTCAAAAATGAAAGACTGACTCGACGACTTCTTGACATATTTAGCGAATCTCACCTGACGGATGATTTGGGTGTTGCAATTAAGGGTAGCGACGTAATTGCCGATAAGGATGATCTGCTTGGCAGTTTATCCGCAATTTTCAAAACATTTGGTCCGTCAGGCTATGCCAAGTTTATGGAGCCGCTTAATTACCGCTTTGCTCAGAAAGGTATTGTTGACGTCCTAGAAAAGTCTCCACTAACTAGAGGTGCGTGGAAGTCAGTTAAGCATGTAACGCCCACACTGCTTGTATCAGAACCTGACATTCCTAAGCTAATGGACCTAGTCACTAAGGATGACGTAACAAAGAAGCTTTTGGATATTCAGTCGACCATGCCTCGTAAGCATGGTCTGCACAAATCAAGAGATGCCAGGTTTGTCATCGGAGGGTCAGATAGGTTTAATCCGAAAGTTGGATCTTACCTTGTCGTCGATGACTTTAGTGCTGACGCAATAGAAGAAATTGTCCAAGACCTGTCTCAGCAAGGCTATCTGAATGCTGCTCAAGCAGAATCAATTCTGATGGGTTTGAGGGACGATTACTCAGAAATATTGACGCCAGAGTTTATAGCCAAGACAGGTCTAAGTGGTGATGGCTTTGGCAAGATCATTACTAGCGACAACCTTAGAACCTTGTTTAATGCTAACATTGAGCGTTTGGCATTTGCAAACAAGATTGGCGTTGACGTAGAAGCATTTGAAACTGCTACTGGTGCAACCAAGCAAGCTATTCGTGAGCCACTAGAAGCAAGGCACTTATCTCAGTCTTGGCCAAAGCGACTGTTTAATAGAGTGTGGCCTGCTTCTTTTGACAAGAAAGCATGGAGCAAACTGTTTCCGCCAGATACGCCGCTTAACGTAGTTAGAGCACTTGAAACAATGCGTGGCAAAGTAAGCCAAATGAATGTTAAGCTACGCAGAGACATTAACAATCTAATGCAGGACCCGGAGCTGCAGCAAGCTTACTTCACAGATGATTTTCTAAAGACAAACAAGGTCAGTCAGGACGACGCCATTGTTGCTTTGGCATTAGGGCCAAGATCCACGCGCGCTTTTAAGTTCTTCAAAGAAGAATATCAGGAAAGCCTGCTGTCAATTATGACTGCTACAACTGATAGTCTTAGCCTTGACTTTCTAGATGCATTTAAGCCGGCAAGTGTATCTCGGTCAACAATATCCGATGGCTTGACTGTCGAAGGCAAGCAGAACCTGCAGGAAATCTTTGAACGACAGCAAGCTAGAATTGGCATTAGCCTACAGACTGCTCAGTCTGCAGACGACTTCTTAAAAGTGCTTGACGATTTGCATAAGCAACTTAATGATCTTGCTGCCAATCCTAAGAACTTCAAAGATCCGACTGTCATTAGTCAAATCGCTGCTCCTGACTTTGGCAATATCACATCAGGCTTTTACTACTTACAGCGCCAGCGTGAAATAGTTGCAGAAACCGTTGATGATATTTCCAGCACCTGGCCTGGCTTCACGGATGCAAAGACAAATCTTGACAGGTTCACCTTTAGCGAAGCGCCTGGCTTAAGCAAAGTAGAAAGCCCGCTTCTCAAGGATCTGGTAGCACAGCTCCAAATGTCCGAGGTAAGTGTACCTCTGCCAGATAGAGCTATGTATGCAACTCCTGCTCAAATGGTTGGTAAGAGAATTGAGCAAATTGTCTCTAGTCGTGGAAGCGTTGCTGGCTTGCCTGGTGATTCTCTTAGAGCCAGCATGCGCACTATTGATGAGTTCTTTGACATGTTGTTTGTCAAGGTCGGCCCACGAGATGATATTGTTGTACCGCCAGGCCCAGATCTACCTCCTCGTCCCGGCTTTTTAACACCAGCTGGAGCTTTAAAATTTAGGCCTGGTCGAGATGCTAGAAAGCCTGTAAAAGATCTAACTCCTGCAGATCTTAATGCAGAAGCAGAAAGATTCCGTGAAGACTTTATACAAGCTTTTCAGTCAGAAATAGAGCTTATGCCTGAGGTAGTAGGCGGCGAAGGCTCAGCTTACAGTATCATACTTGAAGCACATGATGCAATCACTGAAATTGCAGAACAAATTATTCGCGTTAACAACATGAAGACAACTAACGTGGATGAGCAACTCTCCATGCTTGACAACATTTTTACTCAAGTACTTGGTGAAAAGGGCACAACAAGAGCACAAATAGACGCTGTTCTGCCTAGAAGATTGGTAGAGGAAGCCAGCTATCAGCTGGTTGAAGATGCTCTTAGAGGACTTAACATTACCAAGACGGTCGAGAAAGAGTTAGCCAAGGCAACTCAGGTTAGACAAGTACGAGAGGCTCTGCTTGGACTGTTTGACACCAACCCTACGATCGGCTACCGAGTAGCTAAATCCATTGACTCTGCTCTCAAGTGGTACACACGCTCTGCTTACCAGCAGATTCTAGCTGGTCGGCCTGCTTTCCATGCAGTCAACATAGCCACTGGTCCACTGCTAACGTGGGGTACAGTTGGTGGTCGAGCTGCTCTTGATAGTGTTAAGGAGGCCTGGCCGGCCGCACAAGTTATGACGGCAGCAGCCTTTAGACCAAGACCTCTAAGAGCGGTAGCAAAACAATATGACCTTAATCCTGCTCTAAGCAAGGTCATAGTTACTGATCCGTTTGGTAGAAGTTACACTGTCGGTGACATCTTGGATCTGGCATTTAGTGAAGGAGCGCTTCGAAGCAGAACGTCGGTTACGCTATCTCCGACACAGTTTGCAGACATGCTTAGCGATGCTAGAATCGATAGTAAGTACGGCAGCTATCTTACGAGAGGACTTGGCAAGCTCTTTAAAACAGGAGTGCCACAAGCTGGTGTTGGTGCAGCCGTTGGAGCTCCAAGCATTCCGGTGATGGCCGCAACAGGCGCCTCAGGTCTAATGGGCCTACCTACTGTTACTAGAGTCGGCCGACAGACACAGCTACAGGCTACTGATCTAGCTAGATTCTTGTCCGACTTAACAGAGACTGAGGATAACTTCTATCGACTGGCAACAGTGATTGGTGCTTTGCGTCGTGGAGATGATCCCATTCAGGCGCTAGGTGTTGGTAGACGCGCATTGCTAGATTACGGATCACTATCTGGTCCAGAAAAGTGGGCCATGTCTCGATTTGCCATGTTCTACTCTTTCTGGCGGCTAAATGGTGCTAATGCCTTGGGAGTCATGCTATCCAATCCCAAGCGTTTTGTCAACATCGCTCGGATAACGCAAACAGGTGGAAGAGTCTTCAATGCACTGCAAGAAGACCAAGGCACAGACATGGGCCTCAGAGCAAATGAACTTGACTTCTACAAGCACAGCTTCCTGCTATCAAGACCTGTTATCGACTACATCGAAGGCTCAAACCAAGAGACTCACTATCAGGTACTGCCTGGTGTTCCGATTCTAGATGGTGCAATCACAGTGGCACAGCTTATGTTTGCACCTGGTCCAGCCGCCTGGGTGGATCCTATCCAAGGTTTGATTGCACCGCTACCTGGTGCACTGGCTGGCAAGGAGCCAAGCTACCAGTGGCGTAAGAAATACGTGGATCCTCGAGACATGTACGTACTGGACAAGACGTGGTGGGGCAACTACTTCTTTGATGTCATCATTGGTGAAAAGCCTAGAGGCGTTCCGGCTCCGGCTGGCCAGGAAGCATGGCAAGGACAAGAGTGGCGGTTGTCTGAGGCTGGTATGAAGCGATACCTGCAGTGGAAGAATGGTGTCGGTCAGGTTCTAATTACACCCGGAATTGTCACAAACAGCACTCTGCCAATAACGCTGCTGGCGAGTCAAGAGCTCGGTATCACACCTGAGAGGGAGCTTACCGGACGTAGATTCCCGACTGATCCGGTTGAAAGCTTGCTATCTTCCTTAGGCTTGGTTAAAGATGTAGGTGCAATACCCATATCATCTGCAAGAACCAAGATGCTTCAGGACATGGCTAGGCGCTTAAAGCAAATTGAGCGTAGTCGCCAAGATCCTACCTTCAGAGAAGAAGAAAGGAAGATCAAGAAGCGCTAAGCCCAGCGAATCTCGTCAATCCCGCGCTTGTAAAAGGTGGTTGATTCACCCTTCAACCAGCGTGGCAAGGTACTGAATTCACTGCAGCCAATTGCTTTAGCAGCATCACGTCGTGATGGGTATGTAATTTCACGTCCATCAGCCCACTTGACGTAGACAGGTTTACTCACTGCTGCTAACCTCTTGGCTACCACCTCAGGATTCGTCATTGAGCAGTTCACATTCTCAGTGGCAATATTCATCAGATTCCATACAGTCGGGTGCGCTCCGTAATAGTCGACCCAGGCTTGCTCATACTCCAGCGCCTCAGCCTTCGTGGCGTGCTCACTTAGCACGTCAAACTCAAAGAACTCCGGACCTACACTGTTGTACAACGCTTGCACCCGGTAATTGACGTGTTTGCCACGCTTGCAAGCATTCATGTGCTTCCAGGCTCGGGACTTTAAGTCTTTGGTGCTACCGACATAGACATTCTTATTGTCAGCACTGCTCATCACATACACACTATACATTCTCAACCTCCAATGTCATTGTATCGCACAGGGCAGAGGTTTACAAATCATTCTTTATTGAAGCCAAATCCCGAAGAAGAAGGAGACAGATTATGGCAAAAGCAGGTAAATACTATCATCAGAGCGCAGTGACGGTTACGCGTGCTGCCGTAGACACCACGTATGATGCAACCAAGTTGCACTCCCACGACCTCCACGCACTAGGTGAGGGCGGACGCAGTGGCCAGCGTTATAGCGGTAAGATCGAAGGGATCTACGTCAAACTCAACACCATCGCAGGTGCAGGTCGAATTACTCTTCGTGCTTGCTACGACCAGGATGGAGACTGGTCATTCCTACCTGATACCGAGGCGGTAATCAGCACTGCCATTACGGCGGCAGGTGAGGGTGCAGTGGCTTACAGTTTTGAACTTCCGGTCATCACTGCTGCTGCCTTCTCGCAGGTGTTCTTGTTCTTTAAGACAGATGCAGGAACGGTCACTATCGAAGAGTCACGCATTCTTTGGAGTGAATAATGCCTGTATCAAATGTCTTTGGTCCGGAGATTCCGGGCGGCCCAAGTGGCGGTGCCACTGGTGGTCAGATAAAATATAAGACAGTTACCGTCGATCTCAGTGGGTCAGGTGGCTCTCTTAGCAATGGCGTCTACCTATTTACGCTACGCTCGCCGACAGGGGCTGCTATTGGTACAGTCGGGGCACTTCTCTCAGGTGTAGGAGCAGCGTCAACTTACACTCACCTGACTTTTAATATGGCTGATCTGATCCGGTCACTAGAGCCAGGTGATGACGTTGTAGGTATGACAATGTCGACCTCCCAGCCGGTTACCTGGGGCCGTGAGGCAACTGGTGTGTGGCTGAACAGAGTCAATCAACTCGGCACCGTCACAGGCCACCTGTTCGACTTCCGTAATGCCGGCACTACCGATCGGGTGTTTGCTGCAGAATTAACGGGAGCCACGAGCACCTACGAGGGAGGCCAGGCCACTTACGATCCCAGGTCGTTTGGTGTCATTTGTGGGCCAGCAACGTGCACCACCATTAGAAGCACCACGGCTTACGGCAATGCGGCCTTTACTCCAGCAGATCTCGATGACGGAGTGCGGACACAGTGTGCGGTGCCAAACGGCACAGCTGAGAATGACTTTGCCACCAACGGAAGTTACTTCAACTTTGGCGTGAACTCCTTTGTTGGTACAGATGCGACAACAGTGACGCAGACTGCAACTGGTTTGGACTTCACTCTAGGCGCATTCACGCTGCCTGTGTCACGAATTCACATGCTAGTCATGGGAGCCTACTAATGATTGCTCGTGTTTACAACAAAGCAGATGACCTAATCCTCACCACTACCCTGGTGTCTGATACCCTCTACGAGGTGGCAGGCAAGATTCCTGCTGAGTTAGGTTGGGTCGAACTCAAGGTCAGCGCAAAGCAGGTAGGCCCAAGCCTCTACGAACTCATTGGCGACGAGATTGTCGACGTCGAAGTAGCCGACGTCTAAGGAGTTAGACAATGGAACTCGAAGTCATTGCTGGGTTACTCACAGGGCCAGCAGCTGGACTCGCCGTCAGTATCTTTTTTCTCATCAAGTTTATGAAATATAACGAAACTGTCACCAACCGACTCATTGATGAGATGAAGCAAGATCGAGAACAAAGCCGGGAAGCAATAGAAAAAATCGACCGGAGACTGGTCGTGCTAGAGACACTGATGCAATCAGTCCTGAAAGACTGCGACAGTTAAAAAGAAATAGGCCTAGAAGCAATCGAAAGAATTCAACCTGGTGGTTACACCAACGAATTCTTAAGAACGCTTCTAGGCCTTGTCTTGTATTCTCTATTTGATACTGTAAGCAGGCCTGGGCGGATCAGCGTGAAGTGTCATGCCCTTAATCTTCCAACGCAACTTCTCGCGGTGCTTACCAAACGTTTGACGGGTCAGCACTTTCCCGCCTGGGTAGTTCAGGATGTAGCGGTAATCGTCATCATAGACAATCTCATCCAAGCCTACCATGGTGCGATAGATGAAGCGCTCTCTTTCAGTGGCGTTGTACTCCAGAAAGTCGGCGATCAATTCGTGTATAGTTTTATTTTGCATAATGCCTCCATTAGGAGACAGAAAGTAAAACTCCCCCTCAGCCACGTCTTGGAGGTAACTAACCAGGCTGAGGGGGAGGAGATCTAGCTTTCGACACAGTTCGTCAAAATCAGTTTGTCAAAGCGATCTGCAATTATAACACTGTTTGTAAAAAGAAAAACCTCCCCCTTGCCGAGAGAGGAAGCAAGGGGGAGGCTAGCAGCTGAGAGTATCGAGTATTGAGTACCACCACCGAAGTGGCATTAATACTCTACTCTGTCAGGTCGTCTAGTAAATTATTGCGTGAAAAATATCTCAGCATTTTTATTCTCGCTCTCTTACAGACCTGAAAGACATAAGCCCTTGTAAAGCCTAAGCGATCTCCTAGCTCTTCAAAAGTAACTAAGTCGCCATTACCTTTAGCGATTTCTTCGTTATCTCTGTCTGAGATTTTATCAGCTGAGATCAAGACGCAATTAAGATCTTCAGGATAATCGTAGTTAAGACGACAGCTGTCTTTCAGACAGCAAAGATTTCTCTTTCTATGTTCTTCAAAGCAAGTAGTCCCTTGTAAGATAGGCATTTCTTAGATCCTCCTGAGCTATATCTATTGTATAGAGCTCAAGCTTGAAGAACAATTTCTATAGCTCTATAGTTTAGAAGCTAGATTTTTAATCTTCGTTTCTAGAACACAGAAAAGCTATCGTTAGCCTTTTTGTTCTTTGCTAAGCTTATACTCTTAGAGCTTTCGCTTTAGCTTCTCTCTATTGTAAGAGCGCTTATCGTTCCTTCAGCGCTCTTAGTTATTTGAGAGTCATCTAAGCGGCTTTATCGGATGCGATTCTTGGCTTTGACTTCTTTGCAGAAGTTAGTTGGCTTGCTACACCAACTCAATACTCGAACGGTCCGTCCGCCTGGCTTGTTGCTCTTCGCAATCAGCTCGTCCCAAACCTACTCAAGACAGCCTACGAATGAGGTTATTTGCACCAGTTGGCATCGTCGCTTAGACGTTATGATATGCTATAAACATATCCTGCTGCCGCTGAAGTGTATCAATACTCGCGCACTTTTTTTTGTTAAAATCTTTTTAGGAGCAGTCATGACTAAGATCATCACTATTATCGGAGATAGACGCATACCCTCGAAGAAGAATCTAATGCGCGTGGGCAGAAGAAGAGTTTACAAAGACCCTGCTGTCTCAGAGTTTGAAGCATATCTTCAGGATCTTGCTAGAGCAGAGATGCTAGATTCTCAGACTGAGATGATGACAGGCCCTGTTCACTTTAGCATTGACATCGTCTACCCAGATAAGAGAAGACGAGATCTTCAAAACTGTTTTGCCTCAGTATGTGACGCACTCAATGGCATCGTGTATGAGGATGATAGCCAAATCACTAGCATCTCAGCTACCAAGCGTGTTGAGAAGGGCCAGGATGGCTTTGTAATCTATGTTCAGGAGCTGCCGAAAAAAGAAAATTAATTTGTACACTTTGCTGCGCAATCATATACTTAACTACGTGCGAGGCACACCAATGCATAGGATTCTACTTCCATGGCAAGGGGACCAAGAGTTAGAGCAATACGTGAGGGATTTGGAGCTCCACAACGAAGTGATGTGGAACTTGATGAGCGAAGAGCAGAGGAATACCGTCGACATCATCGTCAAAGACTTGCAAACAGATCAACTGATGCTGGACGACACGCTCTTCGATGGGCTACCCGAACAATAAATGCTGAGCCTTTTCAGGAGCGGCCAATCCCGAAAAGATCTAGCACCTACAAGAGAGGTGAGATCAAGTATGAGATGAAGAAAGAGATCCGCGCCAAGCGCAAACACAAGAAGAAGCAACACTAACTAGGAGAGAGAAATGCCATACACAGTCTACGCAATGACCAACACCGACGACACTCACATTTATGTGGGCAGCACCAAGAACTTGTTAAAGGACCGGGCCTGGAAACATATGAACGACTGCAAGCACAACAGGCACCGCAATCGCCACGTTCAGGCACTCTACAATCAGCTCGGGCCTGACGACTTTGAGTTCGATGCGGTCGAAGTCTGTGCTACCAAGGCAGAAGCACGTGCCGCAGAGCTGCGGTGGGTTGACTACTACAAGGCAGCATCGGAGTGGCAACTACTAAATATTGCTACGGAGGATGTGAGTGCTGCATCACGCAATGATGATGTCAAAGCCAAGTTGTCAGTAGCACGCCAAAGCCGGACGACAAAAGATATTACGAGAGCCAGGATGAAAGCAGCACATCAAAACAGAACTCGAAAAAGCGATCCGGTTTACATCCAGTGGCAGGACGGCACGGAAACAGAGTTTCCTTCAATGAACTCGGCTGCTAAACGTATTGGTGTGACATCATCAATGGTGGCCTACTGGTGCAAAGGAGAGAGAATGACCTGGAAAAGGCCTTGTTATGGCATCGCAGAGATCCGCTTCCTGTAGCATGGGAGCGGGCATTTACTAGAATTACGCAAGGAACAGACAATGAACGACGAAGACACAACTGAACGCATTGCACGGAAGATGATTAAGCAAGTGCCTTGGTCAGACGATTGGAGCACGGAAGTCAAGAGTGCGGTGTACTATATGATAAGGATTCTGTCCTCTCAGTCTCATCGCGAGATCGACCGCTTTGAATCTATCTACCGTGTCCCGATTTATATGCTTTGGGAGCGGGTAAAATCTGGAAATGTAGAAGATCTCAAAGGCATCTGGTACTCACACAACAAGAAGCAGGGCAGATGAGAAGCGCTTTCGACGTCATCTTCGAGGACACAGAAGTCGAGCCAATGGGGAAGCCAACATGGACGCGGATTCCATCTCAGTGTCCCCGCTGCGCTGCTGACGTGGCGAAGGTGACCGTACCGGTGCTCGTAGCTGATGAGACAGGCGGCACAGAGGCAGATTGCGTCTATCTCGGCTGCCCAGCCTGCTCATGGACCTCCCCAAAGTCCAAAATCCTAAGGTGCTAAAAATGAATGCAATTGTGTGTAGCACATACAATTCTTCGAATTTCCTGTGTAAATTTTACAAACCGAATGGTATTATAGTAGTAT
>Ga0099849_1001283_pt1 | contig 11728 bp, 19 predicted proteins | sample CB_VirMetaG_4_FD_78177 | JGI IMG/M metagenome (GOLD analysis project Ga0099849, IMG submission 78177) | Freshwater to marine saline gradient viral communities from Chesapeake Bay - CB_1508_1M Viral MetaG | ecosystem: Environmental > Aquatic > Marine > Coastal | place: USA: Chesapeake Bay... | reverse complement strand
CAAAATGAAAGCATTTGCTGAAGATTTGATGCACGCCATTCCTGCTATTGAAACTGCTATTATGGGTGGAACAGTAGGTGAAGGTTGGATCTCTTCAGGCACAGAAATTAAAGGTCTTGCGTCACCAGATGTTAATTTTGAGCAAGCGACAAAAAGAATTAGAGATTTACAGATGGCTCTTAATCCAAATGCGGCAACCGCTACAACTGGCGCAGAGATGGATGTAAGAAGCACAGAGTTGGCTGCCACTAGGTCAGCACCAGCGATTACAGATTTGTCTACAACAACAGCGGTGACAAATAATACTCAACAATCAGTAAATAATACTACTGTTGCAAACATATCTCCTACACAGAATAGAAGACGCCGTAGATCAGATAGATACACTACAGCAATGGCAACAGATTTCTAATAAAAAAAAGAGGGGGCGAAAGCCCCCTCAGTTTCTTGCGTCAGAGTGACGGTTAATCTTCTTCAGCAAGTTTCTCAAAAAAGGAGAGTGTATCATCGTCATCATCACCCACACTTACTGATTCTTGTTTAGGAGCAGGCGCAGACTTTGCTACTGGTGCTTCTACAACATTGTCTTCAGCAGTGCTGGTAGGTTTTGGAGATGAACCATCTAGACCAAGAACACGATTAAGCCTTGCTTCTAGTTCAGCATATGTCTTAAAGTGTTTACGATCTAGAAACTCTTGAAGTGAGTAAAGACCTTCATAGACTTTCTCTAGTCGATCATCATCACCATCAAGAAGTGCAGATGGTGTATCGAACTCAGACTTATCATAGTTACGATAACCTTCTACATTGCGAATCTTGAGTTTCATATCAGCACCTTCCCAAAAGTCAAAGGGATTTACTGGTGATTCATCTTCAAACTCAGGATTCATAGCCTCGTTCAGTTTGTCGAAAATCTTCTTACCAAACTTATAGAGGAATACTTTACCTTCATTTTCAGGATTAGCAGGATCTTTTACCACATAAATGTTTGCGATGTAGCCAAGACGGCGCTTCTGTTTACGAGCCTGATCTTTACCAGCATCAGTGCCATTATTCCATAGCATTGAGTTGTATTCAGATACAGGGTCTTTCTCACCGAAGGTAGTTAGAGAATTCTCAATATACCAACCGCCTGGTCCTTGAAAGCCGTGTGAGAACAGACGAACCCAAGGTAGTTCTTCACCTTTTGGTTCAGGCAGAAAACGAATGACTGCATAACCATTACCAGCCTTATCGACTGTAGGTGTCCAGAAGCGATCATCAGATGATGAGCCTTCAGTTGATGTATTGATTTTTGTGGTCTCTGAAACGAGTTTGCTCAAAGAGTTTGAGCGTGACTTTTTTAGTGCGGCGAAATTTGTTGCCATTTTTGTATACTCCGTATGTTGTGTATGTTGTGTATTATTATTGTCCAATATAGCATAATATAAGTTGCTTGTCAAGTATATTTTTCGGTTCCATCAGGATATCTCAGTATCATACTATGTATATCCCAATCAACCTTCGCTCTTTCTTGCCAAGCGAGTTCTGTTTCATAAAATTTGATTCTCTCTTTAAGAGTGTCATTTTCCTCCCTTAGTTCTCTAAGTTCACCGACATATGCTTCAACTTCATTGTTCATTGAAAACCTCCAATGTTAGTTTTTTGTATTTTGCTTTGTCGATATTGGTATAACTATACAGAAACTTTGGATATTTGTCAAGCAAATTCAGAAAATTATTTAACATCATATCATCTTGCTTGCGCCAGAGTCTTGCATAATCAACCAAATCATTGAGAATCACACAAGTATTTATGTGTATTTTCTTTCTCAGGTATAATCTAAAGAGTAGTGGATGTCCTTTCTCAGATGTGAATATTTTATCGAAACGAGACTCAAAGTCATAGATAGTCTCTAAGTCTTCTTTGTAGTTGTATGTAAGAGATTCAAGATTCTTTACATACTTCTTATATAGTATTTCTCCCTTACCATTCATCATACTACCGATCCACATATTCTCTGAATCATCAAGTATGTTTGATACGAGATACTTTACAAAATCTTCTCTGTCAAACCTCTTTGCTACCTTCTCAAAAGTCCATCTATCCTTACGAGACAGATAAGAAGTTTCACTCACCTTCATCTTTCCGTTATAACGAAAGTAATCATAGTTCTTTTTACGAAAGTGGTTTGTGACTGCTAGATAGGTTTGATATGCTTCAAATCCATTCATATTGGCAGTTTAGCGACTTTTGGCAGAAAGTTTAAGTCTTGTGCTTCCGCTTCAATCTTTGCTTTTACAACAGCACTCAACAGTTTAGCCGCTACCTCAATCTCCATGTTTTCCATTTCGCAGTAATGAACAACCGCTTCCATATATGGAATACGCTTCTCCTTTACTAGTTCTTCTATCATAGTAGAAAACTTTGCTGTTGTCAATACTTCAAGTGCCATTACCAAATACCTTGTTATGTGTGTTATTTACTCTAACAAAAGTTGTACACTTTGTCAAGTCTTTAATTCTTTTTGCTCCTGAGTAGGTGCAGGCTGATCTGAGTCCTCCAAGAATATCTTGGATAGTAGTATCAACTGCTCCTCTGTAGGGAACAAGGACATCTTTTCCTTCTGCGGCTCTGTAGTCTTTGAGCCCTCCAAAATGTTTGTCATTTGCCGTCTCCGATGACATTCCATAGAATTTTACTTTACCATCTTCTACTTCACCACCACCTTCATCATGACCAGCAAGCATACCACCAAGCATTACAAAGTCAGCACCGCCCCCAAACGCTTTAGCAACATCTCCAGCATTGGTGCATCCACCATCTGCAATAATATGGCCACCAAGACCATGAGCAGAGTCAGCGCACTCAATAACAGCACTAAGTTGAGGATAACCAATGCCAGTTTTGATACGAGTTGTGCAAACGCTCCCAGGCCCGATGCCAACTTTAACAATGTCTGCTCCATTGAGAATTAACTCCTGTGTCATATCTGCTGTTACAACATTACCAGCAATGATGATAATGTTTGAATGGTTTAGTCGCAATTGATAGATAAAGTTGCTAAATGCTTCTGTGTATCCATTTGCTACATCTACACAGAGAATACGAATCTTACCATCTGTTAGTTCTTGAACATTACGAAACTTTAGGTAGTCTGCATCTGTAGAGCCGATAGACATTGCGACATACCAAGAGCGTTTGTAATGATCTGAATCAAAATACTCTACAAGTTCATTGACAGTATAAGTTTTCTTCAGACAAGTCATAATGTTATGCTTCATTAAAGCATCAGCCATTTCAAAAGTTCCTACACCATCCATATTAGCGGCGATAATAGGAATACCATCAAAATGTCCACCACCATGATATTCAGAATATTCTCTCACATTTTCAGGAAAATCTGCTTTATAGTTCCTGAAACGCATCACTCTTTCTAAGTCTACTTCTTTGCGTGACTTGAGAGTAGAGCGTTTTGGTTTGATTAGAACATCACTATAGTCAAGTTTAATATCATTTTCAATCTGCACTTTCCCACCTATAAAAAATATGATCCTCAATCTTTGCTGTGCGTGTCTTTGTCTTTGCCCATTCAGGCTTTACATAATAAGCATGATAGTGTGTAGCACCTTCTGTGAAATCAATCAGATAATCACGCTTCAGAATAAATGCTCTTGCTAACCATAGAATCTCAGCATATAACTCAGCATCAACTTCTGGTATCTCATCAGACTTACCATCACAATACCACGAAAACTGACAACGATGACGAACTGGATAGTGTATCAAAGGATTCTTCCAACTTGGTCGCGTAGGTCCTTGATGAACAACCTCACATATTGTATTGGGAAAACGATTATCTTCTACACGATTTAGAGTGACATGAGCAATCGCCATATGTGCTACTCTTGTTTGATTTCGTGCTTCCCAATAAATATTATCCGCAAGACACTTTCCCTCATCCGCAATCGCTGGAAAAGAGAACAGAACGCATACTGCTATCAATAACTTTTTCATACTGATAGTATACACATATCTATGCGATTTGTCAATACACTTTTATTTGTTTTCCTACAGCATCTTTTCGTATCACTTTGGGTGTACAGTAAGCAGTTGCTCTATCTCTCGGGTCCATCCATTCAATAACACCGTAGTTTCCATGTCTTTGTATCAGACGATCTGCGAAATAGTTACAATCATCTATCGAATAAAAATACATATCTTGTGATATAAGTTTGCGATCATCTCCTGTGCCGAGATACAGCATGAGAAGAAACACATGAATGAGTTCTGTCATTTTAGAAGTATCACAAAGAGAGACAGAAGTCCTATACCAACAATAACTGCTATACTAATCACTGTCCATTCTATAAACTTTTGTCTTCTTTGAGCCTGTTTGTAAATAGTTTCTTGTCGGTCTTTACGAATCTTTCCTTCCATACGAATGAGTTCATCCCAAGCAGATGCTCCCATTGTGTATTGAATGAAAGTTCTAAGATCCTCTCTTTGCTGTTCTGCCTTCTTTTTGGCGGCGAACAGTTGTATCGCTTCTTCTTCTACAGAACCAGCGAACATAAGTTTTTTGAATATTGGTGGATTTTGTGCTTGCTTCTCAGCCTCGGTGATATCAGATATAGCAGACATCCAGCGACCTAGATCACCAGCCATAGATTCAATATCTCGTCCGATCTCAAAACCTTTTTTTATAGCCGCAAAGGCACTACTGGCGGTGGCAGCCGCCGTAATTGGATCGATCATTTTTCTCTCCTCCCAACGAACTATTTATTATATTAGTTCGCTAGAGGATTGTCCAATGCTCTTTGTAGTTTTTTGGAAATTCTGTCTTCAAGGTCTTTGAGTTCTCTTTCGACTTTATCTTCTAAGTCATCCATTCGACTTTGATTAGATTCAGAAAGTCTATTCGCTTTCTCATCATAGTCGTTCTGAAGCGCATCTCTCTTATTTTCAAAACGCTCTTCTGCATTTTGAACAATATCACGAACCTCACCTTCAACTTTTCTTACTTCATCTTCTACACGGTCAGCAGTTTTTTCGATAGACAGAATATCATCCCTCAAGTCGCCCTTAATGTCTCTAATGTAGTCAACGGCTTCTTCAAGTTTTGTTTCGATAATCTGCATACGCTGATCGTAAGACGCCATCAGTTCTTGATATTCTTCTTGCTGATCGACAAACTCAATCGCTTGCTCAACCTTTTGATACATAAGAAAACCACCGTATAAAGCACCTAAGACAGAGCCTAGAACAGCGACAAGTGCTGATACTGTCATAAATGTTACTTTGATACCGAAAATACGAAACTCTTTATTCTTGAGGTTTTCGATACCCTCTTCCATATTTTCGAGTTCTTGACCCAAGTCCTTATCAGCCATTTTATTCCTCTGTTTGTAATGCTCTGAGTCTTCTTAGTTCTTCTTCTAGTTTCATAATTTCTAGTCGTTTTCTTTTCAGTTCAAGTTGATATAGCGTATTACAGTTTACTCTTTCTTTAGGTCCGTCTAAAGGAATTATAATTCTACCATATACACCAATGTCTTTTGTGCTTGAACCACTACCACCACCACTGAAAGGACTATTATAGTTATCGATGATACCTGTGACACCAAATTCAAGATTAGTTGAACCGCCTACAGAGTTTTTACAATCCATTTCACCAGAACGAAAAGAATCTTGTCCATATGTGGCGCCTGCATTTGGCAACTGTAAATTCAGTGAGTTGTTTTCAGCAAGTGCTGGTAATGTAAACAATAATGTTGTCATGAATATAGTTTTTTTCATAAGTCTATTCTCACTTGAACCTTGAACAAATCATAGATGAAATTGTTGTCTGTGTTCCTTTTTTATCTCTGATTTTAGATTTAGAACAGATATATTCCACTCTATCTCTATCACTTTCTCTGATATAGACATCAAACTTCACACGACTCAAGTATTCTAATTTGAATATCTTATATGACGATACAAACGGAACTGGATTCCAGTTCTGATCAAGCACAGCAATCTCATAATATTCTACATCAGCCCTCTTATTGAACATCGTCATTTCGGTGACAAGAATATCATTCAAATACGATTGTTTCCACTGAGGGTATGTTGGTGTCATCTCATGAGCATAACTCAAGTTAGACATCAACATAATCAATAATGTAATAATATATAGTTTCTTCATCTTTTATTTAGCGACACAAACCGCCTCTACATTAGCAACATAGTTACCGCCAGGAAATGCTTTGCTACCACCATTTGTTGCTGTTGAACTAGATTCAAACCAAGTTGAACCTGTTGCTGTTAGATCATACTGTGTGGTAGAACCAAATGTTGTTTTAGCAGTTTCATAACCAGCCATGCCTGTAGCATCACTTACAGCACTGACTGTTGTTGAACCAGTCCATGTCACCGTGTCATTCAGTGAAGGACTTGAATCAAATGATGTAGGTGTGGTGATCTGTGCGTAGTAAGCATTAGCAAGTGTTACATCAAAGCGAACCACAGGCTTTACACCACCATCAGCAGGAGTTGTTGTTAGTGTATATGCATTTGGGTTTCCATAAACACCCGGCGTGTCAGTTGTAATGACACAACGAGATTCAACACTACCAGTAATCGGCACCTCTGCGGCATACACAGATGTAGCACACAATGTAAACATTCCGATTAGTATTTTTTTGAACATTGAGTTCTCCTAGTTGTTGTACTGCATTGAAACCATTTCTTCATGCAGGATTTGTTGAGCCAATCCGTTTCTTAGCCCTTTTTTATTATCTTCTATCTTCTTATCCACCAGAACGATTGTTTCTTTATATTGACCGCCTGGAATATTTGATGCATAATAACTACTCATCTGAACCGCCATATTCATTGCGGCTAGAATCTGTGCTTGAGCAAATGCTTCAGCGAACATAGCAGAGTTATCTACAGCCGCTAGAGCCGCTTCAAGTCTTATTTTTCTTTCTTCTTCATCTTCTTCGTTTTCAACTACCTCTTCTTCTTCGTATATATCTTTGTCTGTTTCTTCTGTAGCATTTAGAACATATTCATCTTGTGTTGCGTCATATAAGTCATCAATATTTACAGTTTCAATATCAGGTATTACAGGTTCGTAGCCAGGGCAACTTGGATCAAACTGAGGATCATAACAAGGATCTACTTTATAACTATAAACAACCGATGCGTCTTCTACAGTTCCAGTTCCTTCTACTTCAATAGAACCATCGCCCCATAGTTCTCTTGGTAGATTTGGTATAACAGGAACTATCTTTCTGATTTCAATACCACCTTGTGCGCCTGACCAATCATCCGTTTCACGAAAGATATATCCATTACCGTTTGCGTTCTCGTTCTGAACATGAACTTTCATATCATCAGCAGTATTCTTTTGTGGTGTATAACTGTAAATCACACCATTGATGTCAAGACCAGGCGGTGTTGGTAAAACATCATTCATACTCCAGTTCAAACCATTTACTGCGGCGTTTCCTGTTGTGCCGAAGTATGGTGTTGTTTCAGAGTAGGAAGAGGAGGCCCATAAGCACCCCACCAATACTAATAGAAGTCTCTTTGACATCTAAACCTTCCTCTGCGCTTTGTTTTTCTTTCAATGTTTCTTCATGAGATTCCCAACCAATCTTAGCGGCTTCGCCAATCTGTCCTTCATATGGACAAGGCGTGCCTGCCATCATCATAGCATCAAATACACCTTTGTCTTGACACATTATAGATACGGCTGCAACTTTCATACCCATATCATAAAGTGTCTTTGCTTTTTTCAATCTTACACAGTTTTCTTCAGTAAATGTGGTGCCTGCTGAGATACCTAAAATCTGAGTTTGAACAGCACCAGCAACACCAACTGTACATAAATCACTATTACTACCAGTGCTAAACTGTGGAGAAATAGCAGAAGGAGGCGGTGACTTTACTGTCGTTTCCATACTTCCGTTTGTGGTGATTGTGCTGTTTGTAGTCGATTCAGTGACAATAGGTTCTGCGAAAGATAGACTTGTGCCTATCATAGCAAACATCATTGCGATGAGTAATCTTTTAGTCATTTTGAAATCTCGCTTATAGTTGAAGTCCTTCAACAATATATATCATCTCTTATTCTTTACTATTATTTATACATTGTCAAAATCTTGACACACACAAAAAAATGACTAGGATGCTAGTCATTATTACGACACATCCTAGTCATTGTTTATAAAGCAGAGCAATCAAATAAAACGATTGTTGCTTGTTTGTGTTCCTACTAAGTTTTAATTGGGCGAACAGACCATTCCCAATTCTCCTTTGTTGTGACAGACTAACCGTTGGCCTGTGCGGGTCTATTGAGCGACCAACCTATAAGGTGCCAGATTCTGTTTCGAGGCTCTGGCGGGCCCAGAGATTATGCCGCTAGGCGCATCTCAGGTGCAAAGTTATCGTTTGCATTTGCTTTGTTCATTGCGGTTATGGTCGCTTTCGCACCAGTTCTCCACTTTCCTACTAACTGTCAGTCGATCCTAGTTCGCCCCCATCATAAGCACACTAAAGTCCAAGATATTTAATTCTTTTCTTTTCTTGTTTTTCAACAAAATTCCGATACAACTTAAATCTTAAAAAGAACTTTTCTATCATAGATCTCTCCAGTGTGTTTATGGTGGAGGCGATGGGTACTGCCCCCATGTCCTGTCCAGCGTCCGAATTGCTTCATCGAACATCTATATTTATACTATAAAGAACATTTGATGTCAAGTATTATTTTTACCAAAAAGTATTTTATCTAATAATTCTTCACTAATATTTGGATCCCAACCATTGCCCATTGATACCACACAAGCATCATTATCACCAAGTTCTAAAAATAACCAATGTCCATTATCATTTAGATAAAATGCGATTGCAGTTGGTATTGGTTGAAGTTCTGAATCTGCTATTGTTGAAACACCTACAAACAAAGGCTTTAAGTCGTATCTCCAAATATATGCTTGATAAACTTCTGTTACCTCGGCACACTGAATAGGCTTACTTCTCCATTCAGGTGAGGCGAATGCTGATGTACTAAAAAGTATTAAAACTGCTAGTAGTAGATTTCTCATTTTGCTGTTCCTTATAGAGAGCAATCGTGTTCATACAATCTTTGATATAATTATCTCTCTTCTCTATGAACACCTGCGGCTCTTCATCATCAACTGCAATAAGAATCACTATTTGGTCGATAGGTGTTCCTGTACGCTCTTCGTACATTACGCAATAAGCAGATGCTTGTTGGAAATAATTAGAAATCCACTCTTTCTTTTTTGTTTTTCTTGATGTCTTAAAATCAATTACCGATAGTCGACCATCAAACTCCGCTATACAATCTACTCTACCTGCAACACCGAGATAGTCTGAAAATAGTGTTGCTTCTTGAGTATGTATATTATTTATATATTTGTCTAAAATTGGTTGTAAAGTTGAGAACATTTCTTTATCCACAGGCATAGTTTTATGGTTTATGTGTGGTTTATTATTCAGATAGTCTTCACACATCTGATGCACATTAGTGCCTCTACGAGCCGCTTGTGTGGATATCTTATTTGCTTCTTCAGCACCAACTCTCTTTCGCCATTCCATGATTGCTTTCTTGGATAGAATCGAAAGAACTGTTGTGATAGAAGGATACTTATCACCAGTAGGCGTCACATAGTAACGCCCACCGTTGATAGTTTCTGTTTGAATTTCTGGAATATTCACATTTACATGATTAAACATAATTTTTATTTACAAAACATTCTCTGATCCATAAAAATCAGAAAATTTTATTTGTCCTGAAGTTGGAACATTTATATTAACATTTACATCATTGGCAAATACAAAACTGAAGGATGCCGATGACGTTCCAGGTTGATATGAATTAAAATACCATGTTACATCACAATCTATCAGATCATATATGTAATAGAGATTACTTTCTACAGCAGTGGTACTTCCTGTCGCCACACTTTGAGAATTCGGTACGCCAGGATCACCACTTCTTCTTGTAAAAGCCGCAATACCAACGGATTGTTGATCTCTGGTTACACTTCCTGTATAGTATTGTGTTCCTGATAAGAATGAACCAGTTGTGCTTGTTCTATGTGGACCAGTAATAACTACGGTGAAATAATATGGATTCTGTGTATATCCACTATATCCAGCGGACCATCGCCAGCCCATTTGACCCATATATACGTTTGTGGCCACACACCTTTGATTTGAAACTTCGTCAGTTTCACGAACATGAGATGTTCCCCAACCATCGTAAGTGCCGGAGATTGATCTATTGTGCCAACTGAAAGAAAACGAACTAACATTTGACAGATTTCGAGTGCCAAGACTAGGACTACCATTGTATCCATATACTTGCGTATACTCTAAACTTCTAGTTTCGCCTCCTTCAACAATAGAACCACCCTTATATAAACTTCCTAATGAGATTTCACCAGACTGATTAAACTCTGTTCTCAATTGAGAAGCACTAATTTGTCCAGAAGATTGTAAAGCCATCTTCTACTCCTTACTTATCTTAGTGATCTATTTATATCTATAAAATACCAAGATTTAATTTGCTAATGATATATTCTTTTACCAGTTCGCTTCTTACTATATCATCTTTATCAAATTCGATAAAATCAAATGAATTCATACTTTTGATAATTCTCATGAAGTCCATGATACCTTGTCTTTCGTCTTCCCATCTGAAATCAGATTGTCTAAAATCACCACAGAATATGACACGACAATTATCACCGAGACGAGTTATTACCGAATCGAGTTCATGATATGTCATATTTTGACATTCATCTACTATAACAATACTGTCGTTAAATGTCAAGCCTCTTACGAAAGATGTTGTAGAGAACTGAACCTGACCTCTCTGTTTGAGAATGTCGTAAGCATCGCCTCTACTAAACAACTCATTAAATATTGCATAGTAGGGTGCTTCATAAACTTTTGATTTTTCTTTCGTTGAACCGGGAAGAAATCCCATGTCTCTTGTGGGAACAACACTACGAATAATATGCAGTGTTTCTTTTTCGTCATACTTTTCTAGTATGTCTCTAATTGCTAGATATGATGAAATGAATGTTTTACCTGTACCTGCAACACCGTGACACATCATGTTTTTACCGGTCAGGTATGAATCAAACACTCTTTGTTGAGTGTCTGTCATAGGTTCTATATCATTTAAATATAAACCGTTTTGTGTTTTTCTTTTGGCTTTCTTGTTTAATCGTCTTCTTTGTCTATTAGATATTGGAAAAATATTTTCATCGTAGGCAATAGAGAGATCATTTGGCATGGAAACTCCTTTATAGGTCCATTGAGTATTTACCCTTTCTCACGCCGTGTTTTTCAAGCACAGAAGTAGTCTTAGCGGTCTTAGAATCTCGACCACCTACTCTGTCTGCTAGTGCTGAATGTGGATGTGCCTCTGCAATTCGAGAAAGATTTTCTTTCCAACCGTCATCGTTTTTGGGCATTCCAGATATCATATTCATTCGGGTAATTTGTTGTTGAATGTGAGGGTTTTTAGCCAAGAACGCTTCACGCTCACTCATTGTCATCACTTCGGTGAATTGCTCACCAGTTTCAATGTTCATAAAATCATAAGTTGGCATTATATCTCCTGACTAATACTTTTATTTATACAAATTTCACCACTCATGAATACGGACTCCACCACTCAGGAATATTTCTGTTTGTCCACTTTGCGAATGATGCTTTGTAT